>Ga0209102_1000309_pt1 | contig 33406 bp, 33 predicted proteins | sample ConPoolayeHmetaG_FD_185483 | JGI IMG/M metagenome (GOLD analysis project Ga0209102, IMG submission 185483) | Hot spring microbial mat communities from California, USA to study Microbial Dark Matter (Phase II) - Cone Pool mat layer H metaG... ...
GAAATAGACGATTGTGTTAACGAAATAAATAACCGTCCCAGAAAATGTCTTGGATATTCCACTCCTAATGAGGTATTCTTTGCTAAGTTAAATAATCAAAAGGTTGCGATTCGATCTAGAATGTAGGTTAGTATATTGTATAAATTATTAATTTTTCAAAAAAGATTTAATAAATCTTATAACCTACTTATGTGATTTCTTCGGTAATTTGTTAAAATATTATTTAAACTTAAAAAATGAGAAAATCTAATGAGAAGATTAAAAGAGTTTTATCAGGAATAACACCAAGTGGAGAAACACTTCATCTTGGAAACTATGCGGGAGCGGTTAAGCCGCAGTTTGATTTGTTGGAGAAAGGTGTCGAGTCTTACTATTTTGTTGCTGATCTTCACGCCTTAACCACGATCCAAAATAGGGATCTTCTTGAAAAATATATTATGAATAACGTTTTTGATTACATTGCGCTGGGTCTTGATCCGGACAAGGGGATTTATTTTAGGCAGTCGGATGTGCCGGAGCATAGTATGTTGGCAATTGTTTTGGCAAATTATATACCATTTGGTTTGGCTAACAGAATGCATGCTTTTAAAGATAAATTGGCAAAAGGAGTTGCAAAAGAAAATATTAATATGGGACTTTTCAACTATCCAATACTTATGGCTGCCGATATTTTACTTTATAAGCCGGATGGAGTACCGGTGGGGGAGGATCAAAGACAACATGTTGAATTTGCGCGTGAGACAGCGAGGAATTTTAACAAGGTTCATGGCAAAACTTTTCCTGTACCGCAGGTTTTAGTTCAAAAGGGAGATTTTGGAAGAGTTATTGGAACTGATGGTCAACGTAAGATGAGTAAAAGTCTGGGTAATATTATTAGTATCTTTGATGATGAGGAGATTATAAGAAAACAGATTATGGGAAGTTACACCGATCCTAACAGGAAACATGCGGATGATCCGGGAAGGGTAGAAGGTAACCCTATTTTTATTTATCACGATATAGTGAATGATGATAAAAGTGAAGTTGAAGATCTAAAAAGAAGATATAGAGAAGGAAAGGTTGGCGATGTAGAAGTTAAACAAAGGCTGTTTGAAGCACATAAGAGGAAATTTGCTGAAGCTCGGAGGAGAAGAAAAGAACTTGAGAATGATATTAATTTGGCAAAAAAAATATTAAAGATTGGTGCAGAGAAAGCAAGGGTAGTTGCGCAAAAAACAATGAAAGAGGTTTATGAAGTGATAGGGATTACTAACAAATTAAGTATTGGAGTTTAATCCCCAGATGGGTCTTAGTAAGAAGTAAAAATTTATTATGAGTATAGACAAAGTAACAATTCAAGATTTCCAGAAGTTGGATATTCGGATAGGAACAGTTATAAAAGCTGAAGTTCCCGAGTGGAGCCATTGGGTGATGAAACTTACGGTTGACTTTGGTACGGAAATTGGTAAGCGGACTATATTTGCGGGAATAATGCACTTTTATAAATCACAAGATCTGGAAGGCAAACAATTCCCCTTTGTTATAAATATTGAGAGGAAAAAGATGGGACCTGAAGGTGATTTCAGTGAAGGTATGTTATTGGCAGCGGTGGGAAGTAGGAAAGAAAAGGGTCTTGAACCTTTAAAAATTGGTGGGGAGGAAATAGATGAATATCCGGTTTTATTTCATCTTTCGGAGAGTCTGCCCAATGGAGCTAAAGTAAGATAAAGGTTAGTAAAAAGCGAATTTGGAGAAGAAGGAGCGAAGATTATCTAAAGTAAATTTCTTTTTTTACAATTTATATTCTGCATACTACTATTTATCCTAATTTTCTGATAATATAGCTTTGATATAAAATACGTTTGTAAATTATTTTTTAGAAAAATATTAATTTAATTATGGATCCTTTGAAAGAAATTAGAAAAATAAATCCAGTTAAAAAGGAAAAGAGATTTGAGTTCAGACTCAAAATTAATCTTTGGAAGGCTTTGGTCACTATTTTTATTATAATGTTTTTTGCTCCTTTTATTGTTTCTCTTTTTCAGCTTCAGTCAACGGAAAGTAAAGTAGAGATATCCAAACTTCTTTCGGATATAAAGGAAAGAAAGGTAAAAGAAATAATTGTTCAAAATGAGAGATTGATAATCAATTACGAAAACGGAGATGTTAAAACTGCAATAAAGGAACCAGGTGATAGTTTGGCGGATCTTTTGGACAAAGCTGGAATTAGTCCAGTGGATGTTAAATACAAAGTTGTAGATCAGACATTAGCAAAATCTATTGGAGATATAATTGGTGTTTTATTGCCTATTGTTTTAATGGCAATTTTCTTTTTCTTTATAATTCGTGCCCAAACAAGAGGAGCCCAAGATATTTTTTCTTTTGGGAGAAGTAGGGCAAAGCTTTTTGCCAAAGGTAAACAGAGTGTAACTTTTGATGATGTAGCAGGGGTAGATGATGCTAAGAAGGAATTGGAAGAGGTTGTAGATTTTTTGAAAAACCCAGGGAAATATAGAAAAATTGGAGCAAGAACTCCCAAGGGGGTTTTACTTTTTGGGCCGTCTGGTGTTGGAAAGACCTTGCTGGCTAAAGCTGTGGCAGGTGAGGCTGGCGTTCCGTTTTTTTCAATGGCGGGAAGTGAATTTATGGAGATGCTCGTTGGTGTTGGCGCGTCAAGAGTAAGAGATTTATTTGCGCAGGCGAAAGCTTCATCCCCTTCTATTATTTTTATTGATGAAATAGATGCAATTGGCAGACAAAGAGGCAGAGGTTTTATTGGTGGACACGATGAAAGAGAACAAACACTAAATCAAATACTTGTTGAGATGGATGGATTTACACCCAATGACAATGTAATCGTTTTGGCGGCGACCAATAGGGGAGATCTTTTAGATCCGGCTCTCTTAAGGCCTGGACGTTTTGACCGACGTGTTGTTTTGGATATGCCTGATAAGGAGGGAAGATTGGCGATTCTTAAAATACATGCGAGGGGTAAAAAATTTACAAAAAAGATAAACTGGGGAAGAGTTGCTGATAGGACGGTTGGATTTTCGGGAGCTGATATTGAAAATATGCTCAACGAGGCGGCTATTTTGGCAGCTCGTATGAATAAGACCTTAATAGATGAAGGTGATATAGAAGAAGCTGCTACAAAGGTTAAATTGGGTCCGGCAAAGAAAAAACTTCAAAGCGAGGAGGATAAAAAGCTTACTGCTTATCATGAAGCCGGACATGCAATTGTAACTCACTTTCTCTCTAAGATGGATCCTGTTCATAGAATATCAATAGTTGCAAGGGGAATGAGTTTAGGTCATACATTAATACCTCCTGCGGCTGACAGGACGCATGAAACTAAGAGTAGAATTCTTCAGCAAATAACGGCACTTCTGGGGGGACGAGCAACGGAGGAAATTGTTTTTAATGAAATGACCTCTGGTGCATCAAATGATATAGAGAATGCAACGCGTTTAGCGAGAGCAATGGTGGTTGATTTTGGAATGAGTTCTTTGGGGCCGGTAAATTTGGGACCACAATATGATTATGACGAAATGGGAAAAGCACAATGGTATGAACCAGCTCAAGTTTCTCCAGCAATGCAGGAGAAAATCGATTCGGAAGTATCTAGAATAGTTGATGGTTGTTATAAAAAAGCTAAATTATTGATTACGGAAAAAAGGAAATTGGTTGATAAAGTTGTGGATGCACTTTTGGAGAAGGAAACACTAGATAGAGATGATTTTGAAAAAATAGTTGGAAAGAAAGGAAATATAAAGTAAGAAGTGAGTGGTGGGTAGTGGGTGGTGAGTAGTGAGTGGTAAGTTGTTAGTTATTGGTTGTTTGTAGTTGGTTATAGGAAGTAAGAATAGGATGTAAGAAGTAAGATGTAGGGATTAGGGAGTAGGAAGTGAGTGGTGGGTGGTGAGTTGTGAGTAGTTAGGTAAAGAGAATTTGAAATAGAATAAAAGTTCAGAATTATGTATTAGCCTGTATGGAGTAAACTTTAGTTAATAGTTAATACAGGAAAAATTTTCTTTATATATACGATTAATATTGTAGCTAATTTTAAATTATTATCGGATTGTTCTTGACAATTAGTAAATCTTAAATTACATCGATGATTCGAATTATCGAAGTGGATAAGTCATTAAAAGGTAGGTTAGTCGTAGATTGTGTAGATAGTGAGAAGTGGATAGCGTGTAGTGAGTTATGAGTAGTGGGTTGTGAGAAGTGAGAAATAAGTAGTGGATTGTGAGCTGTGAGTGATGATAAGTAAGAGGGGGGTAGTGAGAAGTAAGTTATAAGTTATAAGTTATAAGTTGTTGGTGGTTGGTTGAAAGGTGGAAGGAAAATTTATTGCTAATGATCAACTATAAACTACTAACCACTGACCACTAACCACTAACTACTAAATACTAAATACTAAATACTAAAGAATTTCTCCTATGAATGAATCTTTATCCAAATCAGCAAATCGCAAACTTATCTTGATTGACGGCCACGCAATTTTGCACCGCGCTTATCATGCTCTTCCTCCTTTAACTACAAGGAAAGGAGAACCGATAAATGCCGTTTATGGTTTGGTTTCAATGCTTTTAAGGGTGATTCAAGACCTAAAACCAACACACTTGGCTGTTGCTTTTGATCGGCCAGAACCTACTTTCAGACGAAAAGAGTTTCCTGATTATCAAGCGCAAAGACCTCCTTTGGAAAATGATTTGCAGGTTCAAATTGAGAAAACTAAAGATGTTTTTTCGGCAATGGATATACCTATTTTTGAAGCTCCCGGATATGAGGCGGATGATATCATCGGTACGCTTGCCTTACAATTGGCGGGGACTTCTAAACAGCTCAATCAGTCAAGAATTGATGAGGTTGTTGTTGTTACGGGAGATAGAGATATCCTGCAGCTCGTTGATGATGGAAAAAATATCAGTGTTTATATGCCTGTGAAAGGCTTATCGGCTGCTAAGTTAATGAAGGAAGAGGATGTAGTTGAAAAACTTGGGGTAAAACCAAAGCAGATTCCCGATTTTAAAGCTTTAGTGGGAGACCCATCGGATAATTATCCGGGAGTTTCTGGAATTGGTCCAAAAACTGCAGTTAAACTTTTGGCTAAATATGAGAGTTTAGAGAGTATTTATAAACACCTCAAGGATTTAGATGAATCAACAAGAAAAAAACTAGAAAAGGATAAAGAAAATGCTTTTAGGTTTCAAAAACTTGCCAGAATTGTAAAAGATATGGAATTTAAGGTGGATTTGGGAAAATTGAAGAATTGGAGAGTGGATAGTCAAAAGGTGCTAGATTTATTTTCCGAATATGGTTTTAAGTCCTTGGCAAAAAGAGTGAAAGAGGTTGGTAGATCTATTGTTTCGGAAAACCAAGGAAGTTTGTTTTAGTAGTTAGTAGATAGTGGGTGGGGAATAGGATATGTGTCAGAAAGAAAGATTGCCCATTTTTATAATTTGAATGTTTGGAGAGAAGGACATAGGCTTGTTCTTTTTGTTTATGCAATAATAGAAAAACTTACCAAATAAAGAAAATTCAGTTTTATACAATGACAAAAGTATCATTAAGTAAACTTCAGAATCAGTTGCTTATTTGTAAAGATGTGGGGTATTTAGAAAAGAAGAAGTATAATTTGGTTTAGGAACCAGAGTGTAACAGTTCATAAAATGCTAAATGCATTAATAAAAATTTTGAGAAACAAGTAACTCATATGCTATCTATTATAACCTATATACTATTGTGAAAGTTGCGTTGTTACACGATTATTTGAGGGAGTTTGGCGGTGCAGAAAGGGTGCTTAAAGTGTTATCAGAAATTTACCCAAAAGCTCCAATTTATACGGCATTTTCGGTAAAAGGAAGTACAGCTGAAAAGGTGTTTAGGGGTAGGAGAATTCACGAAAGTTTTTTGGCGCCCCTTTTAAAGATTGGTAAACTTTATTCTCCCTTGCGTTTTCTAACTCCATTAATTTGGAGAAGTTTTGATCTTTCAAAGTATGACTTGATTATAACTTCTTGTAGTTGGTATATAACCCGAGGTTTTAAGATAGGTTCTAGAACTAAAGTGATTGCCTATTGTCATACACCTCCAAGGTGGCTTTATGGTTATAAAACTTCGATTGGCTTTACCAAATATTTACCTGTCAAGGTTTATGCTGCAATTGTTGGGCATTTTATGAGGCTTTATGATTTCAAAACTGCTCAAAGTGTTGATTTCTGGATCGCTAATTCCAAAAACGTAGCATCAAGAATTGAGAAATTTTATAGAAGAGATTCAGTTGTAATCTATCCGCCGGTGGACGTAAATAAAATCAAAAATCAAATATCAAAAATCAAAAGTAAAGAGGACTACTTTTTAATAGTTTCCAGATTAGTGGGTGCTAAGGGTTTGGAGGAGGCAGTGAAAGTGTTTTCAAAATTGGGTTGTAATTACAGACTTAAAATAGTTGGTGAAGCGGCAGGATACTCGGATGTTTTATCAAAAATTAAAGATCAAGGATCAAAAAATATCGAATTGATTGGAAGAGTATCTGATGACAAGTTATATGAGCTTTACGCAAAGGCAAAGGGGTTTATTGCTTTAGCACAAGATGAAGATTTTGGTATGACTGTGGTTGAAGCTCAAGCCGCGGGAACACCAGTTATTGCCTTTAACGGAGGGGGATTTAGAGAGTCAGTTATTGACGGAGTGACGGGTGTTTTGATTAATGAGGTAAGTGAGAAAGCAGTTCGTGATGCAATTAAAAGAGTTGAAACTAAAAAATGGAGTAAAGCAACTCTCCAAAAAAATGCATTAAAATTTTCTAAAGAAAGATTCGTAGAGAGTATCAAAAGGTTAGTAAAGAAAGTTTCGGGGAATGGAAAGCTATTGGATTGACAAGTTTGCTTTGTTCGTTGATGTTTTTGAGAAATTAAGGGAAAAAGGGAAGAAAGTATGCATTTAAACTGGATAAGTACAGTGTGATTGCGAAAGACAGTGTTGATATAAAATGTTTTTTTCATGAATAAAGGAGTTAAGGAAACATATTTCTTGTATACGGATACGTCTGGACATAGATTTGCCTTTCCTAGCCCTGATTTTAATGAACAGGGAATAACTGACCCAGATGAACTGGAAACAGATAGAACATGGGTAAAAGATGAGTTTGGTTCTGATGTGAGGGAAACTAATAATAGAGAAGAAGCAGTGAAATGGATTGATAGTTGTCCTCGATGTGTCGGAAAATAGTAAGTTCTAATAAGTTCCAACCCGACGGGTTGAATAGGTTTGAACCTTTCGGGTGTTTGATTCCAAGATTTAACAATTAACAATTTGGTCGACCAGAAAACCTCCTTTCTACTTTCTACATTCAACTTTCTGCTTTATAATATCCCTATGCCAGAGCTTCCGGAGGTTGAAAGTATTAAATTACAATTAAAAAAGTTTATCGTCGGACATAAAATCTTAAATATTGAAATCCGTTATGGTAAAAAGTTTGAGGGGGAAAAGGGTAAAGTGGAAGGTGCAAAAATACAAGATGTCAGAAGATTTGCAAAAGCTTTGGTTATTGATTTGTCTAATTCTTACTCAATCGTTATCCATGTAAAGTTGACTGGCCAGCTTATCTACGAAGGGCCGAATCTTAAAAAAGGACATCAACTTTCCAAAAAAGTTATTGGCGGTTTGGGTGGAAAACATACTCATATTATCTTTCATCTGGATAAAGGGGGAAAACTTTATTTTAACGATGTCAGAAAATTTGGTTGGATGAAAGTGATTCAAAAATCCAAACTTAAGAATCAAACTGAATTTATAGGAAAATTAGGGCCAGAACCTTTAATAAATGCAAATGACCCTCCTGAAAATCCCTTGACTTTAGACAAATTCCGGGAAATTTTATCCAAAAGTAGTCAGGCTATTAAGATTGTTTTGATGGATCAGGAAAAAATCAGCGGAGTGGGAAATATTTATGCTAATGATGCCTTATGGTTGGCTGGAATAAAACCGGTTAGAAAAGCAAAAGATTTGAGGGAAGATGAGGTCAAAAAACTTTTTAAATCGATAATTGACGTCTTAAAGGAGGGGATTAAAAGAGGAGGAGCGAGCGAATTAGCTTTTGTTACTCCTGACGGGAGCGAAGGAAAGTATCAGGATTTCACTTTAGTTTACGGTCGGGAAGGAGAATCCTGCAAAAATTGCAAAACTGCGATTAGAAAAATAAAAATTGGAGGAAGAGGAACCTATTTTTGCCCCAATTGTCAAAGTTAATGTGAAATTATTTCTGGTAAATTAGATTTATTATTTGAAACTAATGATTGTTACAAAGTTGGAACTAAAAAATTTCAGGAACTTTAAAGATAAACTTCTCAAGTTTTCACCATATGTGAACTTTATTGTTGGACCGAATGCATCAGGTAAATCAAACATATTGGAAAGTTTATTTGTCCTTTCAACAGGAAAAAGTTTTCGGGCAAGAATTGAAGAGGAAATGATCAATTATTATGAAGAGATAACAAGAATTAAGGGAAGCATTGTTAAAGAAGAAGGGGGAAAACGAGTTGGCACTAATTTAGAAGTTATTATAACAAGAGGGGAGATTACGGTTGGAGCTAATCCGAGAAAAATTTCCAAAGTTACACGAAAAAAATTATTGTTAAACGGGGTTAGCAAAAAACTTTTTGATTTCACCGGAAATTTAAAGGTAGTTCTTTTTGGACCGTGGGATTTGGAACTGGTTACCGAGGAGCCTTCTAAAAGAAGAAAATTTTTGGATACTGTTTTATCGCAGGTGGATAGGGAATATAGGCGTGCTTTGCTTTCTTATGAGAAAGGTTTGCGTCAAAGAAATAGACTTCTTTGGAGAATAAGAGAAGAGGGAATATCCCGTACGCAACTTCTTTTTTGGAATCAGCTTCTTATTAAGAATGGCGATTATTTAAGCGGGAAACGGCGTGAGTTTATAGAATTTGCGAATAAGTCAGAAATTCCAATTTTAAAATCCGATATAAACGGGAGGTTTAGTTTGGAATACGATCCAAGTGCAATTTCTGAAGCTCGCTTAAATCAGTACGCTGAAGAAGAAGTAGCCGCTGCTTCAACTTTGGTTGGGCCGCACAGAGATGATATGATTTTCAAAATCAAAAATCAAAAATCAAGTACGGGAAAGAAAGAAAGAGAGCTTGCGCGATACGGAAGTAGGGGAGAGCAAAGAATGGGAGTTTTGTGGCTGAAACTGGCGGAATTATCTTACATTGAGTCGGTAACCAAAGAAAAGCCAACGCTTCTGCTTGATGATATCTTTTCTGAACTTGACCATGAGCACAGAGATATTGTTTTTGAAGCTACAAAGGGGCAACAAACGATAATCACAACAGCTGACCCGCATTATGTAGAAAGATTTGAGAAAGTGGAAAAAATTAAATTGAAAGTTTAAAATAAAATATGCCAAAAAAAATGTGTCTTTAAAGGTAGGAACCCTTATACGGGAAAAAGGTATTTTAAGTTTGAAGAAGTGGGAAATGCGGTGGATGGGCAACCTCCATCAATAGATGAATTGCCTCCTCCGGGACTAGAGGGGGGTTTGTTTAACTAGAGAAAAACCATCTAAAGGTCAAGTTGGGGGACAAGAATTTCCTATTGGTGGTAGGCGCGAGAGGTGGTTTCCAACTTTTATTGAGATGAGTCAGACCAGACATGATAAGGACAACGAAGATCACTAATTAATCCTCCTTTTCTTTCTCAGTGAATTTGCTTAATTGATAGGTTACAAAGACTGCCAAGAAGGTTACGGCAAGAGCATAGATTAGCAAGGATACTAATCCTGAATCTTTTCCAAAGAGAGGTTCAATATATTTTTTAATGATTTCTTTTATCAACTCATTCCAAGCAAGGGCAGAAACCAACCCGAAACCACTTGTTACAAGTTTCAGGAGTCTGTCGGCAAACTCTTTTTTGAATTGGTTGGCTTCTTTAAGCAAGGTATGTTTTAGAATTTCATTCTTTTTCTTTTTGGTGAAAATTTTTTGATTTTTTGCCATCTTTTTAATTGTTATGTTAGGTTATAGTATAAGATAAAGAGTGAAAATTGAAAATAGTTTAGTATTTTATTTATGAGAACCTTTGATCCAAATGAATTAAAAAAATTATATCAACCTCATCCTTTATCATCTGGTGAACAAAATGGACAGGTAACAATTATTGGTGGGTCGAAACTTTTCCATGGAGCGCCGATTTTGTCGTTAAAAGTAGCCTCGCGTATTGTGGATATGGTTTTTTTTGCATCACCTGAAGAAAGCTTTCGAGAAGTTACAAATCGGATTAAGTCAGAGTTAATGTCTTTTATCTGGGTACCTTGGGAGGATGTTGATGCATATATTAAAAAATCCGACGCTGTTTTGATAGGACCGGGATTTATGCGATACAGGAGGGAAAATCAAAAATCAGAAATCAAAAATCAAAATGGAAGTTCTGAAATAAGAAGTTATGATTCTGAGGGGAGAAAGACAAGGAATATAACTCAAAGGTTATTAAAGCAATTTCCAGAAAAGCGTTGGGTAATTGACGCGGGAAGTTTGCAGGTGATGGATGTAGAATGGATACCGGAAAAAGCGATTCTGACACCAAATACTAAGGAATTTGAGATGTTGTTCAAAGTCAAAATTCAAAAATCAAATATCAAAATGACAGATCAAAACTCAAAAATTGTAGGGGAGATGGTTAAGAGATATGGTTGTACGATAGTTCTGAAGGGTCCGGAAACAATTGTTGCCTCACCAAATGATTGTGCATTGGTAAAAGGCGGTAATGCAGGATTGACAAAGGGAGGAACCGGTGACATTTTGGCGGGATTAACGGTTGCTCTTTTGGCCAAAAATGAGCCATTTCTGGCTGCCGCGAGCGCTTCATTTATTATTAAAAAGGCAGCTGATGAACTATATGAGAAGGTGGGAGTTAATTTTAATTCGGATGATTTGGCTGACAAAATACCGGAAACTTTGAAAAACCTCTTGGGTTAGTAAAATGAAAGCTTTTTTAAAAAGCCATCTTCTGCCTTTTGCAGTGATATTTTTGATTTCGATTTTTAGCCTTTGGCCGATAATTCAGGATCCGGAAAAGCGCGTTGCGGAAAAATGGGATGGTGTTTTGATGGTTTGGTATTTAAACCAGACTATTAAAAAGATTCCCTTCGATCTTTCTAATTTATTTCAGGCGAATATTTTTTATTCTTATAAAAATGTTATGGCGTTTTCGGATATGCATATCCCCTCGGCAATTATTTCCTATATTCCGGTTTTACTAACCAAGGAGCCTCTTGTTGCAATAAGTACCTCTTTGCTTTTCGGACAAATAACGACAATTATAATTTGTTATCTGTGGTTTTGGGAGGCAAGCAAAAGTAAAACCGCAGCCCTTATCTCTTCTTTGGCTTTGGGAATATCGGTAACGAGAATGGGTTTTATTGCACACCTTCAGATGTGGAATCATCAGTGGTGGCTTTTTTCAGTGTATTTAATCTGGAAGTATTTTAGAAAAAAAGTTTTCTGGTATTTAATTACTTCAGCCATATTTTTTGGAGCTCAAATGTGGGAAAGTCCTTTAGGGGTTTATTTTGCGGGATTGATAATACTTTTTTTGATTATTGATAACTTCAAAGCATTTTGGGAGAAAAGAGTTTACTTTTTAATTTTTTTTCTGGTTTCAGTCTCAATTGTGTTTATACCCGCAAGGATTTATTGGCTGGTTGCGAAAGAGTATCATTTGGCAAGGTCAATTCGTGATGCGGCTAACTTTTCGCCTGGGATTGATGAGCTTTTAAAAAGTGTATTTTCCGATGGAGTGTTTTTGGCGATGTTGCTTTTGGTGTTTTTCAAAAAGATAAAATTAAGTCATAAAGGAGAAAGGTGGCTTTTACTTCTTTTTTTATCGGGGTTAATTTTAAGTTTAGGTCCTGTTTTAAAGATTGGAGATTTTACTTTAAAGTTATTTAATAAATTTTTTCTTCCTCTTCCATACGGGATTTTATATTATTTACTTCCCGGTTTTTCGGCTTTTAGGGCGCCGGGAAGGTGGATTTGGCTGGCGCTTTTTTCATCGGCTTTTTTGCTTTCTTTGGGGTTGGCAAAGGTAATTAAGGGTAAAAAATTAGATAAAATTTATTTGTTTTTTATCATTTTAGCGATTGTATTTTTTCCTTTGACCCAAAGGGCTAATTATTTTGTATTTGGCAAAGTTAGTGAGTATCCAAAAGTTTATACCTATATAAAGGGTTTACCTCAAGGTGTGCTTTTGGAACTTCCGATTTTCTCTTGGGCGTTTGGTGAAGTTGCGGTTTTGGAAACACACAGAATGGTTTATTCTCTTTATCATGGGAAGTATTTGTTAGGCGGAGTCAGCGGGTTTGAGCCGGAGAGTATTAATGAACTTAGAAGTTTATATTGGCAAAACTTTCCAAGTAAAGAGTTTGATGATCGTATTAAAAATACGGGAGTTGATTATCTTCTTATTTGGAAGGGATTGATTGATGAGGAAAGGTTAGATAAGGTTGAAAAATATTACGATACCTTTCTATATAATGATTCAAACCACATTCTAATTAAAATTTAGTCTTGTATTTACCGCAGAATATCCGTAATATTAAGCTAAAGTGTATATCCCAAAATTTACAATTACCAATAAAATTCTTAAAAATATAGCTTCAATAGAAGCATCGCGTGAAGTTATTGAAAACGCCCCTCTTGTACCTTATTACGAAAAACAATTTGCTTCGGACGCCTTGGCTCGCACAATTCACCACGGAACTCATATCGAGGGAGTGGGTTTAGATAATTTGGATCAGGTGAAAAAACTTTTGGAGGGGGAGGAGGTAATCGCTCATGACAGGGATATTCAGGAGGTTATCAATTATAGAAATGTGATGGAACTTTTGGATGATTTATCGGCTAAAAGAGGAGGTTATTCGGAAGAAGACTTAAAAGAGATACATAAAGAAACTGTGAATAAAATTGTTCCTCAAGATAAAATTGGGGTTTTTAGAAAAACTCAGGTTGTTATCAAGGAAGAAGGAAGCGGACGGATTATTTTAACTCCCCCTCCTGCTATAGAGGTTACCTATTTGATTCAGGACTTTTTTGAGTGGCTTAATTCAGATGAGTCCAAGGAAATTCACCCTATATTAAGGGCTGGTATTGCTCATTACATTTTGGTTGCAATTCACCCTTTTGTTGAGGGTAATGGGAGGACAGTTCGCGCTTTTTCTAATCTTATTTTGATGAAGGAAGGATACAATATGAAGAGATTCTTCTCAATTGAAGAACATTTCGATGAGGATTTAGTCTCTTACTATGAGGCATTTGCTCAAGTTGATAAACAGTCTCCTAATTTAGCCTTAAGAGATTTGACTCCTTGGCTGGAGTATTTCACTCAAGTGGTGGCTGTTGAATTGGGGAAGGTCAAGGAAAAGGTTAGAAAACTTTCAATTGATTCCAAATTAAAAGGTAAGCTTGGCCAACAGATTGCTTTGAGCGAGAGGCAGATGAAACTTATTGAATATCTTTCGGAAAACAATTCGGCCGGTATGTATGAATTGAGAAATGTTTTGCCTATGGTTTCGGAAGATACAATTTTACGGGATATTAACTATCTTCTGGAAAAGAATATAATAAAAAAGGAAGGAAAAACAAAAGCGGCAAGGTATATAATCTCAAGTAGTAATTAATTTAAATTAGTTTTAAAATCTTATAAGATATGTCGGCAACCGATCCTCAGTTTTTATATATGATTTTGATTCTTCCAAGCCTTTTTGGTTTGACATTAATAGGGGATGGTCTTAATAAGATGATCCATGAAGAATCTGGCGGTATGATAAGTGTTGTTTTTGGTATTGTCTTTATAGGGGTGGTGATTTTCGCTTATTTATTCTTCTCGTCGTACTTTGGGTCTATATAAGGTTTGTTTGATTAAACTTATGACATTTAGAAATCTCGCAAGATATTTAGAAAGACTGGAAAAAACTTCATCCAGAATAGAAATTACAAAAATACTTGCCGAACTTTTTGCAAAATCAAATGAAAGCGAAATAGATAAAGTGGTCTATTTGATTTTGGGGAATTTAGCACCTATTTATTCAGGTGTGGTTTTTAATTTGGCTGAAAAAATGCTAGTTAGGGCTTTGGCAGGGGCTTATTCAATTGAGGTTGCCTTGGTAGTTGAAATGTATAAAAAGGAAGGAGATTTGGGGGAGGTTGCTTTTAGACTGGCAAATGAGCGTAAAAGGAAAGGTAATTCTTACGAACTCAGTGTTAGGGAAGTTCATGAAAAGCTTTTGGAAATAGCTTCAGATGAGGGAGAAGGAAGTCAGGAAAGAAAGATAGAAAAAATGTCCAAGCTTATCTCGTTTTTGGATCCTTTGTCATGTCGTTTTGTTGTCAGAATTCCTTTGGGTAAGTTGAGATTAGGTTTTTCTGATAAGACGGTTATTGATGCCTTGTCTTGGATGGAAACTGGAAGCAAGGAAAAAAGAGGAAAAATTGAAACAGCTTATAATCTTTATCCGGATGTCGGGCTTTTGGCCAGAGAGGTTAAGAAGTTTGGAATAGATGAGTCGGTAAAAAGAATCAAGCCCGAAGTCGGTGTGCCGATTTTACCCATGCTGGCACAGAGATTGAAAAGTCCCAAAGAAATGATAGAGAAGATGAAAAAGGTTTTTGTTGAGCCTAAATTTGATGGTCTTAGAATACAAATTCATTATAAAAGGTCTGGTTTTTCTGATGGGACTAAAGTTAAAGCTTTTACCAGAAATTTGAATGAGACTTCATGGATGTTTCCGGAACTGAAGGGTGTCGAAAGATATATTAATTGTCAGGAGGCGATTTTTGATAGTGAGGGCATTGGGGTGGATGAGGAGAGAAAATCATTGGCTAATTTTCAGACAACTATGACTAGGAGAAGAAAGCACGACATAGAAAAAATTGCTTCAAAAGTTTCAATAAAATTTTGTGTTTTTGACCTGATGTATAAGGACGGAGAAAGTTTGGTGAATTTACCTTATGAAGAAAGAAGAAAAATATTATCAGAGGTGATAAAGAAAAATAGTTTGCTTGAAGTTGTTGATTATGAAGTGACCCAAGATCCTGAAGTGATTAGCCGGCTTATGAGAGAGAGGTTAAAACAAGGAATGGAAGGAATAATTGTCAAAAAATATGACAGTAAATACGTTGCAGGTAGAACGGGATGGAGATGGGTTAAGATGAAGGAAGAAGAAGGAGCAAAGGCAAAATTAGCTGATACTGTCGATTGTATTGTAATGGGATATTCTTTAGGTCGTGGAAAAAGAGTCTCTTTTGGAGTAGGTCAATTTTTGGTTGGAATTTTAGATGGGGAGATAGTAAAAACTGTTACAAAGGTTGGAACAGGTTTGACGGATGAGCAATTTCATGAATTAAAAAAAAGATTAACAGGATTAGAGGCTAAAGAAAAACCAAAAAGTTATTTGGTTGATAAGTTGCTAGAGCCTGATTTTTGGGTTGAACCTTCGTTGGTGGTTGAAATTGCTGCTGATGAAATAACCGTGAGTCCGACTCACTCCAGTGGATTTGCCTTGAGATTTCCGAGGCTGGTTAGATTTAGGGAGGATAAATCTCCAAAGGAAGCAACAACAATAACTGAATTGAAAAGGCTTTATAAATTGCAAAAAAACTAGGTAGTTTTATGATAGGATTAATTTATGCCAAAAAAAGAAGGACTTAGTGCGTCTGAAGTTAAGGATAGATTGGCTCAATATGGATTAAATAAACTGCCTGAAAAACCACTCCCTTCTGCTTTGGTAGTTTTTATTAACCAACTTAAAAGCCCTCTTGTTTATGTTTTGCTTGCCGCAGGTTTGGTAACTTTACTTTTGCGTGATTTCTCTGATTCGTTAATAATTTTCATTGCAGTCTTTCTTAATACCATACTCGGTTTTTTTCAGGAAAGAAGAGCAAGTAAAGCTCTTTACGCTTTGAAAAGACTTATTCAACCTCAGGCAGAAGTGGTGAGAGATGGTAAAAGAATAAAAATATTGGCGGAAGAATTAGTTCCTGGAGATGTCTGTATTTTGAATACCGGCGACAAAGTTCCCGCTGATGGAACTTTATTAGATGTTAGTCGAATTTTTATTTCTGAAGCGGTTTTGACAGGGGAATCTTTACCTTTAGGAAAAGAAGTTGGGGATAAGGTTTATATGGGGACGGTTGTAACCAGTGGAAGGGGAATTTTTTTGGTTGATTCAACAGGTAAAAATACTGAACTGGGGAAAATAGCCTTGCAGGTTCAGGAGTTTCAAGAGGATACTCCCTTAAGAAGACAACTTGTCTATTTTAGCCGTCAATTAACTATTTTAGTATTTTTTTTGATTACATTTGTTTTTGTTATCGGATTGATTGTGGGAAAAGAGCTTTTAGAAATTTTTACCATCAGCGTTGCTTTGGCGGTTTCTTCAATCCCCGAGGGACTTCTGGTTGGTTTGACGGTGGTTTTGGCAATAGGAATGCAAAAAATATTAAAGGAAAAAGGTTTGGTTAAAAATCTGGTTTCAGCGGAAACTCTTGGGGGTGTAACCACAATTTGTATTGATAAGACTGGAACTTTGACTCAAGGCCAGATGCAGGTTACAGATGTTTTAGGTGATGAGATTATGATTGCTAAACAATCCCTAATTGCCAATGATTTAGATGATCCTTTATTGACAACTCTTTGGAGTTGGGCGAATAAAAAATTGACTAATAAGGATTTAAATGGAGCAAGCGTTGATGATTATCTTAAAAAGCATGGGAGAATAGATTCAATTCCCTTCTCGTCGGTAGAAAGATATTTTGCCAGCCTCAATTTTGCAAGTTTGGGAAGAAAGATCCTTTTTGTTAATGGAGCGCCAGAATTTTTACTTGAGTGGTGTAATTTGTCCAAAGAAGAAAAGTTAAAAGTAAAAGCTGAAATAGACAGGCTTACAACCGAGGGAAAGCGTATTTTGGGTATGGCAAAAAAGGAAGTAGATGAAGGCAAAAAGACTATTTCAAAAAATGATGTAAAGAAAGATTTGGTTTGGGTTGGGATGGTTGCTTTTTCAGATCCGATAAGATCTGGAGTTAAAGAAGCATTTGAAAAAGTTAAGAAAGCCAAGGTAAAGCTAATTGTGATAACCGGAGATTATGCTCAAACAGCCCGGTCTGTTTTGAAAAATATCGGATTGGAAGTTAAGGAGAGTCAGATTGTGTTAGGAGATGATCTGGAAAAACTTTCTTTAGATTCTTTAAGAGAGAAGTTGAAGAAAAATGAAAGTTTGCTTTTTGCAAGAACTACTCCATCGCAGAAACTCAAAATTGTCAAAGCTTTGAAGAAAAATAATGAAGTTGTCGCGATGATGGGTGATGGGGTTAATGATGCGCCGGCCTTAAAACATGCTGATATAGGGATTGTGGTGGGGGATGCAACGGATGTTGCCAAAGAATCTGCTGATTTGATACTTCTTGATTCATCCTTTGCAACGATTGTTTCGGCAATTGAGGAGGGAAGAGGAATATTTGACAATATTAGAAAAATTGTACTTTACCTAATGAGTAACTGCTTTTCCGAAATAACTGCGGTTGTTGGAGCTTTAATTTTTAATTTGCCATTACCTTTATCTGCCGGGCAGATCCTCTGGATTAATTTGGTTTCTGATAGTTTTCCGCATTTGGCTTTGACTGTTGATCCGAAAGACGAGAATTTGATGAACTTACCTCCAAGAAATCCAAACGAAAAAATAATTGCTCCTTGGATGAAGAAGTTAATGTTGACTATTTCCTTAATTAGCGGGTTTTTTGCACTTTTAATATTTGTGGTTGTTTTGACTTTTACGAAAAATGAAAATTTAGCAAGATCAATTGCCTTTGCGATGTTAGGGACAATTTCGTTATTCTATGTTTTTTCTATTAGATACTTAAGGGGTTCGTCTAGGTTTTTAAGATTATTTGATAATAAGTGGTTAAATATTGCGGTTTTTTCTGGCTTTGTACTTCAGATTTTCCCATTTTTGTTTAATAAAACAAGAGAATTTTTAAATCTTGAAATTTTGGAATTGAGGTATTGGTTGATGGTTATACTACTAGGTGTTTTTGTTTTTTTGATTTTTGAAATCCTTAAAAAAAGATTAATCAGGGCGTATAATAATTTGTGAGTTTAAGGGATTTTACTCAATATCTCAAAGATGAAAAAGAAAGAATAGATTGAAAGTAGGAATAACCCTTCGAGTCTTGATATTTCATTTTTGCTCTTAACAAAAAGGGAAAAAGATGTAACTGAAGTTGCGAGAAAAAAGACACTTACAACAAAAGTGTTAAGATCTTGTATTTCAAAGGGTTTTAAGAAAGAGATTGTTGCAATTATCAGAGAGTTTGTTGTGGCGCTTCCCATAACATTACCCAATACGATTGTTTTTTGCTTTTTTTTGATTGCAGAAAAGGCGATGGACAGTTCAGGAAAGTTTGTCCCTATCGAGAAAAGAAGAATACCCAGAAGAAGCACTGGTATTTTTAAGGTCTTGGCTATGCTTACGGCAGAATGAACGGCATAATGAGAAGATATAAATAAACCCGTAAAACCTAGGGCTATTAGAAGTAAGTATTTAAAAAGGAGATTATTATGATTCTGGTGTGTTATAGGATGAGCAAGTTTATGTCTTTCCTGATACATTCTGACAACATAAATTAGGTAGGTTGTAAGTATTGTCAGTGAGTCAATTTTTGTTAATTTGCCGTCATAAAGGAGAAGAATTGGCATTAATATTATTAAATTCATTATGAAAAGATCTTTTTTAGTAAATGTCGCGTCAACTATGACTTTGCCTGTGATAAGCGCTGTCAAACCTGAAATTAAAGATAAAAGAACAATGGTTGCGCCAATTAAATTTCCAAAGGAAAGTTGTGGCGAGTTTTCGAGAATAGAATTAATGCCCACAAATATTTCCGGGGTTGAGGTGGCAACACCAAGTATTACGAAGGAGACAATAAAAGTACTTAAGCGAAGGATATTTGCGGTTTTGATTAAATTATTAACAACTAGGCTAGCGGATTTAGCCAAAACGATTAGACTGGCAATTAGAATCAGAAAGTTTATCCCTATTGGCATAGTCTAATCTTAAGAGTAAAGATTACTTATATCAAGCTTAAAGATGATTAAACCCCTTTTTTTAATTTGATTTTTTAGTTAATATGATAATGAGTGTTTTGCTGGAAGCTTTGGAGTTGGCAAGTTGATTTTGGGAAAGTTTCTAGCAGAGAAAAGAGGTGAGTAAATTATGACAGAAAAATTAGGAACCGGTTTACCGAAAAATACTGCAGGAGCACTTTCCTACGTTCTATTTTTTATAACAGGATTTATTTTTTTGGTTCTTGAGAAAGATCCCTTTGTAAGGTTCCATGCAATGCAGTCGATAGTGGTTTTTGTGGTACTTTTTGTTTTGCAGTGGGTTGTTGGACTTACGATAATTTTACTACCAGTTGTGCCTTTAATTTCGATTCTAAGTTTTGTTTTGTGGTTGGTTTTAATTTATAAAGCCTGGCAAGGAGAAGAATGGGAAGTTCCCATATTGGGTTCATATGCCAGGAAGTTTGTCAGGAATTTAGAAAAGAAAGCATAGTTTTTTTGTCAGGGTTTATAAGTTGGATTTTTGTTGTGATTTGTTTAGTAGTATTTGGAGACTAATAACTTTTTCTAATTTCTAAACTCTTTTGGTTTTCTGCCCCTATTTTTAATGAAAGAAAAAAGAAGGCAGATGGTTATTTTGATAAAAGAAAGATATGGTCTTAATTCACCGAAGGTTCTTTCCGTTATGCTTAAGGTGCCGAGGCATAAATTTCTTTCTAGAGAGAGTTGGAGTCAGGCTTACAGAGATGCTCCAGTGCCAATTGGTTTCGGTCAGACGATGAGCCAGCCTTATACGGTGGCTTTTATGACACACCTTTTGGTGAATCAAAAATCAAAATTAAAAAACCAAAAAGTGCTTGAAATTGGAACAGGGAGTGGATATCAGGCTGCGATACTTTCAAAGTTTTTTAAGAAAGTTTATACGATAGAAATCATTCCAGAATTGGCAGAACGCGCGAGAACTGTACTTGCAGATTTAGGATTTAGAAATGTTTTTGTTAAGACAGGGAGTGGAGAATGGGGATGGGGGGAAATGGCTCCGTTTGATGCGATTATGATAACAGCTGGGGTTGAGAAAGTTCCTAAAGATTTATTTGAGCAATTAAAGGTAGGCGGAGTCTTGGTTGCTCCGGTGGGGAGTGGTATTGATAAGACTATGGTAAGGTATGTAAAACTAAAAAAGCGAGGAATTAAAAGATTTAAGAAGGAGAAATTTGGGAACTTTCACTTTGTGCCATTTATCAGGGAAGGAAACTCTTAATTACTCATATTTAAGTTATTCGCCCTTCTCTGGTTCTGAAGAACGGAAGAATTCTCTAAATAATTTGATTGTTTGATCTGCCACCTCTTGACGAGCTCTTTCTTTTTCTTCTTTTATTTGGACAGCTAATTGAAGAGCATCTTTTATTTTTGAGGTTATGAGATCTTTTTGTTGAGGATTGTCCGAGGATGCAATTAATTGGAAATAAATATTATTTTCAATGTGTGGAAATGAATTTCTTGATAATAATTCATGTCTTAATTTTGGTAGGGTATTTTCACTAAGGACTTTAAGAGGAAATTCGCCTGGGCTTGTGAATTTTTTGTATAAATCTTTAAAATATTCGCTTTCTTCGTTTGGTTGAATGATAAATATACTTCCATCTACAAGAATTACAAGATGCTCATTATTATTGGGATCGCAGGGTAAGATAATTCCTAGATATTCTAAACTTTCCTTAACATTTTTTGGTGTGTATTCTAATCCTTCTGTTCTAGCTAAGGTTTTAGCAATAACTTGTCCTTCGTTTAGTTCTTTGGCTATAACTTCTTGAGTTATCCTACGAGCAATTGGTCTTCCTAACCCCAAGCCTATAAGATCATCAACCATATCTTTAATTTCAGGGTTAATACCACTCATTCTTTCAAGTATTCTCATTCCACTTTCGTTAGATTGGGGTGAGTTATTTTGGTTGGGATTCTCTTCACTCATATTTAAAGATTACTTCTTCTTCTTCTTCTTTGTCAAACTTGGCGTGATAAAATTATTGCAATGAAATTAATTGCCGGTTTGGGAAATCCGGGGAAAAAATTTGAAGGTACAAGACATAATATTGGGTTTATGATTTTGGATGCCTTGGTCTTTCAGATTCAAAATTTAAAATTGAAAAATAAAAATTGTGACTTGAAATTTAAAAATAATAGTAAACTTCAGTCCTTGATTTGTATTTGCAGAAATTCTGAAAATTCTAATCAAAAAACTGTTTTTGCAAAACCCCAAACGTCTATGAATTTATCCGGAATTGCATTGTATAAATTGATAAATCATTTTAAAGTAATATTGCCAGATCTTTGGGTTATTCATGATGATTTGGATTTACGGCTTGGAGATTATAAAATCCAATTTGGTGTTGGTCCGAAGCTTCATAATGGGATTTTGTCTATCGAGAAGGAACTGAAGACAAAGGATTTTTGGAGAGTAAGAATTGGGGTGGATAATCGAAGTTTTGTTGAAAGGATTCCGGGAGAAAAATATGTTTTGCAGGATTTTAGGGAAGATGAGAAAGTAAAACTCAAAGAGGTAATTGAAAAAGTTATCCCTGATTTATTTGAGAGGGTAGGGAGTTGTGAGTAGTTGGTTGTTGGTAGTGAGTGGTGGATAGTGAGTAGTGGGTAGTGAGTAGTGAGTGGTGGGTTGTGAGAAGTTAGTTGTGAGTGGTAGGGGGTTAGTTGTAGGTGATTGGAAGTTGGGGTTAGGAAGTAGCAAGTAAGATGTAGGATGTAGAATATAGGAAGTAGGAAGTAGGTGGTTGGTAGTTATTAGCAGATGGTAGTGAGCAGTGAGAAGTAGGTAATAGGTTGTTGTTAGTGAAGTGTATGAGGATAGTCTGTATCTATGATTCGAATCATCAAAGTGGATAAAAAATTTAAATATAAATAAGTTGATGATGTAAGTAGTGGGTTATGGATATTGGTTGTAGGTAATGGGAAATGAGTGGTGGGTTGTGAGAAGTTAGTTGTGAGTGGTAGGGGGTTAGTTGTAGGTGATTGGAAGTTGGGGTTAGGAAGTAGCAAGTAAGATGTAGGATGTAGGAAATAGTTGTTAGTTGTATGTGTTTAAGAAATAAATTGGTATGCCTAAGGATTTTACCAAAATTTCTGATATCTTGGAAAAGTTTGAGAAAGGCAAGGATAAGTATATTTCTCGCGAGTTTCAAAAATATGGCTACGATTTAGCCCAAGAATTGGGTGACCTTAATCATAAATCTCTTTATATCAAGCTGGCTAAGGAAACACCTAGAATTTTATTGGAAGAAGCGAGGAATTTTGTCAAGGAAGCTTATAACGTTAAATCAAAGCCGAAGCTTTTTATGTGGAAGTTAAAAGAGCTTAAAACTAAAAAATTAAAACTTAAAACAAAATTTGGAAAGTGAGATTTTTCAGTCTTGAATAATAAAACGTATGTTTTGAGGTTAGATTTATGAATTTATCGCTAAAGGGTAATTGGGTCGATTTGGTTATTATTTTGATATTTATTTATTTTTTAACCGATGCACTAAGGTTTGGTTTTTGGCTAGTTTTGGCAAATTTTTTTAGTTTTCTTTTAAGTTTGACTGTTGCTTTTTTGGGTTATTCATCTATTTCCTTTCTTTTACAAGATAATTTTTCTTTGTCCCGGCCTTTGTCGAATGCGTTAGGTTTTCTTTTTCTTGCCGGATTTTCGGAATTTATCTTAAATTATATATTTTACGATATAGCCAACAAGATTCCCTTTAAATTTTGGAAAAAGCCTTGGAATAATATCTTGGCTATAATTCCAGCTTTAGGTCAAGGGATTATAATTTCAACCTTTCTTTTAGTTTTGGTTGTATGTTTTCCAGTTTTTCCGAAGGTAAAAAAGGATGTAAATGAAAGTAGATTTGGCACATTAATTCTAAAGAACACTGCCCAGTTGGAGGCAAGAGTAGATGATATTTTCGGAGAGCTAATTAGTAATTCTCTTACCCATTTGACTATACAACCGGGGAGTCGGGAGAGTATAAGTTTGCAAATTATTGATTTTGACCTTTCAGAAGATAAAAATTCAGAGGAGTTAATGTTTATGCGTATTAATGAAGAAAGAAAAAAAAGAAATTTGAGCGAATTTTCGTTGAGGGAGGAACTGGTTTTTGTGGCGAGAGAGTATGCAAAAGATATGTGGGAGAGGGGTTATTTTGGGCACTTTTCGCCGGAAGGTGAAGATGTCGCCGCTAGATTAAATAAGGCAAATATTCTGTTTAATGTAGTAGGTGAAAACCTTGCTCTGGCTCCAAGCGTTGAAATAGCTCATGCTGGTTTAATGAACTCCGAGGGTCACAGAAGAAATATTTTAGATCCAGAATTCAAAAAAGTTGGAGTTGGGGCAATAGATAACGGGGTATATGGAAAAATGTTTGTGCAAATATTCACGGATTGACTGGAAGTTTGTTGATGTAGTTTTACATGGGGCTTAAGAATGAAAAAATAAAAGATCAAGACTTATAAATTACTTGCCGATGATTTAATTAATAGAAAGGAAAGGTTGATATTGAATTACTTTTTAAGAGGATTTTAAAAAGGGCATTTTTTTACAAGGGGCTTGCTAATGAGGGGAAAAAGATGCAAGAATAATTAATGTAGGATGAAAAAGATATTGGCAAGCCAAATCGTTTTCTTTTTTGCCTTTTTTATTTTGTTTACGGTTTATAGAAGGTGGTTAAATTTGTCGTTTATTCCTTTTTGGGTGGGTGGTTTGATAGGATTTCTTCTTCCTTTCTCTGACTATCTAATTTATGTTTATTTATTAAAACCCCAAGAGAAAATTTCGCTGGATATCAAGTCTTTAATTTCGCAGAAAAAGATTTTGAAAGCTTATGAAAACCTTCTTCAATACTTTTCTGGCAAAAGGGGGCTTTTGATTCACTCCGCACTATTTCAGACTCTTCTTTTAGTTTTTGCTTTGTGGATGGTTACATCAGGTACTCTGCTGGCTATGGGTTTGGTTTTGGCATTTATGCTTCACCTGATTTTGGATCAGGCAATTGATTTAGCGGAAAAAAGATCAATTGACGGTTGGTACGAAGGGTTTCCCTTAGATTTAGATCGGCAGCAAAAGATTTTATTTTTGGTTTTTAATTTTTTGGTGTTTTCCTATTTTGGGTTTTTCTTCTAGATTGAAGTTAATTTTTCTTATTTTTCCGTTTTCTATGCATATTAATACTCCCGGTTTAGGGTATGAATTGAGTTCCTTGAGAGTGAATTTTCCTTTGGTAATCAGGCTAGTCAAGATGGCGATGGGAAATCCGTGAGAACAAATTGCTACGCTTTGGTATTTTTGGTTGTTTATTTTTTTTAAAAAGTTGGAGATTCTTTTTAGCATTTTGTTAAAAGACTCCGAATAAAAGTCGCGTAAATTTTTCTCCCTTTTGAATCTTTTACCGGTTATTTTTTCAATGATCTTGGTTGTTTGAATACATCTTCGGTAGGGTGATGTAAAATTTGCGTCAGTTGGGATTTTTTTTAGATATTTGGCCATTTTTGTAATGGGAGCCCTTGCTTCAGGAAGAATATCTGCGGTTTTGGCTAAATTTTCATAGTAGGGAAGATCGTGTTTTGTAAAGAAAGTTTCACCGTGACGAAAGATATAGAAATTCATGACTTTAAAAAGGTGGCAGCTTAAAAAATTATTTTAAATAAAAGTATAAGACTTAAGAAATACTTATTCTTTGCAGCAGTCAACTGCCTTTTGGATCAGTCTTTCGATTTTTGAAAAAACGGATTCCTTGTTTTTTATGATCTTGTCGTCTTTATCACTAATAAAATTTATCATTTCCTCATCAGTTTTTGGTAGTTTAGTATCTGGTATTTTGACAACTTTTAGGTTTAATCCCCAAAAGAGGGAGTAAAGTTTGTAAGATTTTTCAAAAAGATTCCAAGCCTTTTGCTTATTGCCTTTCTTGAGTTCTTTTGTTCCCACCTCCATTATTCTCATGCAAGCGGCAAGAAGATGTTTACTTATGCACCATACTTCACCTTCATAATCTTTTATTATTTCTTTTAGTAGTTCTGTGCGCATTTTGCGTACTTCATTAAGCAAGTTTAGATATTTTTTGCCTTTGGTTTTTTGAGAAGTGAAGAAAAGATGCTCTTCAATCGAAATAAGATTCATAATACCTATGGATAGGTCTTCGCCAGAAGAGAGATCAAGTTCCTTTTTGGAAACCACTTTTTCTACTTTTTCTAAAAGCAATTTGATTTCATTTTTGTTTTTCATATTTAGAAAAGTGATTTTCTTCAAGGGTTATTAAACGATCTTGAATTAGTACAAATATCCTCCGTAATAATAAATAATAAGGCTAGTTAATACAAGAGTTGAAAGTGGAAAGACTACTTTCTGGTATAGAAAAAGTTGTTTACCTTTAATTTGACGGACTTTTTTGTCTAACCAAACTCCTGTTAGAAATGTAACTGTTCCCAGGAAGGTACCAAAGATTATTTTATCTATACCCAAGATTGTGTTGAAAGGATGTCCTATAAAACCTCCTAGCCAAAGTGGTATTAAGACTAAACCGTAAAGAATTGAAAAAATAAGGTATCGATACTTGTGGATGGGAAATTTTGTTTTTTTCCTTTGTAAAATGTCCAAAAGCCAAAAATAGGACGAGATTAAAAGACCTCCAATCCAAATTGAGGTTATGGTATCATCTATTCCAAGGTATCGGGAAAGTCCAAGACCGGCTCCGACTGCAACGGTACATATCGGACAGACGGCAAAAGCTGTCGGGACAATCAGGAAAAGACTAAAAATTAGTATTGATAGGAAGGTGAGAGATAATACGGAAATTTTAGTTAAATTTAATTTATGGCTCATGGTGTCAAATACTTTTGAGAAATTCTATTATCGGCTGGTCTCCGAAGAAACATTTACCTTCGGGAGTAACCAAAAGAGGAACCCCTAGTTTATTTCTGGATATTTTGCAGATTTGTGTACCCCTTTCTAGGAAAAGTTGTGTGTTTTCTGATGATTTGTTAATTTCAATTTTTTCCATTTTAAAAGTGTCTTTTTTCTCCCATGTTTCTATAAACTTTGCTACGTTGCTGCAGTGAGGACATGTGTCACTCCAAAAATATTCGTAGGAGGTTGGAGAAACATTGGTGTTTGATTGATTGCCTTTTTTACTTAAGAAAAAAGTTCCCAGTATTATGATAGTAAATGTTGCGGTAAGGAAAAAGAGAGAACTTTTTGTCATGTTAGGTTTTTAATTATACTATTATTGAAGTTTTATTTTAACAGAAAATGAATATTCGGCAAGTTTAAATTCATGAAGTTTATTTAGCGATAATCCGTATAATAAGATCTAGTTTAAAATTATAGCTTTTGCTAAAATATCTAAAGTTTAAGGAAACCTTTTGATTTATGATTCAAGATTTTGGCAAATTTGCAATTTTGCTGGGTTTTTTTCTAATTTTAATTGGTTTGTTTTTTCTTTTTTCCGAAAAAGTTCCTTTTTTGGGAAAGCTGCCTGGAGATATTTTGATAAAGAAGGATAATTTTACTTTTTATGCTCCTTTGGCGACTTCAATAATAATTAGTATTATTCTCTCGTTTTTAATTTCAATTTTTTTTAGGGCTAAGTAGTCTATAATTTTTTGGTGACTTCATTAACATTTTGTTTTTGACAATTCTCGGACTGAAAAGTTTTTGAGAATAAATTTAAATTTCATTTTTTTATATGTAAAACCTGTAAAAGATTTATCAATTGTTACTTTGCTTATTGACTATCTAATTGAAAAAGGGTTATAGTTTGAAGCGAAAGATTATCAAATATTATCGAATAGAAGTTTTAATTATTATTATGGCAACAATTGATATAACAGACTCGGATTTTGAAGAAAAGGTGTTAAAGTCAAAAACTCCTGTTCTGGTTGATTTCTGGGCTCCTTGGTGTGGTCCTTGTAAGATGGCAGAACCAGTTTTAGAAGAACTTTCTAATGAGTATGAAGGAAAGGTTGTTGTGGTAAAGATAAATATTGATGAAAATCAATCAACTGCACCGAAGTATGGGGTGATGTCTATTCCAACAACAATTCTTTTCAAAAATGGAGAGGAAATAGGTAGACAAATAGGTTTTGCTGGAAGGGATAATTTTGAGAATTTGATCAAAAAAGCTTTATAGGTTAGTTAAATTTTTGGGAGGGGGTGAGTTTTTTGGGTCTTTTTGATAAAAAACAACCTACACAAGCTGATGCTACTGGTGGAGTTGTTACGGATACTACAGTTACTGCGGTAGGTGATGATGTAACAGGGAAGCCGGTTGCTGAAGAATCAGTTGATCCATCTTTAGTTAGTACGGTTTCTCAAAAGCCGGTGGTGACACAGCCTTTGGGGAGTACCCCAAATGTTGGAGGGAGTAATTTGACAGATGATTATTCTAAAGCAAGTATATCTCAAGTGCCAGAGGTGGAAGAGGAGAAAACAGTTTCACCTAAAGTTGATGAGTCTCCAACTTTGTCTGTTACTGAACCAGTAAGTCCATTTGGGGGAAGTATGGAAGATAATTCGCCGGGTGGAAGCTCAAGTTTTTCCTTAGATGAAGAAACTCAAGCTCCTGAAGCGTCGGTAACACCGTCATTTGGAAAACAATCGTCTGTGTCGGATACTAGTAATGATGAAGATGCAAGTGAAGGTGGATCGGTAGGTTCGGGATTGTCGGGATAATTTTGATTTCCTCAGTAGAAATCTTTAACAAAGGATATTTATTGTTGTTATGTCTGTTGATAAAAAACTGTTTTCTGCTCCAAAACCTAAAAGTGGTGAGCCTTGGGATGTTGCAATAATCGGTTCAGGACCTGCATCGTTGACTGCTTCGATATATACAACTAGGGGAGCTGCTTCGACTATTATTTTTGCGGGGAGCAGTTGGGGAGGTCAACTAATGCTTACTACTCAAGTTGACAATTTTCCGGGTTTTCCCGAAGGGATACAGGGGCCTGAACTAATGCAGAGGATGAGGAAGCAAGCTGAAAAATTTGGAGCTTTGTTTATAGAAAAAGATGTTAGCCGGGTGGATTTTTCTGTTACTCCGAAAAAAATTTATGTAGGTGATGAGGAGTATTTAGCCAAGGCTGTTATTATAGCAACGGGTGCTCAAACTAAATGGCTTGGAGTTCCTGGAGAGGAAAGGTTAAGAGGGAGGGGAATTTCATCATGCGCTCCCTGTGATGCACCTTTTTTCAAAGGGAAAAAAGTTGCTGTTGTTGGGGGAGGGGATGCGGCAATGGAGGAATCACTAATATTAACAAAATATGCAAATAAAGTATTCATTATTCATAGAAGAGACCAATTTAGAGCATCTTTTGCTATGCAAGAAAAAGTCTTTTCTTTGGAGAAAGAAGGCAAGATAAAGATAATTTGGAATAAAGAGGTAGTTAGTTTTATAGGTAAGAATAAATTAGAAAAAGTTAAGCTGAGAGACACGAAAACTGGAAAATTAAGCGAGATTTTATTGGATGGAGTTTTTGTTGCAATTGGGCATACGCCTGCAACAAGTATTTTCATGGATAAGCTTACTTTGGATGAAAAAGGTTATATTAAGACTATCCCAAAATTGGGTTTTACAACCGCAACCAATATTGATGGTGTTTTTGTTGCCGGGGATGTGCATGACTTTTTATACCGCCAGGCAATTACAGCCTCTGGTTTTGGTTGTCAGGCAGGTATGGATGTTTTAAAATATCTTGATAAGTCAACTCCATCTTGGTAATTATAAACTCTGAAAGTGATAGTTAGTATTTTTGCTGGATATTTAAATGTAAGCCGCGGTCTTTGGCAAGTAAGTGTAGAAGTTTAAGTGGATTAAGAAAATCTGTTTTATTCTTTTGGGAAGGCAAATATTGGTGGTTGACTAAATTTATTTTTTTGTGTTTAATAAACGATATTGCAGCTTTGATTTTTGATCTAATAAAAAGCTGATTTTTAAATAGTTAGAAAATATGTCTGTAAAATCGCAGGGTCTTCTTGAAAAGTTTGTTCCGGTTTTGCTTCTGGCAACAATAGTTTTAGCTTTTTTAGTAGGTGTGCTTTGGCAAAAGGTCAGTAATTTAGAATCTAAGAATGTAGCCGGTACACAAACTGGCTCTAATACAAAGGTTGCTGGAAGTCAGGATCAGGAAGGTGGAGGTAATGTCACCATCGAGCAAATTAAGGATTTGTTTAGCAAAGATTTAATCAAATTTGGTGATGCAAAAAAGAAGGTTCTTTTTGTGGAAATCTCCGATCCTTCTTGTCCTTTCTGTCATATTGCTTCGGGAAAAAATTCTGAACTTAATAAGCAAGTTGATGAAAGTTACAAAAAAAGATGGCAGGAAAGTTTTCCTGATAAGAAAGCAGAAGAAAATAAGGAACAGTGGCAAAGGTTCACATTGGTGGCTGATGGAGGAACCTATGTTTCGCCGGTTGAGGAAATGAGGAAATTGATTGAGAGCGGTAAAGCTGGGTATGTCTATATTTATCAAAACGGTCATGGTGCAGGGGAAGTGGCGCAGAAAGCGTTGTATTGCGCTTATGATATGGGTAAGTTTTGGCAGGTTCACGATCTTTTGATGACCAGTGCTGGGTATGATTTTATTAATAACACTGTAAAAAACGACAAAACTAAATCGCAGGAATTGGCTAATTTTTTAAAGTCAGCAATTGATTCTGATAAGTTAAAGAAGTGTTTGGACAGCGGTAAGTATGATGAAAGATTGACTAGTGATATGGCGCTGGCTGCGAGTTTAGGGGTTAGAGGAACTCCGGGTTTTTTTGTTAACGCCACTAATTTTGCTGGAGCTTATAGTTGGGATCAAATGAAACCAATAGTGGATGAAGCTCTTAAGTAGAATTTAGTATTTAGCAGTTGGTATTTAGTGAATCTTCTATTTGACTTAAAAAAGAATTTGTTTTGAAAACTGCTAAAGTAATCTTTCTAATGCTTTATAAACAATTACCGCGGCTGATCCCCAAGTATTAAAAGATTTGTTTATGCCAAGCATTGGAAGTTCAACTATAATATCTGCTTCTTCAAGAACTTCTTTTTCTATACCTTTGGTTTCATTGCCGACGATGAGTGCGCAGGGAAAATTTAGGAAATTATTTAATTGGGAGTAGGCTATAGATCGCGGATCTTGTTCGATGGCGATGATTTGAATGTTTTGACTTTTTAATTTTTTGATTAGTTCGATAGTTGAATCTTCCTTTTCCCAGGGTACCCAATTTTCTGTACCAACTGCGGCTTTGTGAATTCTTGACGATGGGGGATACTCCATTTCACCGCAAAGGTAGATTTTTTCTACTGCAACGGCATCGGCTAATCTAAAAAGCGAGCCAATATTGTAGGTGTCGACCACCTTATCTAGGACAAGGTAGATTGGATTTCTTTTTATTTTTTTCAATTCCTCTGGATTGGGCTTGGATACTCTTAGTTGTTTGGCGTTTAGTTTATTCATCTGTTAATTGTAGCATTAAATGATATCAAATGATAAAATATACACACCTTGATTATTTTGAGGCCCTATCGTCTAATGGTTAGGACGGCACCCTTTCAAGGTGCAAACCCGGGTTCGACTCCCGGTGGGGTCACGGGCCCATAGCTCAATGGTAGAGCAGCTCCCTTTTAAGGAGTTGGTTGGGGGTTCGAATCCCTCTGGGCTCACTTAGGTATTGAAGATTAGGACAAATTATTAAGTGTTAAGGCAATAGGAAATTGGATGTAGGATGTAAGAAGTTGGTAGTGAGTTGTTAGTTGTGAGTAGTGAGTATTTCTCAACACCGGGTGTTGATTAGCTTCCAACAGTGGGTAATTTTTGGTTTTTTTGAACCTGCTAGATTTATAAGCTCGGGAGGACTTGAATTCAAATGTTTTAGCTTAGAAGCCCTTTGACTTAGGAAATTTGCTGGAAAACTATGTTTTATACGAAATCTTTTTGAACAAAATATATTTTTGTTATCCGAGTTTTAAAAGGACTGGTCTTTTGTTATAATTTACCTGCTTATTTAACTTAATTGAAATTACATTGCGGGGTCGTCTAACGGTAGGACACAGCTCTTTGGAAGCTGTTATCGGGGTTCGAATCCCTGCCCCGCAGCACTTCGGCAAGCTCAGTGTGAACACTTTGGCAGGTTCAGTGTAGGTATTGTTTTAAAACCAAGAAGCGGTTTTGCTCTTTGCTGAGGCAACAAAAATAGCTGTGGCTCTTGTTTTAAGATTATGGGATATCTCTCTAATTAAGCTCCAACCTCACTGGTTGATTAGATTTGATTTATCTCACAAATTTAAATAGGTTCAAACCCGACGGGTTGAATAGGTTCAATCTCTTGAATTTAAACGTAGAGTTAATGAAAAAATAGGTTCAAATAGGTTCAAACCCGACGGGTTGAATAGGTTCAAACCTTTCGGGTATTTAATTATTTAATTGGGGTATTTAATTTTATCGATAAAGATCCGGGGAATTATCTTTAGGTTCAAACCCGACGGGTTGAATAGGTTCAAACCTTTCGGGTGTTAACGAAGTTTAACTTCATACTCACCTTCTAAAAAGAAAAATATTCAATGAAAGAAAGAGAAATGAAAGTAAAAACCCAAGGTGTGAAGGCATTTCACCTCTAAGGTGTGATTCAAAACTTTTTCAAAGTATTACCGATGTGGTTAGCCAGAACAAAGAATGGACATTTTCAGAAAAATATGATATATAATATAAAACTATAAGATTTTTTATGGCTTTAAACTAAGATGAAAGATAATGAAACTCTAGCAGTTGAAAGTGGACTAGAAGAACCCCCTCGTATTGTTAAGTTTGAGAGAGATGAAGATAGTCTAGTTTCAAAAAGAGGATATTTGATAGGAGATTTATATCAAATTCCTCCAGAAGATGCTAAAAGAAGATTGAGAGAAATTTTATCTAGAAATTCATTAGAAGAAAACTTATGGAGAAATATGGCAGAAATTATTTTTGAGGATGTAGCAGTAATTAGTTTGGAAGAGTTATCTTCTGATCTAAGAATATTTTATCCTGAATCATTCTTGGAAAGAATTAAAGACAACTTTTCTTCGATAAGATATTTGACAGACGTTTGGGAGGAAGAAAAAGCAAAAGCTCATCTTCTAGTGGCAGCTGAATTAGTGTTGGATCAGTTGTTATTAGGATATTACAAAAGAAAATTTGATATTATTTATGAAGGTTTGAGATCTAACAGAGATAGAGGGAATGAGACTGGAAAAGTAATAGAAATGGCTGAATGTCTAATTTGTATGGAAAACTTACATTTTGTTCGTTATTATAATGAAAAACATAGAGAGCAAGTAGAAAGATTATTATCGGGGATAGAAGGGGTAAGAATTGAAGGTGTTAGAGAGGTGTTAGCACTTTTACTTACAACTAAAAGCCACGTTTTCCAATCGTCTTATAATCCAAATTTGTTTCAAACAGCACAACAGATATTATTAGATGGAGTAGCTAATAGTGATCCAGATGATAATCCTAGGTTCAAAGAGTTGCTTGCTACAACGTTAATAGATCCTAGGTGGGAAGGAAAAAGATCAGCAATTAATAGATTAAATATGGCTAGAGGAATATTAGAAAGTTTAATTAATAGAGATCCAGATAATCCTAGGTTCAAAGAGTTGCTTGCTACAACGTTAATAGATCCTAGGTGGGGAAGAAGAAAAGCAGTCAAAAGATTAAATATGGCTAGAGGAATATTAGAAAGTTTAATTAATAGTGATCCAGATGATAATCCTAGGTTCAAAGAGTTGCTTGCTACAACGTTAATAGATCCTAGGTGGGGAAGTAAATCAAAAGCTGAAAGATTATCTCAGGCTGAGAAATTTTTAAGAGAAGCATTTGAAAAATTACCGACTAATATTCGTATTGGAAGAAAGTTATTTAATGTAATTATGGCTAATACTAGAGATTTATTTCGAAAAAGAAATATTGACTATGAAGATAGGGCAAGGTTAGAAGAATGTTTACATTTGATTTGTTTTATAGGTAATTTAGATTTTTCACTTTCATATGCAGATGTACTACAGGATCCTAACGATGAAGAAAGAGTGTTATTTGGGCTTTTTTTACGATCATTATATTTAAAATCTCTTGAATTTAAACGTAGAGTTAATGAAAAAATAGGTTCAAACCCGACGGGTTGAATAGGTTCAAACCTTTCGGGTATTTAATTATTTAATTGGGATATTTAATTTTATCGATAAAGATCTGGGGAATTATCTTTTTCTTCTTTTTCTGATGTAAA
>Ga0209102_1000310_pt1 | contig 33368 bp, 35 predicted proteins | sample ConPoolayeHmetaG_FD_185483 | JGI IMG/M metagenome (GOLD analysis project Ga0209102, IMG submission 185483) | Hot spring microbial mat communities from California, USA to study Microbial Dark Matter (Phase II) - Cone Pool mat layer H metaG... ...
GTTTGGCGCCTGGTGGGTTATCTCAGGTATGAGAGGGAAGAAGAGCAAAAGCTCTTAGGACAGATTTATTTGCTCTTCAGGTTGGATTATAACTTCTTCCAGGCTAACATGAAGCTAGTAAGTAAAGAGAGGATAGGCAGTCGGGTGAGAAAAAGGTATGACCTGGCTAAAACGCCCTACCAGAGATTATTAGGATCGCCAGGGATAAGTCCGGAGCAGAAGAATGGCCTTTGGAAGACTACGAGGAGCTGAATGTGGTAGAGATAAAGACAGAGATAGAGAGACTCAAAGGCAAGCTGTGGCGGCTACAAAGAAGAAAGAAAAACTGCACAAATTTTCGTATAGATTCTTACGTGAGGCACTGATTAGGCTTTCATATAGATTTTCTCGTGAGGCAACAGGTCAATGTATAGATAAGGGGGTAGAAAAGACTTTTAAAATGGAGATTAAGTTCTTGAAGGGAGAGGTTGAATTTTGTATTTTTTGTCTAAGTGCATGAGGATAAGCTGTTTCTTTTTATTATTCGAATCAATTTTGATGAAAACAACTTTTCCGGAAAGAAAGAGTCTCAGATGGTTTTCTAAGATTAAGGTTTTAGGTATTTCAAGACAAAGATTAAGTTTTGAGCCGATGGTCACATCTGAATCCAAGGGAAAAATAGCTTCTTGGGCGCTTATAGAGGTCAATTCGGTTTGTTCTTGAAATTCTCTTCCCCGAGCATCTACACCTGAGACTGAAGTGGGAAGGCAGATGTCGAAGTCTCGCTCTCTTTTTATCATTTTTGTTGTCCTATAATCTATTGAGCTTTTCACTGGCCTAACACAATTCATTTTATTGCTCATTGTCTTCTTCTCCAGCCGTTTAGACAATCGCTATTCAAGATGAATTTTGGGGTGATTTTCTTTCTTTTTTTCTCCTCTAAATAGACGGAGTGAGAGGCTAATTCCTTTCTCCGCTTGAGATAATCCCCAGTCAAAGCTCTTTTTCTGAGGAAGCTATGAATCTCGGTTTTTAGAAAGAAATTGGACTTATTTTTCATCTCTTTTAATCACATATTTATTTTCAAACTTTAAGGAAACTCTCTGCCTTAAATCACGACTATTGGTGATTTCAATGAATGCCACCCTTCCTCTAATTATCAATTTGAGCCTTTTATCTTCGGAAAGCTTGGGAGGCAGGTCTATGCTTAATTTCAGCTGAGACCCTATTGCCACCCGACTTTTCAACCAGAAGGAAGAGCCCTGATGACTTATGTAAGAGAGGGTTGTCTCTTCTGCAAATTGCTTTCCCTCAAGGTCTTTTCCTTCAACCAGCGTAGGGAGAGGGAGCTTGAATCCCTTTTCTAGATCAATACGATGTTTTTTGGCATCACCTCTTAGGATGTCATCCTCCATTTTCCGCTTCCTTTTCTTTTTTAGAGCTTAAAATCTCAGGTTTAAAAGGCTCGGTCAATCACCTTTTTGGATGAAATAAGGGGTGAATTTTTAATTGATGATGCTCACCATGTTCTTTATATGTTTAGAGAGAGCTTTCAAATCGAAAAAATCGAGAGCGTAGAGGGGGTTCTCATTCGATTCCTTGACAAAGATAGGGGGGATAGATAGAATGACTCGAGAATGAAGAAAGCGGAGAACGAAGCGAAGACCGAAGAAAGGTTTGTGACCAAAATTACTCCCAAGAGCACTGATTTTTCTAGATGGTATGTGGAGATAATTCGGAAGGCTGACCTTGCAGATTATGCACCCGTCAAAGGGATGATGGTTATTAAACCCTATGGATATGCACTCTGGGAGAACATCCAGCAAAAACTCGATAAAAGAATAAAAGAGGGAGGACATGAGAATGCCTATTTTCCTCTTTTCATCCCTGAAAGTTTCTTGAAAAAAGAGACCGAGCATCTTGAAGGCTTCTCCCCTCAAGTGGCGTGGGTGACTCGAGGAGGCGATGAGGAACTTGAAGAAAGGCTGGCGGTGAGACCAACTTCGGAAGCAATCATAGGAAATATGTATGCCAAATGGATAAAATCATGGAGAGACTTACCTGTTTTGATAAACCAGTGGGCAAACATAGTTCGCTGGGAGAAGGTGACGAGGCCTTTCCTCAGGACAACAGAGTTCCTTTGGCAGGAGGGGCATACTGCTCATGAGACCTTCGAGCAGGCGCAGGAAGAAACACTTAAGATTCTTGAGCTTTACAGGGAATTCGTGGAAACAGAGCTGGCTATTCCAGTAATCTCGGGGAAAAAGACAGAAAAAGAAAAATTTGCAGGTGCCTATGAGACTTATTGTATTGAAGCCTTGATGTCGGACGGAAAGGCACTGCAGATGGGAACTTCCCATAACCTCGGGCAACATTTTTCGAAAGTATTCAACATCAGGTTTGAAGACAAGAATCAGAATCTTCAGTATGTATGGCAGACATCCTGGGGGGTTTCTACGCGTCTCATCGGTGCCCTCATCATGAGTCATGGGGATGATTCAGGTCTTCGACTCCCTCCCCGAGTAGCTCCCATCCAGGTTGTTCTGATTCCGATTTCTATCGGAGAATGGAAGAAAGAGATTATCCCCATAATGGAAGAACTTGAGAGAAAGTTGAAAAAAGCAGGGATAAGAACAAGGCTAGATGACAGAACAGAATACACCCCCGGCTGGAAATTCTCTGATTGGGAAATGAGAGGAGTTCCAGTGAGAATTGAAATTGGTCCTCGAGACATAAAGCAGAAGCAGGCCGTGATAGTCAGGCGGGATAACATGGAAAAGTTTTCTCTAGGCCTTGATTCTGTGGTGGAAAAGCTGGGGACCATACTTGAGGATGTTCAGCTTTCTCTTTTCACCGAAGCTCAGGAGTTTCAAAAGAAAAATACTCATGAGGTTAGCAGCTACGAAGATTTCAAATCCATCCTTGAGTCAAAAAGAGGGTTTTTAAAGGTATTTTGGTGTGGAAGTTCAGAGTGTGAACAGAAAATCAAGGAAGAAACTGCAGCTACCATTCGTGCTATTCCTTTGGATAGAACGCCGGAAGAATCACGGGGGAAATGTATCCTTTGTGGGAGGGATTCCAAGCTGAAGGTCTACTTCGCTCGAGCCTATTGAAAAGGTCAGGGACCTAAACAAATAAATTTGAGAAGGAGGGGGTAATTTTTTCCTTCCTTCCTCGGCAGGGAGAACTTCTTTGGTAACCCTCGATGATTTCAAGAGAGAGAGAGAAAGGATGGTGAAGGCTCAGATTGAGGAGAGGGGAATAAAGGATACGAAGGTTCTGGAAGCAATGCGAAAAGTCCCCCGTCATTTGTTCGTCCCAGAAGAGATGAAGGCTTATTCATATCATGATGAGCCGCTTCCCATAGGGGAGGGGCAAACAATTTCTCAACCTTATATTGTGGCTTACATGACAGAGGCCTTGAGCCTTGAGGGCGTGGAAAGGGTGCTTGAGGTCGGCACGGGTTCAGGTTATCAGGCAGCAATCCTGGCAGAAATCGTGAAAGAGGTCTATTCTGTTGAGATTGTAGAGAAGCTTTCTCTGAGGGCACAGGAAGTATTGAAAAACCTGGGATATAAAAACATATTTTTAAAGGTAGGAGATGGTTCTTTAGGATGGGAAGAATACGCACCCTTTGATGCAATCATCGTCACTGCTGCTGCCGCAAAGATTCCCCAGGCGTTGCAGGACCAACTTAAAGTCAAGGGGAGGATGGTAATTCCTGTGGGTGTTACCTTTCAAGAACTCTTTCTCGTGGTAAGAGAAAAGGCAAAGATTAGGAAAAAGAGGCTCCTTCCCGTAAGATTTGTCCCCTTAATTTCTACCCATTGAGTGATTATTGAGCAGAGGTAAAATATGGATGCAAAATTAAGGTTTTTGGGGCTTGCATCTTGTTTCATGGCGGGCTTGGTTCTGGTTTTTCCGCTTTTAAGCGGGGAAGAAGCAGAGAAAGATAAATTCATCCAAATCATCCTTCCCAATGGCAATCTAATTAGAGCTGAACTCGCGAAGACGAATGAAGAAAGAGCTCGAGGTTTGATGTATCGAGAAGGCATAGCTTCGGATCAAGGCATGCTATTTATCTTTGAGGAAGAAGAGATTCATTCATTTTGGATGAAAAATATGAGTTTTCCTATCGATATAATATGGTTAGATGAGGGAAAAAGGATTGTCCATATGGAAATAAATGTCCCTCCCTGTAAAGAAATGCCCTGTCCGACATATGCTTCAAAGATACCTTCTCTCTATGTGTTGGAGCTTAAGGCAGGTTGTGTAGAGAGTAATGGACTCAAACTCTACGATAGGCTCGAGTTCATCCTTCCCGCAGAATAGCATCTTATTTTCTTTTTTTATCTTTGAGCAGATTTTCTAACTCAATTGCTGCATTCAGAGATGATATTTTTTCACCCAGAAGAGCATCTATTTTTTTGTAATTTTCCAAGATTTCCTCTTTTTTCTCCTTTGAATCAAGTATTTTCTTTATCTCTAGGAAAAGGTTTTTGGGATTGAAATTCTTCTGGATGAGCTCAGGGACAATTTTTTTCTGAGCGAGAATATTTACTATGCTGTAGAATTTTATCTTGACCATTCTTTTGCCTAGGATAAAGGTAAGCGGCGAGAGACGATAAAAAGCAATAAGAGGGGTTCTGAGAAGCAATACTTCAAGGTTCGCCGTCCCGCAGGCTGAAAGAGCGATATCGCTTGAGGCGATGGCTTCATAGGTGTCTTCCCTGAGAATTTTAAGCTCAGGAATCTGGCTGGGAATGTATTTCAAAATCAAATTTTTGTCGATGTTTTCGGCAAGGATGAGTACGAATTGAGAGGGAATTCTGGATTTTATGAGCCAAATTGCCTGAGAGAGAACGGGCATATGGTTTTTAACTTCGAGCAATCTACTTCCAGGCAAAAGACAAATGAGCACTTTTGATTCTTCTAAGCCATACTTTGCAAAGAATTCATTTTTTGAAAGATTCACCCTAATCCTCTCTCTGAGAGGGTGACCAACATAGACAGCAGGAATCCCGTATTTTCTATATATTTTTTCTTCGAAGGGGAAGATAAGCAGCATCTTATCCACGGTTTTTTTTATTGTTTTTAACCTCCCTGCTCTCCAAGCCCACACTGTAGGACTCACATAATAAAGAACAGGGATGGATAGTTTTTTGAGTTTCTTTGCCAACCTCAGGTTAAAATCTGGAAAATCGATGAGGATTGCAGCTTCAGGCCTTAACTTTTCTGTCTCCTGAACTATATTTTTAAATATTTTTTTCAATCGGGGCAGATGAGAGAAAACTTCAAACATCCCTCCCACTGCCATCTCCTCGATGGAATGGAGGAGGCGCACTCCTTCCCTTTCCATATTTCTTCCTCCTGAACCAAAAAACTTAAATTCTGGATTACGGGAGAGAAATTGATGGACGAGGGTTGCGCCAATCTTTTCTCCTGAACTCTCACCTGTGACGATAAGGCAGGATGGCATCACTTGGCTCTTTCTTTTCCATAATAAACAATCTCAGGGAGCTTTTGGGGGTCTTTGCCGTAAAAAAAAAGCCAAAGGTTATAGAATTCCTGTTTTTGATATATTTTGATCGATTTTCTTCTTGATGAACTGACTACCCCTAGAATATGAGGGTTTTCTAGGGAGGATAATGCCTCTTGAGGAGCAATCATCACTTTTTGGACTGATTGCTCCTTCTTTTCAGTCAAAGTTTCCTGGTGGAGGATGATGTCCCATTTTCCATGTTTCGTCATGGGGTCAGGATAGAGCTTGCGCAGGCATTTTTCTTTTAATAATTCTTCTAAACTCTTGGGGTATTTCCCTGGGTATTTCATCTGATAAATCCTCACAGCTTCAACATACTGATTGCCTCTAAAAATCAACTCTTCTTCTTTCTCTCTCTGGATTTGAGTCATCCACACTGGAGTGGCGATGATGAGTCCGATGCTCATGACAGAGATGGCTATGAGAAGGATGATGAGCACGTATCCCTCGTTTCTTTTCATGATTTCTTAGGTTTTGTAATCAAGATGAACATCTTACCAGGTATTATAGTATGTTCCATCCAAAGCTTTTTCGTTAGAACCTGATAAGACGTCTATCACACCCTGTTCTTTCCCGGAGAGAAGGTCTTCTTCGCTCAAGGTTTCCCTCACTTCTATCCACGTTTCAGAAGATTTTGTCATTGGGTCCACAGGTATTGTTCTCAGATATTCTTCTTCAACTAGTGTCTTCAAAGAAGCAGGATATTTTCCTTTATCAGAATAATATTGGTTGATGAGTTTTCTCATTTGGAAAAGGTTCTCCTTGAGAACAGCTTCCCTCGCTCTTTTTACCGCGTATTTGTATTGGGGGATTCCTAGTCCAACGAGGATACCGATGAGTGTAAAAACAATGATCATCTCAATCAGCGTGAAGCCTGAGGTTTTTCTTGTCATCTCTTTTTCCATTTTTACCAGTCTCTGTATTTGGTTCCGTCTAAGGCTGTTCCTCGACTCTTGGTGTAGACGTCAAATACATTCTTTCCTCCCCATGTGCTTGAGTCAGGAGCATCTTCATATGCTCTTAACCCCCAATCGTAGGAATTTGTCATTGGGTCGAGTGGGATTCTTCTTAAAAATTTTACTGTTTTTTTCTTTGACCCTTCTTCTCCCTCCTCCTTTATTTCTACTCCGCTCATAAGGACTTCAAGGTTAGGTGGATATCCATGGGTTTCTTGTTCGAACTCGATTTTTTTTTCATCAGCGAGTTTTTTATAGGAATCGATGGCTTCTCTCAAAGTTCTGAGTGCCCTTCTTAGTTCAATCTCTTTTTCTCTTTTGATTGCAGTCTCAGCTAAAGGAACGACGGCAGCCGCAAGAATGGCAAGGATAGTCAAAGTTACGAGCATCTCAACGAGAGTGAAGCCCCTTTTCTTTTGATTCATCTTCTAAAAATTAGAATCTATGTTTATTACGGTAGTTAGGAAAATAATGTTTTTTATAGCGAGGCTTATATGCCTCATAAGGACGAGGCTCTTCTTTCTCAAGCGCCTTCTTGCTTAACCTAATTTTATTATCTTCATCGATGGAAAGGACCTTAACTTGAATAGTTTGGCCAACCTTAAGAACATCTCTTATGTTCCGAATGCGTTGGTGGGACACTTCTGAAATGTGAAGAAGACCAACGATATTGGGGAGTATCTCCACGAATGCTCCATAGTCCTCGATCCGTACGATTTTTCCCGTATAGGATTTTCCTACCTCAGCTTCTATGGTTATTTCTCTGATCATTTTTTTTGCCAATTCAGCCGATTCGATATCATTGGCAGCGATGATTATTTTTCCGCTTTCTTCAATATCGATCTTGGAGTTAGTCTGAGCAATTATTTTTTTGATTACCTTCCCGCCCGGGCCTATTACATCTCCTACTTTTTCAGGATTAATGACTAAGGTTATGATTCGCGGAGCATAGGGAGAAATCTCTGTTCGAGGTTCAGGAAGACATTCCCTCATTTTTTCGAGGACTCTTATCCTTGCTGTCTTAGCTTTTTCTAAGCCTTCTTTTATGAGTTCAACCGAAATATGGGGTATCTTCAAATCGAGTTGAATTGCGGTGATTCCTTTTTCTGTGCCTGCAACTTTTAGGTCCATGTCTCCAAAATGGTCCTCTAGTCCAGCAATATCTGTAAGAAGCACATATCTATTCATTTCCTTGACTAAACCAATTGCTATCCCGGAAATAATCATGGAAAGAGGAACTCCTGCATCCATCAAGGCGAGAACTCCTCCACAAACTGTAGCCATGGAGGAAGAGCCGTTTGATTCGAGAATATCGGATACAATGCGGATTGTATAGGGGAATTCTTCTTCATCAGGGATTGAGGGAAGTATTGCTCTTTCGGCTAAAGCTCCATGTCCTATCTCTCTCCTTCCAGGTGCTCTTAAGAAAGCAACTTCTCCTACGCTAAAAGGTGGGAAATTATAATGAAGCATGAACCTCTTTTCATTTTCTTCGCCCAGTCCATCAAGCCTCTGCACATCTTCAAAAGTCCCCAGGGTTACCGTTGCCAGACACTGAGTCTCACCTCTTGTGAAGAGAGCAGAGCCGTGGGTACGGGGAAGTATCCCTACTTCAGCCTTAATGGGTCTGATGTCATCATAACCTCTTCCGTCGGCTCTAATTCCTTTTTCAAGAATGAGGTTACGTACAATGTTTTTTTGCAGGGTATAAAATATTTCTTTAATTTCATCTATTTCTTGGGTGTTTTCTTCTGGAATTGGCTTGAGTAAGTCGTCCAGAATTTTCAGCGTTTCTGCTTCTCTTTCTTTCTTTGTTTTAATAAGGAGTGCCTGTTGTAAAGAAGAGGATATTTCCTTTTCGATTCTTGCGAATTTTTCTTCGTCAATCGTTCGAGGAGCAAATTCTCTTTTTTTTATGTTCAGCTTACTGAATAAAATTTTTTGGCTTTCTATGATTTTCTTTATAGGTTCCTCGGCAATAGCTATCGCCTCTACTATTTTATCTTCTTCAACCTCTGAAGCTTCTGCCTCTATCATGATGATGCCTTCCTCTGTGCCCACAACCACCATGTTGAGAGGGCTTTCAAGGAGTTCGTGTACTGTGGGATTGATGATGAATTCATTGTTTACATAACCAATTTTGACTGCGCCAAGGGGTGTGGTGAAGGGGATGTCTGAGAAATAGAGCGAAGCCGAGGCTCCGATTATTCCTAAGGTATCAGGCTCATTTTTCAGGTCTGCAGAAAGAAGAAGAGCTACAATTTGAGTATCATAGAAATAACCTTCAGGAAAGTGAGGTCTTATTGGACGGTCGATGAGCCTGCTCACGAGTATTTCTCTTTCTGAAGGCTTCCCTTCTCTTTTGAAAAAGCCCCCAGGAATCTTGCCCGCGGCATAGGTGTTTTCTCTGTAGTCTACAATCAGGGGAAGGAATGATTTTGTTTCTTTACTCTCTTTTTTAGAAGTTGCGGAGACAAACATCATCGTGTCCCCGTAGCGAAGAAGAGCAGAGCCGTCAGCCTGCCTTCCAATTTTATTGATTTCGATGGAGAGAACTCTATTACCTATCTCAAGAGTAATTTTGTCATCTGTCATTTTGGTTCCCGAGAGTTTAGATTTATTTTCTCAAACTAAGTTTTTTAATTAAATTTTCATACCGATTTACATCTTCTCTCTTTAAATATTCCAGAAGTCTTTTTCTCTGACCCACAAGTTTCATCAACCCAGTTCGCGAATGGAAGTCCTTTTTGTGTTTATTGAAATGCTGGGTAAGGTAATTGATTCTTTCTGTGAGGAGAGCTATCTGAATTTCAGAGGAACCCGTATCCGAAGGGTGTCTTCTGTGCTCGTTTATTATTTTTGTTTTCTTTTCTTTATCAAGCACTACCATAATCTCCTTTAATAAATTATTATTATACTATCAGAAAAGTTAAAAATTGTAAATTCTACGAATCGAATGATCTAAAATCTTCTATGATGAATGAGCGCAAGTATTTTTTTATAGCCTCCCTTCTCTTTTTTTATATTTTTTAATCTTAGGTTTTATGAACTAATCTTCAATTTGTGCCCTTAACATTTCTATTGAGTCCACACACACTGGGGTATCAGGTCTCGGCCTCTTAACCTAACCAAGAACGCGACCCCTTAAAAGGTCCGTTGAGATTTTAAGAAGGTAGCCGATTATCTTCTTGAATTTCATCTTTTGTAGGGTAGATAACGACGGCCATCTTTTGATACTCTATAAATAATCGTTAATAAACGCCTTGCGGTAGCCACTTTAGCCATATTTGCTTCCTTCCTCCTAGCACGTTTACTGTAAAATGACCATATATTAGAATCTTTTTTGCAGGCAGGTTAAACTTCCTCCACTGCTACCCATCTGAGCCAGGCATTCCCTGCTTTAATGATCTTTCCATGATACCTCCTCTCCCCAAAGCTATGAGTTGACGGAATAGCCCCTGCATACGAATGAAGATTCTCCCCTGATTCAAATCTCCTCACATCAGCTATCTCTATGGCCACTAAAACTGAAAAAAATCCCCAAAACCAGAAAAAGTGCTGATAAATTAGGCTTCCTGTAATTCTCTGTATAAATCCCTCACAAGCTCATCGCACTCCTTTATCCTCTCCTCTAAATCCCTGTCCATTTTAACCAAACTCTCTATTCATCAAAGATAAAAGCCCCTTTTGGCTGAATATATTCTTCACCCGGCTCGCTTCCTCCTGAAGCTCCATTCTCTGCTGGGCTCTTAACACCCCTATCTTATTCTTTACCCGAGTCCTACTCCCAACGAAGAATGCCCTTTGCCTTAAGATCTGTTGAGAACCCCGATTATCTTCTGAACGAACATAAACTTCTGGGATGAAATCCATGCGCAATAAATGGGCTAATATCCTAGAGTCACGCTTGTCTGTTTTGATCTTAGCCTTGGCTATAGCTTTGGCTTCTGGAGGATGGGCAATCCTTATCTCAATTCCAAACTCCTTCAGTAAGTCGACCATAACATAAGTGGAACGCCCAGCCTTTCTTACAGCCTTGATCTCTTACCCTTCCCCATCGAGAAATGCTTCAATGTGGTGACAGGTATTTCTCACATTACCCCACCTCAGTTCATTTCCATCCTTATCCATGATGCTCATGTGAGAGTATTGCTGGTGATGGTCAATACCCATATACTTCAGATGAGCACCTCCTTTGTGAGTTTTTTCCTGGGTAATTTATCACAAAATAAACACCCACCAGAGGTGCGCTAAATCATCATAGAAGAAGATTTTTAAATGATTTGACACGTTCTAGAGGAATTTATACTCGATATTCATGCGTTTTCTGAGTTTGAGAATATTCAGAATTTGAGTTAAAATTCTTCTATTGAAATTAATTATAATAAAAAGAACTATTTTTTTCCTCTCCATAGCCAATTGTATTCTTCTCTGTGCGGGCTGGATCATGAGCCTTTATGCCTATCCTCGATTGCCGGAGAAGATAGTCGTCTGGCTAAGTTTTTCAGATATACAGAGTCTTTATAGAGATAAATCCGCTTTGTTTTTTGTCTATCCCTTAAGCCAAAGCCTCTTGTTTATTCTTTTTTTCTTTCTTCCTCAGACCCCTTTCTTCAAAAAAAACAGATTGCAAAAAGAGATTAAAACCCTGGCGCAAGTTCAATCTTATGCTCTCTTAAAAAAAGAATTTATTTATTTAGTACTCATCTTTTTCAATTTAGTCTTCATTCATTTAGAAAGGAGCATCATTCTCGTCTCCCATGGAATAGAGAAAGGAGTGAGCGAACTGTATTTTTTTTCTCTATTTGGAATCATTCTGCTTTTAATTCCCTATTATCGGATCAGAACTAAGCTCTTCTTTAAGGGGGAGTTTAAGTCTTAAGTTTTTTGGCTGTGATTCTCAGAATCAAAAAATTAGAAATTTTTTATTCCAGAATTAAATCTTAATTAGAGAATGAGCACAAAATATTTTAGCCAGAAAGCAGAGGTTTCCTTTCGCCCATAATTTCACGAAGAAGGGGAAAAATTACTCCTTTCCCTATCTTTAATTCCCAGGTGAGAAACCTAAGAGGAACATGAATTAGAAGAGAGGAGAGGATTTCAGCAAGAAACAGGCTTTTGCTTTTTCACCCAAATATTCGGATAAGGGTTAATATGGTGAAAAATTAGAGAATTAAATCTAATAAATACCAATCTAAAAAACTTTTGCCCTGTTTTAAGTTATAAATGAGCCTCAGCGAAGTATCTTTTTCGAGCCATCACCCTCTGAAAATGAGCTAAAATCCTGCTCTTTCCCTCCTCCCAAAAGAAGGGAAAAAATTTAATTCCTGAGCCCACTCTTTATAGTCTCAGTCCCATGGGTCTAAGCTGAAGCTTCTGAAAAATGAGACGGGAAGTAATGATAATGGGCTGAAAGGCGAAGTAAAGAGCGGCGGGAATGATAGGCCACTCCGCCAGAAAGGTTGAGCACCCGGTAGGGTAAGTGCTTAATTTGGAGCCACAACCAGGAACCTTCAAGATGGGTAAGAAAGAAGCTTGAGGTTTGAAGAAGACCGCATGAGCCCCAAAGTCTTTCGAGAGGATATGCGGATGAGGTTCTCGGTATCGCCTCTCTTAGGAGAGAAACGGACTATGGAGTGAGGCGAGCGGGCTGTATTAGGGACAGAGAAGAGGGCTCGGTGTTTCTCTTGTGGACCAGGATGAGCCAGCAGGCTGCTTGCTCTTTTTCATGCTCTCTCCTCTGAGTGAAACAGCGCCTCAGGCTCAGGGCATAAGTTCGCTCCGCAATCCGCGCTCCACTCTCCACCAGAGTGGAGTCAATATCTATTATCGTCCCCCACACCTCATGAAAGCAAAGAGACCCCACAGTAAATCCCATCACCAAACTCAGCCAGCTTGAAAAGACACTATAACCCTGGATCAGAACGCAAGAAATTGAGGTCTGGAAGAAAAGAAAGTACTCTGGCTGAGAGCGAATAACCCCGTCCCCCGTACTTCAGAGGAGAAAAGAGATGCTCCAGTTGCTTGAACAAACCAATATATTTGGCAAAGGCTAGAAGAAGCGCCAGACTAGCAGAACCTGTCACCCTGGTCCGCTAAAGAGAACCAAGTTATGAAATTTTCGATGGCAAGATGTATCATAAAAATACCTTTTGGAGTTTCAGCTTGAGGGTGAAACTTCTCGGTTTTTTCATGATGCCTCTATGTTCCCAGTTTCTTGGGGAAAGAGATGCTTCTTTTTTATAAGATGAAAAAATATCACCCGTTAAGCGAATATATTCAAGGCACAAGGCTTTCTTTGACTGCGCTCCAAGCCTTGGATAAAATAAAATAAATGAAAGTAAGGATAAAATTCTTCGGTCAATTTTCCTCCCAAGGAGAAAAGCTAAAAGAGGGGGAAATGGAAGTGAAGAAGGGAGCGCTACTCAAAGATTTGATTGAGATTTTGGGTATCCCTGAGCGAGAATTAGGTCCCGTTTTCATCAATAAAAAACATGGTTTTCGAGATTCACCTTTGAGCGAAGGGGATTCGGTCAGCTTTTTCCCTCCGATTGGAGGGGGATAGAAGTTAAAAATTGATTATTCCCTCATTTTTAAGTTTCAAGAATTGCTCCTTTACTCGATGAGGCAACCATTTTCGAGTAGCGAGAGAGATAACCTTCTTCAATTTCAGGTGCTCGGCCTTTCCATTTTTTCCTGCGCCGTGCCAGTTCTTTTTCGCTTACTTGGAGGTTAAGGATTTTTTCAGGGATATCAATAAGGATGATATCCCCATCTTCGACCAGGGCAATCGGCCCTCCTTCAGCCGCTTCTGGTGAAACATGGCCTATGGCTGCTCCCCTCGTTGCTCCGCTAAAACGACCATCAGTCACTAAGGCTACCTCTTCACCTAGGCCTGCTCCTACGATTGCCGATGTTGCAGAAAGCATTTCCCTCATTCCAGGTCCTCCCTTAGGCCCTTCATAACGAATGACAACAACATCGCCGCTTTTTATTTCAGCGTTGAGGATAGCCTGGACGGCATCTTCTTCTTTATCAAATACTCTTGCTCTGCCCTTTCTCTTGAGCATCTGCGGCGAGACTGCGACCCTTTTTACCACCGCTCCTTCGGGAGCGAGGTTACCTTTGAGGATGGCAATTCCTCCTTCAGGGTGGATGGGGTTATCTAATCCCCTTATTATTTCTTCATTTTTTATCTTTGCTTGCTTGAGATTGTCACGCAAGATTTTTCCCGTAACTGTCATCACCTCAAGATTCAAGAGTTTCCCTTCAGCTAGCCGTTTCATTACCGCCTGCACTCCTCCTGCGAGGTGGAAGTCCTCAAGGTGATAGGGACCCGCAGGGCTTAGGCTACAGAGATGAGGTACTGTATCGCTTATTTCTTGAAAGATTTCGAGCGAGAGAGGAAGCTTGGCTTCTCTAGAGATTGCCAGTAGATGGAGAATCGTGTTTGTGGATCCCCCAAGCGCCATATCTACGGCAATGGCATTTTTGAATGCTTCGAGAGTTGCGATCTCGCGGGGTCGGATATTCTTTCTGAGAAGCTCCATGACCTTGATGCCTGTGAGTTTGGCAAGTTCAATCCGTGCTCCTTCGACTGCGGGAATAGTTCCGTTTCCAGGTAAGGCAAGACCTAATGCTTCAGCGAGACAATTCATAGAATTAGCTGTGAACATCCCCGCACAAGACCCCCAACCAGGACAGCAGGATTTTTCAAGTTCAGATAGTTCCTCTTCGCTCATTTTTTTTGTGCTCACGGCTGCCACTGCTTCCCAGGCCGTGGAGAGGTCGATTTTTCGGCCTCTCCAGATTCCTGAAAGCATAGGACCTCCACTGATGATGATTGAGGGAACATTAAGACGCAGGGCTGCCATCATCATTCCCGGAGTAATCTTGTCACAGTTGGTAATCATTACCAGGGCATCGAAAGGATGAGCCATAGCCATGAGTTCGATAGAATCAGCGATAATCTCCCGGCTGGGGAGGACATACTTCATTCCTCGATGACCCATGGCAAGACCATCGCAAATGCCAATGGTGGAGAAGAGCAGAGGTGTTCCACCCGCCATCGAAATTCCACGCACCACCGCATCTGCGATTGTGTTGAGGTGGATGTGACCGGGAATAATCTGATTGAAGGAGTTTGCTACTCCAATTAAGGGTTGCTCTATCTCCTTTTTGCTATAGCCCATAGCATAAAAGAGTGCTCGATGCTGCGCTCTCAGCAGACCTTTTTTCATTTCATCGCTTCTCATTTTTTCTCTCCTTTTGGTTTAAAATTAATAAATATATATTTTTTGTCTCTTATCTATGCGGTTTGGATTCCTGAAGGCATTCCCAATTTTCCCTCAAGAAAATATTTTTCTAATTTTTAGGTGGAAATATTTTCTTTTTTATCGTTTTTTTTAAAGACTTCATTTTCATCTCTTATTCACGAAAATCATTGAGATAGATTTCAACTTTTTTTGGATTTTTAGGGACATCTTTGAGCGAAGAAACAATTGCTTGAACCACATTGGCCACTATATTTCTTACGAATCTATTAATCGGGATTTTTTTCTCTTGCACACTCAGCGTGCAACCTCCTTCTCCGTTTATTTTGAGTGAAATTTGCTGGCGCGTTTCAGGAATTCCTTTCAGAGAGTCCAAAATTCCAAGGATGATATTCCTAACGAAATTTTTTACATAATCATTAAGGGGGATTAATTTTCCATCTACCTTTATTTCCATTATGTCTTGCCTAGTGAGACTCACTTTCTCCTCTTATTTATTTATATTTAAATCATAGAAATTAATTTCTCTTTTGAAATCGTATTCTTAAAAAAATATCCGAAAATAAAATTTTTGTAAATTTTAATCTTCAGTTTAAAGAAAGCAAAAAACTCTAGATTTTAAACTTATCCCTTCTGAGAGAGTAATGTTTTTTATTTTCTCTTGACCCTCAAGATGAGACCAGCATTTTTCCTTGACTGAAAATATAAGATATGCAATCATATCATCTCATCAATTGCCTAACATTCTAAGTTTAAGTCTTTCTAAATTTTAAACTTCAAGAAGAGGAGGTCATAAAATGGTGGGTGTCGTTGGCTACGGTTCCTATATTCCGCGCCACAGGATAAAAGTAGAAGAGATAGCCAAAATCTGGGGAGCGGACGCACTGAGTTATAAAAAGGGATTGATGCTTGAAGAAAAGTCTGTTCCTGCTCCTGACCAGGATACTATCACCATGTCAGTTGAGGCAGCAAAGAATGCCTTGAAAAGAGCCATGATCGACCCTAAAGAGATTGGTGCAGTCTACGTTGGCTCTGAGTCCCATCCTTATGCTGTCAAACCGAGCGGTACAGTGGTGGCAGAGGCTCTGGGTGCCACTCCCGAAGTCCACACTGCAGATTTTGAATTTGCATGTAAGGCAGGCACAGAGGGTATGTATGTGGCTCTTAACCTGGTCAAGGCCGGTGATATCAAGTATGGATTGGCTATAGGGGCCGATACTTCCCAGGGAGCGCCGGGCGATGCGCTTGAGTATTCGACTGCAGCCGGAGCAGCTGCCTTTATTTTTGGTAAAGAGAAGCTCATTGCCAAGGTCCTGGAAACATACTCATTCATGACTGATACTCCAGACTTCTGGCGTCGTGAATATCAATACTACCCTCAACATGGAGGTCGTTTTACCGGAGATCCTGCCTATTTCAAGCATATCATAGGCGCAGCTCAGGGCATCATGAAAAAGGCAAAGATGAAGCCTTCCGATTTTAACTACGTCATCTTTCATCAGCCAAACGGAAAATTCCCGCTCAGGGTAGGAAAGATGCTCGGTTTCCAAAAAGAACAGATTGAACCTGGATTATTGGTGAACAAACTGGGTAACACTTATTCTGGTTCATCGCCGATGGGCTTGACGGCAACTTTTGATATTTCAAAACCAGGAGATGTTATTCTTCTAGTTTCGTTTGGCTCAGGTGCAGGGAGTGATGCCTTTATATTTGAGGTAACAGAAAGGATTGATGAGGTGAGGGATTTGGCTCCAAGGACAAGATACATGCTCGAGAATAATAGGAAATACATAGATTATGGCGTGTATGCAAAATTCCGTCAGAAGATAAAAATGGCTGATTAGGAGGGAATGATGAGAGAGGTTGCTATCATCGGAGTTGGGATGACCAAATGGGGAGAGCTCTGGGAGAAGTCTCTGCGCACAATCTTTGTGGAGACCGCTCTTCTGGCTATGGATGATGCTGGAGTTGACCATCTTGATTCAATTTATGTTGGCTCTATGTCTTCCGGGCTATTTGTCGGTCAGGAGCATATCGCCTCGCTCTTGGCTGATTATCTCGGTCAGATTCCAGTCCCGGCTACAAGGATTGAATCAGCTTGTGCTTCGGGAGGGCTTGCTTTAAGAGCAGGATTCATCGAAGTTGCTTCTGGGTTGAGTGATATCGTCCTTGTGGGTGGAGTGGAGAAGATGACCGACCTCAGCGGGTATGAAGCAACCTATGCCCTTGGAACGGCTGCTGACCAGGAATATGAAGGGTATCATGGGATAACTTTCCCCGGTCTCTATGCTTTAATAGCAAGGGCTCATATGGAAAAATATGGGACAACAAGGGAACAACTAGCCATGGTGGCAGTCAAGAATCACAACAATGGCTCAAAAAACCCATTGGCTCAATTTCCCATGAAAATTACAGTTGAGGATGTTCTTAATTCAGTTCTTGTTGCTGATCCGCTCAGGGTGCTTGATTGCTCCCCTATCACAGATGGAGCAGCAGCTGCTATTCTCTGCCCTTTGGAGCTTGCCCGGAAGATGAAGAAGCCGGTGATTAAGATAATCGGTTCCGGTCATGCTACAGACACAATCGCTTTAAACTCGAGGAGAGATCTAACCTGGATTCAATCCACCTATGAAGCTGCTCGGAGGGCATATGCCATGGCAGATAAAAAGCCAGAAGATATCGACTTTGTCGAGGTCCACGATTGCTTCACCATTGCGGAGATATGTGTGCTTGAGGCGCTCGGCCTTGTAGAGAGGGGAAAAGGAGGTAGAGCTGTTGAGGAAGGATACACTTCTTTAGAGGGGAAAATTCCTGTCAATACAAGCGGAGGCCTCAAGGCCAAAGGTCACCCTGTGGGAGCAACAGGAGTGGCTCAGGTGGTTGAGGTTGTGAAACAGCTCAGAGAAGAAGCGGGAGAGAGACAGGTGAAAAATGCTCGAATAGGAATGACTCAGAACATGGGAGGGAGCGGCGGAAGCAGTGTGGTCCACATTTTTGAAAGAGAATAGGAAAGGAGGGAAAAATGTCCACACCATCCAGATACTGGAGAGAGATTCCTCAGAGATACAGGCTTGAGGCAAATAAATGTCCTGACTGTGGCTTAATTTTCTTTCCTCCCCGTCTCCTTTGTCCCCAATGCAAGAAGAGAGAGCTGGAATTTACCCGATTGGCAGAGGCGGGAAAAGTGATTTCTTATACCATCATCAGAGTTCCCCCTCATCAATTCTCTGACCAGGCTCCTTATGCCGTGGGAATCGTTGAGCTGGATGATGGAGTGAAGCTCACTGGGCAAATTGTCGACTGTGATTTCGATGAGTTGAAGATTGGAAAGAGGGTAAGGATAGAGTTTAGAAAGATCTTCCAGCATGGAGAATCTGGGATAATCTGTTACGGATATAAATTCGTGCCTGAGTGAAACTACTTTTCTCCTCGATTCCTGGTGCTTCCTCAATTTCTGTCATATAATTAAATGAAAAGATAATCAGGGTTCATGGAGAGAGGGACATGTATCGAATAGAGAGCAAACTCGACACTCATAGCCAGGAATATAAAGAGAATTACGAACATCACAAGAGGCTTGTCTCAGAGTACAAGGAAAGGCTTGCCCAGGTCCAGAAGGGAGGTCCAGAGAAATACAGGCAGTTGCATAAAAGCCGGGGAAAGCTTCTGGTAAGAGAAAGGATAGAAAGGCTTTTTGACAAAAATACTCCTTTTCTGGAGTTTTCACCACTGGCTGCTTGGGATCTCTATGATAACGAAGCCCCATCTGCGGGAATCATTACCGGAGTTGGGGTCATTCACGGTCGTGAAGTTCTGGTTGTAGCCAATGATGCCACTGTCAAGGGTGGAACTTATTACCCCATGACTATCAAAAAACATATCAGGGCTCAAGAAATTGCTCTCAAGAATCGGCTTCCCTGTATTTATCTCGTTGACTCAGGGGGAATCTTTCTTCCCCTTCAAAGCGGGACTTTTCCTGATAAAGAACATTTCGGGAGAATTTTCTACAATCAAGCAAGGCTTTCTGCTCTCGGAATTCCTCAGATATCCGTGGTCATGGGCTCCTGCACAGCTGGAGGAGCATATGTTCCGGCTATGAGCGATGAAACGGTAATCGTCAGACAGCAGGGGACGATCTTTATCGGAGGACCGCCTCTTGTTAAGGCTGCAACTGGAGAGGAGGTTACCGACGAAGAACTTGGAGGTGCTGATGTTCATTGCCGCATTTCTGGAGTCTCCGATTATTATGCGCTCAACGATGAGCATGCCCTTGAAATATGCAGAAACATAGTGGAAACCCTTGACGCTCCTCAGAAGTTCCTGCTTGATGTGGCAGAACCTGAAGACCCCTACTATGACCCTGAAGAACTGTATGGAATAGTCCCTAAGGACTTAAGAAAGCCATTTGATATGAGGGAAATAATCGCCCGAGTGGTCGATGGAAGCCGTTTTCAGGAGTTCAAAGAGCTTTATGGACAGACCCTTGTCTGCGGATTCGCGAGGATAATGGGGTATCCGGTGGGAATCCTCGCAAATAACGGAGTTCTCTTTTCCGAGAGTTCAGTCAAGGGAGCTCATTTTGTTACCCTTTGTGCGATGAGAAAAATCCCCCTTATCTTCCTTCAGAACATTACAGGATTCATTGTGGGAAAACAGTATGAACATGGAGGGATAGCCAAGGATGGGGCAAAAATGGTGCATGCAGTGGCGAATGCCGATGTGCCGAAATTCACCGTGATCATCGGTGGATCTTACGGTGCGGGTAATTATGCCATGTGCGGAAGAGGCTACGAGCCGAGACTGCTCTGGATGTGGCCATGTGCTCGAATCAGCGTCATGGGAGGGGAACAGGCTGCGAACGTGCTGGTAACGGTCAAAGTGAAAAGGCTCAGAGAACAGGGAAAAGAACTGAGCGAAGAAGAAATAGAAAAGATGAGAAAGCCAATTCTTGAGAAATATGAATATGAGGCAAGTCCTTATTTCAGCACCGCCCGCATCTGGGACGATGGGATTCTTGACCCTCTTGAGACAAGAGAAGCACTCGCATTGGGGATTTCTATGAGCCTGAATGCTCCTATTCCCGATTACAAGGTAGGGATTTTCAGGATGTAAGATGGAAAAAGATGGATTCAAAACCATAACCTTCGAGAAGAAAGAAGAAGTTGTTAGGGTAACTCTCAACCGTCCTGAGGTTCATAATGCCTTCAATTCAGAGATGATTGATGAGCTTTCCCGGGCATTCAAGAGGATAAAGGAAGATGGGAAAGTGAGGGTGGCGATCCTTACTGGAGCGGGTAAGTCTTTTTGCGCAGGGGCCGATATAAACTGGATGAGAGAAATCATCAACTTTTCCTTTGACCAGAACCTTGAAGAATCATTGGCTCTGGCAGAGGTTCTTCATCAGATATATATGCTTCCCAAGCCAACTGTAGCCATGGTGAATGGAACCGCCATAGGCGGGGGAACTGGTTTTCTTTCGGTCTGTGATATTGCCGTGGCTTCAGAAGAGGCAAGATTTGGGTTGAGCGAAGTAAAGATAGGGCTTGTTCCTGCAGCCATATCTCCCTATGTGATCAGGAGAATAGGAGAATTTCGAGCAAGGGAATATTTCCTCACCGGAGAGAGAATCTCTGCCCAAAAAGCGATGGAGATAGGACTCGTAAATGAGGTTTTTCCTCCTTCAAAGCTGGAGAGAAGAGTTGAGGAGCTTGTGGAGAGTCTATTGAGTTCGGGTCCAGAGGCTGTGGCAAGTTGTAAGGAGTTAATTCAAAGAGTCCCCAGAATGAGCTTTGAGGAAGTGAAAAAATATACCGCGGAGATGATTGCCCGCCTGAGGGTAAGCGAGGAAGGGCAGGAAGGAATGGCTGCTTTTCTGGAAAAGAGAAAACCTAACTGGGTCAGAGGGAGGAGAAGAGAAGGAGTGTAAAAAAAGAGGAATGAGTACCTGGAGATAGAAAAAATTAGGGGAGAAAATCTTTAAAGAAGTTTCTTTACTCAAACTCAGAAGAGAGACTCATGTTTAAGAAAATATTGATTTCAAATCGAGGTGAGATAGCGGTAAGAATCATCAAAGCTTGCCAGGAGCTTGGAATCCGGACGGTTGCGGTTTATTCAGAAGCAGACAGGAAGAGTCTTCATGTTCAGTTGGCAGATGAGGCTGTGTTGATTGGTCCGGCACCCGCCATCGAAAGCTACCTCAACATGGAAAATATAATTCGTGCTGCTCATCAAAGCAGTGCCGAAGCCATCCATCCAGGATACGGGTTTCTTGCCGAAAATCCAGAGTTTGCTCGCTTATGTGAGAGAGAAAAGATTGTCTTCATAGGTCCGAATTCAAGGGCTCTTGAGCTTGTAGGAGACAAGGTTCGGTCGCGTCAGACTATGGAAAAGGCAGGAATTCCTATCATTCCTGGGATGAAGAGGATTCCCAAGGAAATCTCAGAATTTGATGAAGAGGCTCAAAAAATCGGTTATCCGCTGATGATTAAAGCCTCCGCTGGAGGAGGGGGGAAGGGAATGAGGATAGTTTGGGAAGAGGCGGAGTTGAGGAGTTCTGTTGAGGCGGGAATGAGAGAGGCAAAATCTGCGTTCGGAGATGAATCTGTATATCTCGAGAAATACATAGAAGAACCCCGTCACGTAGAGTTTCAGGTGCTTGCGGATAATTACGGGAACATAGTCCACCTCTTCGAGAGAGAATGCTCCATTCAAAGAAGACATCAGAAAATAGTCGAGGAAACACCTTCCCTTGCCCTCAACCCTGAACTTCGTCATAAAATGGGAGAAACTGCTAAAAAAGTGATTCAAATCTCTGGCTACAACAATGCAGGCACTGTGGAATTTCTCCTGGATAAAGATAAAAAATTTTATTTCCTCGAAGTAAACGCTCGGCTTCAAGTAGAACATCCTGTGACTGAGCTTGTTACAGGGATCGATATTGTTCACCAGCAAATAAGAATCGCCGCGGGCGAGAAGCTCAGGTTTAGCCAGGAAGATATAACTCAGAAAGGTCATTCCCTCGAATGTCGGATATATGCAGAAGATCCGGCTAAAAAATTCCTCCCTTCTTCAGGCAAAATAATTTTCCTTAAAGAGCCTCGAGGACCAGGAGTCCGTCATGATTGTGGAGTTTATTCAGGCTGGGAGGTTCCCATTTACTATGATCCCATTCTTGCCAAGCTGATTGTTTGGGCAGAGACAAGAGAGATGGCTTGCCAGAGGATGATTAATGCCTTGAATGATTATGTTATCCTGGGCATAAAGACAACCATAGATTTCTTGAAAGATGTCATCAGTCACCCACAATTTCGAGCAGGAAAGACGACGACAGCCTTCATCGAGCGCTACTTTTCAGAATGGGAAGGAAGAAAATCAGATGAAAACCTTACTCTGGCTTTGCTTGCAGCAGCTTTTACAAGCCTTGAAACCCAGACTTCCCGCGATAGGTTTATGAGCGCCAAAAAGGAATCCTTCTCACCCTGGAAGAGCCTCGGCTCATGGCGCATAGGAGGAAAATGAGATGGAATTTGAGTTCCAGGTTGAGAAGAATCTTTACAAGATTAGCCTGGAGAAGAAGAATGAGAAATTCCTCGTAAAACAGGGGGAGAAGAGATTTGAAGCAGACCTTCACCTGATTTCACCTAATGTTCTTTCTTTAATCATAGAAGGCCGTTCGAGCCTCATCTATTTAGCAGAAGAGAAAGGGAAGTGGTATGTATTTGTAGATGGTCAGCACTATCTCGTTGAGGTTCCTTCAGAGACCCGCACTGAATTTCAAAAAAGAGAGGAAGGGGATAAGAAAAGCCTCCTGCTGATAAAGGCTCCAATGCCAGGGAAGGTAATCAAAATAAATGTGACCGAGAAGCAGGAGGTGCGGAGGAATCAGACCCTGGCTATAGTAGAAGCGATGAAGATGGAAAATGAGATAAAATCTTCAATCGAAGGTTATGTGAAAAAGATTTTTGTCTCTCCAGGGGAGCTTGTCGACTCAGAGCGACCTCTGATTGAGCTTGGATTCAAGGAAAAGGTAGAATAAAGAAACATTATTTTCCTTATGATTATGACGTTGAAGCATTCTTGATTGAGGGGAAGAAAGAAGGGGATTTCTAACTTTAAGTTGAGGATTTCTTCGAAATTTAATCTTCCATATTTAGAAAGAAAAAATAATGGCCAAAATGCAACCTTTTCAGAAAGAAGTTAGTTTGAAAGAATCGAGAATGGATGAGAAAGAGCTTATAGGAAGAGTGCAGCATGGAGATGAAATGGCTTTTGCAGAGATAGTAAGGATTTATAAAGATAAGATAGTCAATTTTCTCTGGCAACTTACGGGAGATTACCAGAGAGCAGTAGATTTATCCCAGGAGACTTTCATGAGAGTTTATTTTAAGGCACGAAAATACAAACCCATTGCACCTTTTTCCTCCTGGGTTTATTCCATTGCTTCCAATCTAGCGAAGACAGAAATGAGAAAAATTCGCCGTTTTTCCACAGTCTCTCTTGATGACGTTAAGAATAAAATAGCAGATAACTCTTCCCTCAGAAATTCTCAAAACGATGATCTTTCCCAAGCCTTGCATGATGCCTTGAGAGCACTCCATCCGCGTTATCGGATTCCTCTCATCCTCAAGGATGTTGAGGGTTTTTCTCAGGAAGAAATAGCCGAAATTCTGAAGAAGCCCGTTGGTACTATCAAAGCGAGAATAAGCCGAGGCAGGGTGTATCTGAGGAAAGAGTTAGAAAAAAAAGAAATAGATATAAATCATGAAAAAAAGAAAATGGAGAACCAATATGGAAGAGTCGAATCTTTTTAAAAATCTGATCAAGGTTAAGGCTCCTTTAAATTTTGAAGAGAAGGTGCTCCATGAGCTCTCTTTAAGGAAAAAGAAGAGGGCAATCATAAAATACCTGCGGCTCTCGTTCGCCGGAGCGTTCTGTTTTTTCCTGGTTGTATTTTTTACTTTCAACATCATAATCCACCCCCAGAGGGAGTCTTCACGCATAGCAGGGATTGAAAGAGCCTCTCCTTCGCTTTCAACCGGCTATGGATTGAGAGAGGAAACGAGAGAGAGAGAATTTATTCCTGTAATTGAGACTCTTGATTTCAGGAAAGAGGCTCAGATTTCCGGCCAGCCACAGACAATCTACATTTTGGAACAGATTTCTGAAAAAACACGAGAAGAATTGAAATATTAAGGAGGTTAATAAAGATGACTTATAAAATAAAGACTATTTTTATCATAACCCTAATTTTGCTTGTTCTCTTCTTTAGTTTGAATGCGGCAGAGCCTTCCTCCGCTGCCAGTTTAGAAGAAAAGAAAATTGAAGGAATTGCCGAAAGAGTCTTCCCTTCTGTAGTTAAAGTCGAGTCGCGTAATAGGACAAGAAAAGTGGCTACTGGTGTCGTCATTGATAAGGATGGATGTATCGTCACCACGGCCTTAATTTCCCCTCGAGATGAGGAGATATTCATCACTACTTCAGAAGGGAAGCGATACGAAGCTGAATTTTTGGGTATGGATTCAGTTACTCACCTTGCCCTACTTCAAGTAAAAAAGAGCGGACTTCCTCCCATTAAGACTGGGACGACCAAAGACCTTTCACCTGGTTCATGGATAGGAGTTGTCTCCATCTCACCTGAGAATACCCCTTCCATAACTCAGGGAATCGTAAGCTCTATTTCTCAGGATAAATTGCGTCTGAATATCTGGGTTATTCCTGGCTCAAGCGGGAGTCCGGTCGTTGATTCTGAGGGTAAGATGGTGGGATTATTGAGAGGAATCTATGCCGAGGACATGCCAGTATTTTTCGAGTTTAGAGAAAGAGAACACGTTGGGACTGGTTATGTCTTCAGCAGGGCAGAGGCCCCTTCCTCGGGTATGGCTTTAGCTGTCCCAGTCGCAATTGTGGAAGAAATCTCTTCTCAAATAAAGAAGAAAGGAAAGGTGGAAAGAGGATGGCTCGGAGTTTCCATTGTTGAGGATGAAGAAGGAAGAGTGGTTATAACTCGAGTAGAGAGGGAAAGCCCTGCAGAGCTAGCAAGGCTCGAAAAAGGGGACATCATTCTTAAGTTCGATGGAAAAGAAGTCACGGGCTCAAGTATGCTTGCCTATGAGATTAAGAGCCGCAAACCAGGTGAGAATGTTGTTCTCACTATTGAGAGAAATGGGAAGAAGAAAGAGATTGAGGTGAAGCTCGGAGAATTGCCTGAAGCGGAGATCAAACGTGAGCTCGAGTTGAGGTTCCCCCGTCTTTTCCCCCATCTTCCTCCTCGTCCACCTGAAGAACCGGGAAGTAGATATTACCGCTTTTTTGAAAAAAGAAAATTCATCGGAGTTTACCTGCAGGAGCTGACCGAGGAACTCTCAGAGCATTTTGGAATTGAAAAAGGAAGGGGACTTCTGGTTTCAAAGGTGAGTAAGGGAAGTCCGGCAGAAAAAGCAGGGATAAAAGTAGGAGATGTTATCGTCAAGGCAGATGGCAAACGAGTGGAGAGAGTTGAGGAGTTAGTAGAAATCATCCAGGATAAAAATAGAGGAGAAAAGATAAAGATTGAATTTCTGAGAGAGAGAAAAATGATGAGTGTTGATGCTGGAGTAGAAGAGGAGGAAGAAGGAGACTGGAGGCACTACTGGCCTTTCTGGGAAGAATCCGCAAGAACCTTGAAGAGGGATTACGAAATTTTCAAAGAGCGCTATGGTGATGAATATAAAAAAACTATGGAGAGGCTGAACCGAGAACTCAAAAAGCTTAAAGAGGAAGCTTCGGAAAAGAGCGCGGAAGCATTAAAAAAATGGAAAGAATATTTCTTTAAAGCAGAAGCTATAAGAATATAAACTGCTCGAGCTTAAATGAGCAGAGAGAGCTCCCCATTTTTTCCCAGCTAAGAGTTAATTTTAACTAAAGACGAAGCCATTTTTTCATCAAGCTTTTAAATTCAGAGGAGGGTAGCCTCTTCTTTATGAAAAGACCTCTTTCTTTTCTTTGTCTAAGCGCCTCAAAAAGAATGATGCCCACAGCCACAGAAAGGTTGAGACTCTGAGTCATTCCCAACATCGGGATTTTAATCACATAGTCTGAGAGGGTTAGGGCATCAGAGGAAATTCCCTCTGCTTCGTTTCCAAATGCGATGGCAATGGGTTGGGTATAATCAAGAGCCGTGTAGGGGAGAGCATCGTCCCTGAGCGACGTGGATGCAATTTTTAATCCTTTCTGTTTGAGCGAGTTCAGGCATTCTGAAGTTGAGTGATAATAATGAAATTTGAGCCATCTTTCAGCTCCGGTGGTGATGGCTTCGTGGATGGGGAAAGGCTCATCCTTTAAAGAAATGATATCCACATTTAGGACACCCGCTGCATCACAGGTGCGAAGGACTGCACTTGCGTTGTGGGTGTTCTCTACTTCCTCAAGCACAATTCTTAAGTCAGGTTGACGGAGGGAGAGAACCCTCTTTACCTTTTCTATTCTATCCTTTGTTGGCACTCTAAAAATATAACAGAGAGATTTACCCGAGGTAAAGAGTGAAAATATTTTTAAAGAAGGAAAAAGATAGAAGACATTTGACTCTGTAACTTAGAGCCAACCTTTTGCACCTTTACTCCGCTGGGTCTCAATCCTCATCCCTACATTCTTGACGAGTGTTTGCTCGGGAAAGAGCAAAAGTAATATCCGAGAGTTACCCTAAGCGCAGTCCTTTTTCTCTAAAGTTAATTACCCATAAATTTTTTACTACGATCGTTTCGCCTTAAGGGAAAATTAATCAGGGAGCGAAGAATTTTAAGCCGAATTTAAAAAATTTCTATTTTTCTCTCACTTCAAGTATAATTTTTCGTCCCAACCTCCTTCGCCCGCTTTTCCTTTAAGAAACCTCCTAAAAGCCGCCTCTGCCGGCGGCGAAAGCAAATTTTTCTCCCCTTCCAGGTGACCCTGCCTAATAAATAGGTATACACCAGGGAACGAAAGAATATAAAAATAAAGAAACTAAGCGGGAGCGGATAGAAGATGGCTGTGGCTAAACCGAAATTCCCCAGTTGAATTAAGACCCAATATATCTGGCCTGCGTATAATAAATACAAGCCAGCCCAAAATAGCACAAGGATCAAATTGTAATTAATTAATCCCTTTATCAAGTTCAGGGGCAATGACAAGCAGACCGTAATCAAGGCAAAAGAAAGCAGCAGACCCACAAGGTTAGAAGAAAAGGCGCCGCTGGCAAAGTTCTTTGTCCAGCCATCGACGAGTTGACGAAGACCTTGAGGATACATGCGAAAAGAAATCGTTCCTTTTCCTGCAAACAGATGAACTGGAATCTTCTTTTGAATGAATCTCCGGCCAAGTGCGATATCTTCCAGGATCTCAGTTCGTACTGATTCATGTCCTCCCACAGAAAAATAATCCTTCCGCGAGCATAACAAGCAAGGACCATAAGCGCCCATCGGTTTAGTTAAACCTCGAAAGAGAAGAGAAATATTCATGTTGAAAACAAGGATTAGATTAAAAAAAGCAGAAAGCTTTTCATAATGGCGCCGAAGGGAATGATATGGCTGAATCGAAACGAGCCCATGATGCATGTCAAACGCTCGGGCAAGAAGGAAAAGAGCTTCTTTTTCTAAAACAGTATCAGCATCAAGGAAAAGAAATAAATCGCCTTTGGCCCTTTTGGCTCCCGTCCAGCATGCCCAATTTTTACCTAACCAGCCCTGAGGGAGGTCAGGGGCCTGAATAACCTTGGCCCCAAACTTTGCAGCCAGCGAGGCTGTTCTGTCTTCTGAATGGTCATCGACCACGATTATTTCTTTGGGCATCAGAGATTGCTTACTTATAGAATTTAATAATGAGCCAAGCACCATCTCTTCATTTCTTGCTGGAATAATCACAGATATGCGAGGATTAAAGGCATTATCTTCTAAACGGTCACTTTCTGGGAAGATACTCTTCCCCACAACAGGCATCTTTCTGAAAATAACTGTGGTAATAATCAAGATACTCAAGGGAAGAAGAGAAGAATAAAGGTTAATTTGCACGATATAATTTTAGTCCAAATATAATATTAGGCAAACATCTTGACCTCTACAAATAGTATAAAATAATTTTTATTGATATTTTTTTTATATTTTATAAACTTAATCTAGCGAATAAACCTTGATCGTAACTAAGGGGGAGATGAAAATGAGCCGCTTTTTTCCTATTTTACGAAGCTTGAGCTTAGCTCTATTAGCAATCATGGTTAGTTTTCCTCCGTTAGAGGCAGCCGGCCGCTGGACCTTTGGGCTGAAGGTTGCCTATAATCGAGGACAGCTTCATGGCGAAGAGACCGAACCTGGCTTTCAAGTAGAAAATATGGCATTCTCGGCAGTCTCAGCAGGAATTATAACTACTTATAAAATAAACAATTTTTTATCTTTTCAGCCTGAGTTTCTTTACTTTCAGAAGGGTGGTGAATATGAGGTTGGAGTTCCTATTCCCATTCCAGATATTGAAATTAAAGTAAATGATACGCGGCGGCTAAATTACTTCGAGGTGCCGTTGTTGTTAAAATTGTCCATTCCGCTTTCGACTTCAATTCGACCCACTTTTTTATTGGGTCCTTCTCTTGGATTCAATTTAACAGCTAACCTGAGAAGCATGGTTCGGGTGAAAGTTACCAACCTTCAGTTATCGTTTTTAGAAAAAAAAGACATTAGGAAAGAAGCCAATGATTTAGAGTGGAGTCTGATAATTGGCGGCGGGCTTGATTTCCAGCTACCCAGGGGCAAGATAATTATCGACCAGAGATTTTTTTTCGGTCTTAACGCCAACCACTATCAAGTCTTGGTACCTGCCTCTCAATTTGCCGCCCTAGGCTTCCCCATGGCTCAAAATATGACTTATGAACTAAAGATGAATAATTATGTCTTCACTGTTTCTCTGGGATATTTATTTTAGATAAAAATGGTATGCGAAGGCTTACACTTAGCTCTTACGCTTTATTTAAAGCTTCGCATAAGCCGTAATAACACCCAATGACCTGGCCTCTGTCGGGAATGTGAGATGTGACTTGCGATGAACTCAAGGTCTTCCTTCCACCCCTCCTCTTTTGAGCCTTTCTCTTAAGAGCATAAAATTCTGCACGCTCCCCTTGAATCAACAAGATTAAATCTTAATTAAGGAATTGGTTTTCGACTGTAGTAGCGCTAAACTAGCCTCATTGCGTTGATTTTCTCCTCTAAGCATGGCTAGGAAGTATAAGTTGTGACTTAGAGAGATGGCACGTGCTTCCTGAGGCAGAATTACTTTTTTAAGCAACCCTCTCTTTATTTCTCGTATTTTAAGTAGTATTTTTGATGATACTCTTCAGCTCGAAAGAACTCTTCATAGGGAACAATTTCGGTGACGATTTTTTTGCCTCGCCAAGCACTGTTTTTTTCAAGTTCCTCTTTTATTTTCCAGGCTATTTTTCGCTGATCTTCATTCCGATAAAAAATAACCGAACGGTATTGAGTTCCGATGTCTGGTCCCTGTCGGTTGAGCTGAGTAGGGTCATGAAAGGAAAAAAATTGTCTAACCAGGTCTTCATAGCTTATTTTATTTGGGTCATAAACGATTTCTACGGCCTCAGCATGGCCCGTTTTCCCTGAACAGACCTTTCCATAGCTTGGGTTTCTGAGATGGCCACCACTAAATCCTGTAGCTGTGTTTAAGACACCAGCGAGTTGGCTAAATTTATGTTCCAGCCCCCAGAAACAGCCGCCGGCAAAAGTGGCTTTTTGAGGGAGTCCTTCCTTAGTCTCTGCTTCAGGTTTGAAATTCAAAGCCAAAGAGTTGAGGCAATAATGACGACCAGTCGGCTCTGGGCCATCAAAGAACAAATGACCAAGATGAGCGCCGCAGCTTGAACATCTTACTTCAAGGCGGTGCCAGCCAAGGGAAAAGTCGTCGGCATATTCAAGGTTGGCCTCAGAGAAGGAAGATTTAAAACTTGGCCAGCCCGTGCCATGGTCATATTTATCTTCAGAAGTAAAAAGAAGGGAACCACATGCGGTACAGAAATAATGACCCCTTTCCCAGAAATCATTATATTCTCCGCTGAAAGGAGATTCAGTCCCTTTTTCAAACATCACGCGGAACTGGTCTGGAGTGAGCTGCCTTCTCCATTCATCCTTAGTTTTATTTATTCTTCTCAAATTAGCCTCATTTGGAGCCTTAAAGAAGGGGAGGCTCCCCTTAAAGAACAGAGAATTGAGCGCCTTCCACCCTCCCCACATAATTAAAGAGCTCATAACTAATATTAGAATTTTCGATGGCCATTTCATGGTAATCTCCTTTTTTCGCCGCATTCTTATCACTCCTCACACTTCCACCTCACAAAAGCTTGATATTTGACAATGGCTATATCACTGAGATGAGAACCGCAGCCGCAGTGGATGTAGAAGCAAAATATTTGGATAAGGAAAATCTCTACAATGTCACAATCTTCGGATCTGGTAGCCAGTCTCGCTTCCAGCTTAAAGCTCTTCTTGATGTCAAGAAACCTGAGGAACTGCGGGTCTGGAACCGTAACGAGGATCATGTTTATAAATACATTGAGGAGATGTATTCCATTTTTCCTCTGAAATTTCATTGACCCAAAAATCTTGAGGAATGGGTGCGAGAAAGCGATCCTCTCTTAATTTGCACTCCCAGCCGATCTCCTCTCGTCAAAGCTCAATGAATCTCTCCTGAACTTCAGATTACTACTGTGGGAAGCGAGGCGCCTGAAAAGCAAGTTCTTGAGGTTGAAGTTTTTAGAAAGGCTGACAGAATTTTTTGTGATTCTATAAGCCAATGCTCCCTTCTTGGTGGAGTCCACCATGGCCTGTAAAAAAGGCCGTTGAGGAAACAAAATCTCAAGCGAACTGAGCGAGATTGTTCTTGGAAAAAAAAGGCCGAGAGAATGAAAAACTAATAACAGTTACCAAACTTACAGGATTGGGAGTTCAGGACGCAGCAGTCTCTCGCTTGTCTATCACAAAGCCCTCAAAGAGAATTTAGGCTACTTTTTAGAAAGTTAAACTTCCCTCTCTTTGTCATGATCAATAAAATATAACGCTAATAAGCTTTAAGTTAGAAAAGAGCGAAAGTTTTATTCTTTTTTGATCGAAACTCCCAGGGGCCTAGTCATTCCAGGTGTATCCCCTGTGGAGAGGCGGATGATGGCCCAAACTTTCATGGGCTGGGGCATTTCGCGGCCCATGCCAAATCCACCCCTCCCCTCTCCTGGTCGTATGCCTCCGCCAGGCATCCTTCTTGCCAAATTGCCCATTCGAAACCCAAAAGTCTCAAAGCCAATTCCAATCTTCTGGCCAGGACCGACTCCAATAGCCAGCCTGTTTTTTTCAGTGGGCTTCAACGGAATTTTAAGCTCATAGACCATAAAATCCCTCTCAATTGTCGCCAGAACCTCAAGTCCCTGCTCCTTCGCCTGCAGAAGAGTCATTCTCTCTGGCTCCTCTTTATTGGACTTTAAGATTTCAAGCTCTTTAAGAAACTCCGCGGGCATTTCTTCCTTTTGTTTCTCTTCTTCAGGAGGTCCAAACCTCCGGCCGAAAGGCATTCTTCCCTGGCCAGCTCCAAGAGGATATTTGACTCCCCAGTTTTTTTCCTTTCCTCCCTTGGGGTCAATCCATACCGTCAAGCCACCCATCATGATTTGAGCAAGGCTTGAAGGGCTTTCAGCTATGAAACTTATATAGAGAAAATCTTGGTCATTGAGAAATCCGAGCAGGAGTTGCTCCTCCTCCAAGAAAAATTGAGCGCCCTTCCAGTCGTCGGCCTTCCCGTCAACCACAATCTGCCGATTTAGCCAGTTACTCACCACATTATGAGTTTTGAATGTGCTACATCTCGCCAGGAGAATAAATATCATCACAGAAAACAGAACTTTAATCGCTTTCCATCCTTTCCTCATGTCTTCCTCCCTAAACATTCTAATTATAAAGCTCGCGCTTTTCCTTCTTATATCATTTAAACAAATGAATCTCGAATAACGTTGCATTCAACTGTTGAAGATAGTCCATACAATTCAGATCTTGTCTCCTTTTTTATGACGAAATGAAGGAAAAAAAAGGCGCAGACAGCAACATTCAAAAAAGGAATTAGTAAGCCTTAAATTTAGTAAGCCTTAAATTATGTTTATCTTTAATATTTATCCCTGCTTTTGATGATCTTTAATTTTTAAGACAATCTCCTCCTCCACAAATTCTTCCTCTAAGCCGCTGGGAACCTGAATCAGCAATCGATTGCCCTCAAGCTTTGCTCCCTTTACTTCTTCAACGAGCTGGGCATTTAAAAGACGTAAATCATAGAACTCCTTTGATAGAGCTTCAACTCTAATTTTTAATTGATTCTCTTTCCCTATTGATTCTCTTCCCATTCAATGCTGATAATTCTTAGGCTCTTATCCGGTTCCCGACTTTTGATTCGAAGGCAGGGGGGGGTAATTCAAGCCCAGGCTCAAAATCCAATTCAACTCGGTCATGCCCTGAGAGAGGAATTTAAACAGAAGGTGGGGTGGCCTGCAAGCTCCGAACCATCTCGAACAGGAGATTTTTCCCTTTGAGCTCGATGCTTCGAATTCTTATCCCAAGAGAGAAAATAGGCGCGAAATGCAGAGAATAGAAATCCTTCTTAGAACTCAGGATTTCTAGACTCACTTTTGATTCTTTCCTTTCGTATTGAAAGGAAAAATGATTCTTCGCCGCCTGATAATTTTCAACTTGCACCTTGTCCCCGTCGCCAAGAAAACGCGGTTCAAAAAAAATCTTTCGAGCCGAAGCATCGCCCTCAAGACCAAGGAGACTACGGACAAAAGGCAGAATAACGGTAGCACTTGAAAACTTCAGGTGGGGCACAGTCTCTTGAGGTCAGATATTTTGAGACCCAGAAATAACTTCTGTTACATGTCCTAGGGAATTATCAAAGCAATGGCAAGCAGCGCTTCCGAGCGGTCTATTTCTTTGGTGAGATAGAAATTGTGCTTGAACTGAGTTGTGGCGACCTTGCCAGTTAGAAATAGCCAGACTGTGCCATAATTATAATTGAGTGGACCATAGAGACTGATTTGGGAGAAAGAGTCCTGAGTCCCTGGTCTGTAGCTAGCTCGGCTTGGTCTATTTTTTAAAATGAGCTTCTTGTGGAGGGATTCTCCCAACTCCCACATCAACCTCACGGGACTCCAGGGAATCAGTTTCTTGATTCGCTTTCCTTCCGAAGTGAAAGCATAGGAATAATAATCAATCTCCTCATCCCATAATTTTTTATCAAATGTCTGAAGCAACTTTTGATAATCGGTGGATACTTTTTTGGCAATGGATGCATCTCCCATAGCTCTGGCCAGACTCCCCATGGCATAAGTTGCTCTGGCCCAGATTGTCGCCAGATAGATATCTGTCTGGATTCCGATCAAAGTTCCATATTCCAGGGAATTCAGGCCTGCTTTTACTTTTTTAAGTAGTATTTTTGATGATACTCTTCAGCTAGAAAGAACTCTTCATAGGGAACAATTTCGGTGACGATTTTTTTGCCTCGCCAAGCACTGTTTTTTTCAAGTTCCTCTTTTATTTTCCAGGCTATTTTTCGCTGATCTTCATTCCGATAAAAAATAAC
>Ga0209102_1000311_pt1 | contig 33365 bp, 29 predicted proteins | sample ConPoolayeHmetaG_FD_185483 | JGI IMG/M metagenome (GOLD analysis project Ga0209102, IMG submission 185483) | Hot spring microbial mat communities from California, USA to study Microbial Dark Matter (Phase II) - Cone Pool mat layer H metaG... ...
CCATTGTAGATTGCCAGGGTGAAGAATTTTCCGTAGTAGTAATACCGCATACAGGCGCTAAAACCACCTTGGGAAAGAAGAAGGTGGGAGACCAGGTCAATATAGAAGTAGATTTGTTGGGTAAATATATAGAAAAATTTATGCATCGTCAGGAGGTGATTAAACCCCGCCCATCTAAAATTGATGAGAATTTTTTAGCCGAACATGGCTACATTAAATAGAGGGGTTACCACTATGCCCGTCAGCACTATCGAAGAGGCTTTAGCAGATATCCGCAAAGGGAAAATGGTCATTTTGGTGGATGATGAAGACCGAGAAAATGAAGGAGATCTTTGTTTAGCGGCGGAAAAAGTAACTCCCCAGGCTATTAATTTTATGGCCAAATATGGCCGCGGGTTAATCTGTCTTTCTTTAACCGAAGAAAAGGTAAGAGAATTAAACTTACCTTTAATGGTGGCCGACAATACTTCTCCTTTTAAAACAGCTTTTACGGTTTCTATTGAAGCTAAAAAAGGAATAACCACGGGAATATCAGCTGCAGATCGCGCTACGACTATTCTTACGGCTATAGCTGATGGTGCTAAACCGGAGGATTTAGTCCGTCCTGGTCATGTCTTTCCTTTACAGGCTAAAAAGGGAGGTGTATTAGTTAGGACAGGCCAGACGGAAGGGTCGGTAGACTTAGCCCGTCTCGCTGGTTTGAAGCCTTATGGAGTTATTTGTGAAATTATGAATGACGATGGCACAATGGCCCGCATGCCTGATTTAGAAGTTTTTGCCAAAAAGCACAATCTTAAGATCGTGACTATTGCCGACCTTATCAAATATCGGCTGAAAAATGAATGTCTCGTCCGCCGGGCGGCCGTAACTACTTTGCCGACCATTTACGGAGGTGAATTTACCGCTATTGCTTATGAAAATGAAGTAGATAGTCTGCAGCATCTGGCTCTGATTAAAGGCAAAATTGCTGGAGAAGAACCAGTGTTAGTTAGAGTGCATTCTGAGTGTTTGACTGGCGATGTCTTCGGCTCGCAAAGATGCGACTGTGGCGAGCAGTTACACACGGCGATGCGCATGGTGGCTAAGGAAGGAAAAGGGGTAATAGTATATATGCATCAAGAGGGACGGGGCATAGGGTTAATTAACAAAATGAAAGCATATGCTCTGCAAGACCAAGGGAAAGATACGGTAGAAGCGAATGAAGCCTTAGGCTTTAAAGCAGATTTACGTGATTACGGGCTGGGAGCGCAAATTTTAAGAGATTTGGGTGTGAAAAAGATACGTTTATTGACTAATAATCCGAAAAAGATCGTAGGATTGCAAGGATATGGCCTGGAAGTTGTAGAAAGGGTGCCCATTGAAATTAAGCCGAGTAAGAAGAATTTGTCTTATCTCAAAACGAAGAAGAAGAAATTGGGCCATTTACTGTCTATTGATTAAAAATTGAGGAGGTGGGAGATGCCTAAGGTGATCGAGGGAAAAATAAATGCGCAAGGAGTAAAGTTTGGGATAGTGGTGAGCAGGTTCAATGATTTTATAAGTGACCGTCTTTTGGCTGGAGCTCTGGATGCTCTTTCACGAAATGGGGCTGAGGAAAAAGATATTGAAGTTATAAAAGTTCCCGGGGCTTTTGAGATTCCTCAGGTAGCCCGTAAATTGGCGCTGGCTAAAAAATATGATGCGGTTATTTGTTTGGGGGCGGTCATTCGGGGAGCTACTCCCCATTTTGACTACATTGCTGCGGAAGTATCCAAAGGGATCGCCATGATCGGTTTGGAGAGCGAGATCCCCATTAGTTTTGGGGTTTTGACCACGGATAATTTAGAGCAAGCCATCGAGAGAGCGGGAACTAAAGCCGGGAACAAGGGATGGGATGCCGCTTTGGCCGCAATCGAGATGGTAAATCTATATCGGGAAATGAAAAATTTAAAATAATATAGTACCTGGGAAGGCTTAAGGATTAAATTCTTCATTATTCTTCAGGCAAGCTCTCTAAAAAATTTGGGTAAGTTTTCTTCATCATCTGGGCCCATTTTTTGAACAAGGAAGAGAAAGATAAGTTTCCATATGGTGACCGATGGGGTTAAGAAGGAGAGCACGGGAGATTGCCCTCCAAGTTCTTTATCAGTTAGATATAAGTGATGGGAATCCGCAGGAGGTATTGCGCCTTTATTGGGAAAACTTTGCGCCTTCCGCTAAGGCTCTCGATTTTTGTCAACGTTTAGTGCAAGGGGTCCACCAAAACCAGGCGCAGATTGACCAATTAATAGAAGAAACTTCAGAAAACTGGAGTCTAAAAAGAATGTCCTTCGTGGATCGGAATATCCTGCGCATGGCTACCTTTGAGCTCTGGAAATGTCCGGATATTCCTTTTAAAGTTACTCTCAATGAAGCTGTGGAGTTAGCTAAGAAATTTAGCACTGATGAGTCTGGTGCATTTATCAACGGTATTTTAGATAAGATTCACGCCAATCTAAGCTCCAATAAAGATAATTAATCTCCCCTCAAAAATTATTCTTATCTGGGAATTTATTAATCTTTTAACTTTTCCTATCCTCATTGAAATGAAATCATAAACTAATTATTTATCGGAGCAATTAAATATTTACAGTTATCACTCTTATCTTACTCCGTGGTCTGGTTTATCGAGTTTACCCAATGAAATTGTGTCGTAATTACATATAAGAAATGAAACCACATGCGGCAAGGGACAAGCCCTTGCCCTACATTTGAGGTATTTTTAATTTCTCGTAGGGCAAGCCCTTGGGGCTTGCCGAACCACGCCTTAAGATGTCGTTTATTTTATGCTCCCATTAATATTGAGTTTAAATTTGTAAGAATATGGCATAAATTTTGAGTATTTTTGCCAAAAAAGTATAAAAAGATATTAATTTAAATTTTTTTATATATTTTTCCTTAAAAAAAGAAAAATCTAATTTTTTAGATAATTTTTAAAAAAGTATTGACTTTTTTGAATTATTTTAGTAATATTGTAGAAAATTTAAACTTTTTTGATTTATTAAATTAAAAAAATGAGCAAATTTAAAAAAAATAAGAGTTTTAGGAATAAATTTGACAGAATAAATGCGCCTCATGCCCTAAGGGAGAGAGATTTATGAAAGAAGTGCTGACGCCTAAGGAAGCAGCAGAATATTTGAGCGTCCATGTGCGCACCCTTTACCGTTTAGTTAAGAAAGGTGAGATTCCTGGACGAAAAGTAGGTGGGAGCTGGAGATTTAAAAAAGATGCTCTCGATGCCTGGTTGTCAGGAAGAGATAAATTGACCATTACGGGAGAAAAAACCAGAAATGGAGAAGGGAATTCTCATAGTTGACGATGAAAAAGATATTCGCCAACTTCTGTACCAAGCGCTAACGCAGATGGGCGGTTATCGAGTAGAAGTGGCTAAAGACGGAGAAGAAGCATTGCAAAAAATTGAGAACTCTAAATTTGATTTGGTTTTGACCGATATGCGCATGCCTAAAATGGATGGTTTGCAATTAGTAAGGGAAATATCTAAGAAACGCCCAGAAATTGCTACGGTGGTTATGAGTGGTCATGGATCGATAGATGCAGCCTTAGAAGCAGTCCGGCGGGGGGCCAGCGATTTTCTAAGTAAACCATTTAATCTACCCGAAATACTCGTCCGTCTTAATAAGGCCATGGAAGAGAGAGCGCGCCTCAACCAAATGAGTAAGTTAATAAATCAACTAGAAGAATCGATTGCTGAGTTAAAAAAATTGGACCAAATTAAGTCCGAATTTGTAGCGGTAGCCTCCCATGAACTGCGTACTCCTCTGACGGCGATAAAAAATGCCGTACAATTGTTACTCATGGAAAAAGTAGGAGAACTCAATGAAAATCAAAAGAAGTTTTTGGCCATGGCGGAAAGGAACATAAATCGGCTGATGAATATTTTAAATGACCTCCTTAATCTTTCCCGCATAGAGTCGGGTAAGATGGTTATGAAATTAGAAGAGCTAAATTTGCGGAGTATTTTAGAATTAATATATTTTTCTTTTAAACCGCAGGCGGAAGAGAAATCGATTCAATTAAGATTAGATCTACCTGCTGAGCTACCGCCAGTTTATGGAGATAAGGAGAAAGTGGAGCAGATTTTAAGCAATTTAGTAAGCAATTCTTTGAAATTCACTCCAGAAAAAGGAGAAATAGTGATTTCTGCTAAACCAATTGCTGGTGAAGAAGACATGATGGCCATTGCTGTTAAGGATACAGGGATAGGCATTCCTGCTGAACACCTGGATAAAATATTCGAAAAATTTTATCAGGTGGAGAATTCTCTGCAGAGATCTCATGGCGGGACTGGATTGGGTTTGGCGATTACTAAAGGTTTAGTGGAGGTCCAGAAAGGAAAAATTTTTGTGCACAGTGAACCGGAGAAAGGGAGTACTTTTACTTTTACTTTGCCTATTTCCCGCGGAGAGCGGAGAGAAGTCCAATTCCGTTATGTATTGGATAGAGAATTTCAGCGGGCGCGGGACAACCAATCTCCTTTATCTCTTTTATTGGCCGAGATAAGGGATGTTCCAGGAGAAGAAAAGGAAGTTATTTTGCAAGAGTTGGAAAATATAGCCCGGGAGAGTATAAGGCGCAAATCAGATATTATTTTAGCGCGGGAAAAAGAAAAGATTTTAGTAGCTCTTTTAGGAGTGGATAAAGAAGGGGCCCAGGTAGTGCGCCAGCGCTTCCAGGAGAATATCCAAAAGAAATTGGACACTAAATGGCAACTACCGCCCAAAGTTAAGATTGGTATCGCTACCTTTCCAGAGGAAGCCCTTTCGCCCCGAGAACTTTATCAAAAAGCCCAGGAGGATTTACAGAGTAAATCATGAGCTCGCCCAAAATTTTAATTATTGATGATGAAGTAGATCTAGTCGAGACAATTCGTTTTCCTTTAGAATTAGAGGGTTATCAAGTATTAGTGGCTTACAATGGCGAAGAAGGTTTGCATTTGGCCCGCAAAGAAAGTCCGGATTTGATTCTCTTAGACTTGATGTTGCCTAAGATTGATGGGTACAAAATATGCCGCTTGCTGAAGTTTGACGAGAAATATAAGCATATTCCTATTATCATGTTAACGGCCAGATCCCAAGAGAAAGACCGCCTTCTGGGCAAAGAAACGGGAGCCGACGAATATATTACTAAACCATTTGAAATGGCCGATTTATTGCGCCAAATCAAGAAATATATATCACCAAAATCATAAATATGGGTAGTTTTAAATATCGCGTAAGAGATCAATGGGGGCGCCCCCTTTCCGGGGTGATTGAAGCCCCTTCCCTGGAAGCGGCCGGAGAAAGGCTATGGCAGTTGGGATATTTTCCCATTTCGCTTAAAGAAGAAAAAAAAGAAAGCACTCCTGATCTGGGGCATATTTGGGAAAGGTTCCAAAGAGTAAAACTCACGGACCTTATTTTCTTTACCCAACAACTTTCCACTCTTTATAAAGCAGGTTTACCCCTCTTAAGCGGTCTGGAGAGTATCCTAGAGCAAACAGAGAACAGAAAACTCAAGACCATCTTAGAAAAGGTAAAGCGCCAAGTAGAAGGGGGCAGTACTCTTTCCGAGGCTATGGCCAGGCATCCGCAAGCCTTTCCTTTGGTATACGTAAACATGGTCCGCGCGGGGGAGACATCCGGAATGTTAGGCGAGGCCTTGGATAGGTTTATTAGTTTAGCGGAAAGGGAATTAAGTACTAAGCAGAAGATAAAAGAAGCGACGCGTTATCCCAAAATAATTATCCTCGCTTTAAGTGTAGCTTTTGTGGTCTTGATGACCTTGATTATTCCCAGATTTGCCCAGATTTTTGCCCAGTTTAACACTCCCCTTCCTTGGCCTACCCGCCTTTTAATCCTTAGTCATGAATTTTTTCAAAATAATTGGTATTTAATTTTAGCTGCCGGAGTTGGGTTACTGCTGGGCCTTAACCAATATTTGCGCACTACAAATGGGCGAGCTTTTTGGGATAGCTTGAAGATTCGACTGCCCTTCTTAGGCTCAATATTTTTAAAGGTAGCGCTCGCTCGCTTCGCTTTCATTTTTGTCATGCTCAATCGCAGCGGCGTCCCCATTTTACAAACCTTGGAGATTGCGGCCGCTACTATTGACAACTACGAGATTTCTCAAGCCATCGAAGAGATAAGACGTAAGATCAAAACTGGCAAAAACTTGGCTTTAGCTATGAAGGAGACTAAAAAATTTACGCCTTTGGTAGTGCAGATGGTTTCCATTGGGGAGTCTTCCGGAACGTTAGATGGTATGCTCATGAGGGTGAGCGAATATTATGACCGGGAGATTGATAATGCTATCAAAAAAATGTCGACCTTAATAGAACCAGTCTTAACCTTAGGCTTAGGAGTAGTAGTCCTGTTTTTAGCCTTAGCGGTATTCTTACCTTGGTGGAATATGGCTTCTTTATTCCGCTAAAGGATGAAAGAGGAGGGAATTTTGCCTGCCCGACTTGCGCATTTTAAATCTTTAGGAGGCCTGACTTTTTTGGAAATAATTGTAGTCCTGCTCATAGTGGGGATTCTTTCGGCGACTTTTATTCCCCGTTTGGACTGGGCCATACCCAACAAAGCCGCCGTGGAAGGAGCAACTTTTATGGTGGTCGCCGATATTCGTTATACGCAAGAGATGGCTATGGCTACCGGGGCAAATAAAAGCATAGTTTTTAATGCGGGCTCTAATAATTATTCTTTTCAGCCGGCGCATGCCTTTGATCCCTCTGGGCTGCTTCCAGCCGGGGTGAGAATCGGCAATAGCTTAACTATCACTTTCAACTCTTATGGGGAACCGATTAATGGCGGGGGGAGTTCTTTAACTATTCTTGGTCCTGGAGAAACAAAAAGGATAACAGTCTTATTTTATACGGGCAAGGTAAATATATCTTGATGCCTAAGAAAAACCAAGAAGGTTTTACACTCATAGAAATTATCATCCTGATCATCTTGGCCGGAATCTTGCTACCCGCCATAGTCGTTCCTTTTATGGCGGGAATTAAAGGGAGCAGTGAACCGGAGATGGCGACGAAAGCAATGTATTTAGCCCAACAGAAAATAGAAGAATTTTTAAAATATGCTTATGACCAACCTGCTTTGGCTCCCGTGGCCCTAACTCCTTATACGCCTACGGATTTACCAGATTATCGTTGGCAGTGGTCCATCGCCCTGGTGGATAGTAATTTTAATTTAGTGGGCGTTGATCTGGGATATAAAAGAATTTTAGTGCGTGTTCAAGATCCAGAGCGCAGGACGTATGAAATATGGGCGGTGGTTACTAATTTCCCCTAAAGGAAGGAGACATGCAGATTAAATCTGGCCGCGGTTTTACTTTAATAGAAGTGATCATGGTCATCGTCATCCTGGCCACTATAGCTGGTTTAAGCATTTATTTTTTAGTGGATAGTGTCAGATTATACTCTTTTACGGTCAACCAAAAGGCCCTCAGTGAGGAAGCCAGAATAGCCTTAGAGAGAATTTGTCGAGATTTACGGGATGCCCAGATTATTTCTTCCCCAGCGGCCGGAAGTAGTGGCCAAACACTTTCTTTTACCCGCACATACGCTACGGCGGGAGATGTAGCCAATGAGCATATTACTTATCGGCAGACCGGTTCCATTTTAGAAAAAGTGAAAACTTCTCCAGCCATAATTAGCCCATTGGCGGAAAATGTGGCCACTTTTTCCGTGAGCCGAGAGGCGGCCAGCGCAGAAATTAAAATAGTCCTCACCCTGGCGCGCAGCAATGGGGAACGGGTAACTTTACAGACTAAAGTTTATCCTCGAAACTTACCGGCGGCTAATGTATACAAGAACTTCTTAGCTAATTGGCAGGAGAGGTAGTTTTTATGGGCGGAAGGTTTTTCGTAGAAGAAAAAGGAATTTCTCTCCTTTTCTTGATCATGGCCTTGCTGCTTTTGACTACCTTGGCCTATGTGCTTTCTTATTTAATGCCCATGAAACATAAAAGTGTGATTTTTCCTCTCCACTCCCTGCCGGCCTTAGCTTTAGCCCAGTCCGGATTAGAATACGGTCTTAGGTACAGTGCTGACCAGGGCTGGCGAACTCGCCTGGATCTAGAGCGGTTGAATAATGCTCAGGTTTGCCAGCGTAATCTGGGGAGGGGGCGCTTCTTTATCCAGTATCATACCGCTACGGATACATTATCCTCCACGGGAGAAATTACTAACTCTTTCGTCCGCCGAGTGGTTTATTTAAATAATTTTTCCAGCTTTTTGCGCCTTATTTTTGCGCCCGCCTCACCACTTCCCTGTTGGGCTACGGAAACCCGACAAGCCCGGTTTTTTATCCAGAATGTGCGTAATGAAATGGTGATCTTAACTGCCTTTGCTGCCTCATGGAACCAGATTCCGCCCACGCGCCATATTATCCGCTTAGATATGGAGGGGGTGCCCAAGTTTGCTGGTAATTATCAAAATGGTCGGCCGGCAGAAAGTTTCAATAGGGGTGGTGGACACCAGACCATCCTGCCGGGCGCGGTTATTCCAGTCGTTATTGAATGGAATAACAATGTCCTTAATGGAACGAATATCTTAATTTCTTTTTATACTCCGGCGGGGAAAAGCTATGCTTTTAATTTAGATGCTGATGGCGATGGCTTGCCCACATGTTAAATTTTTTAACTTATGATAATTAAACCCGCGTACGTCTCTTTCTTCCTTTGATAAGGATGAAATGAGCATGAGGGGGATGTATAAAAGGACAAAGACATGGCCCATAATCTCATAGGTGTTGATCTGGGTAGTCAAACAGTTAAGTTGGTGGCTTTCCAAGTAGGCGAGAGGGGGCCTCTGCTTACTCATCTAGCCATCAAGGCTATTCCATGGGAAGAGGAGAAGGATTTAAGTTTCAGCAAGGAAGTACTGAAAGCTATCTTCCACGAAACAGATCTAAAGCCCCAAAAAGTTAGGTTGGTTTGTTCAGGAACTGGAATGCATATCCGCCGGCTTTCCCTTCCGGCTATGCCCGAAGAAGAATTGAAAGAAGCTGTCCGCTGGGAGTTAAAAAGCCAGATTCCCCAGCCCATAGAAGCGATGGAAGTACGTTTCCATATTTTAGGGGAAAAGCGAGAAGAAGGGAGAGCGCCCCGATTAGATTTAATTGCCGTGGCCTGCCCGCAGAGTACGCTTGAGCGCCTTTTGTCTATAGCGGAAAAAGCAGAGATTAAGCCAGCTCATCTCGATGTCGCCCCCTTTGCCCTTTGGAACTTAATTTTATCTGGCCAAGAAAATGCGCAAGCAGAAGATTTAGCTATTCTGGATATGGGTGCCGAAAAAACAGGGATCTATATTTGGCAAAAAGGAGTTTTGCAATTTAGTAGAGAAATCATTCCGGGTGGGGCAGACTTCACCCGGGCTATTCGGGAAGGTCTCGACCCCGGAGAAAACCCCCACCTGCTCTTAACCCGAGCGGAAAAAATAAAACAAATAATTGGCATACCAGTTCAAGGACCATTTCCCCATATTCCTGGTGAATCTATCAGTATAGCAAAGCTAACCTTTTTATTGCGGCCCGTTTTGGAGAGGTTGGTAGGAGAAATTTCGCGCTCCTTAGAATATTTTCGGGCCGAGATAAGCGGCAAAAACATAGATCGCCTTCTCCTCTGCGGAGGAGGAGCCAACATGAAGAATATAGCCCTTTATTTAAGTCAAGAACTCCGTCTGCCTGTAGAAAGATTTAACCCTTGGAAGTTTCTGCCATTTGATTCTCAAAAGATCGACGCCCAAACCCTGGAAAAATTAGGACCCCAATTAGCCTTAGCTGCCGGAGTGGCCTTACCGCCAATTAAAGAAATAAATTTTCTACCCGAAAAAAAATCTTTAGTTTCCCGGATGCGCCAGGGAAGTATACCATATTATTTGGGTTCTTCTTTAGCCGCCGCCATTTTTGCTTTTTTGATCTGGGGCGGGCAAGCGGATTTAGCTCGCTTACAAAAAGAATATGAACAGAAGATCGTTCAGTTACAAGACTTGGAGAGGCTCCCGCTCACCCTTTCTTCTTTAAAAGAAAAAGAGAAACAAATGAAACAAAATTTATTATTCCTCTCCTCGGCCCAACTTAGGCCATTTTCCCAGCGGGAGATTTTGGCCGAGATGCGCAGCTTAATTCCGGCTAACGTGACCATAACCCAATTAAGTGTGGTGCCCAAAGGATTAATTGCCCAAAAAGGAAGTTTACCTAGCGCGGGTGACCAAGAGTTACAGATTTTGGGCGTGACTTTTGGCCAAAATGCTGAATGTTTAAGTGCTTTAGCCCAACTGTTAGAGCGCTTAGAGAAATCCTCTTTATTTCGGAATGTAAAATTAGTTTCTGCTGGAGAAAATAAACAATTTACTGCGCCAGCCATGCATTTTGAAATAGTTAGTGATCTTGATTTGGAAAGGCAGAGCAGGCAGTAAAGGTTAGAGAAAATGGTCCTCAGAAATCGTGAAAAAATAATGATTTTTTTAGCCATCCTGGCGGCGGCTATTTGGGCTTTTGATCATTTCTATTATATGCCGCAAAAAAAGAAAATCTTGGAATTAAAAGCTGAGCTAGCCGCCGTCGACTCAAAACTTACCCAAGCCATGGCTTTCCGTCAGGGAGTGGAAACCACGGAGCGAGAGATTGGCCGCCTGGAAAAAGAGATGCAAGTTTATCGCGCGCGTCTGCTGCGGGGGGAAGAATTGCGCACTTTTTTAAAACAATTGGCTAAAGATAGTGAGCAATTGCGCATAAAAATAATTTCTCTCTCTCCGCAAGAAGCAAAATTGCCTGAGGAGGTTGAGCCCAAAGGGAAAACTGGTGAGTATAAGAAAGTAATCGTGCGCATGATCATGTGGGCAACTTATCCAAGCCTGGAAAGATTTATAGGTAATATTGAACTTTTGCCTTTTTTAATATCTGTGGATCAACTAAAGATTGAACGTAAAGAAGAAAAGTATCCAAATTTGCTGGTAACCTTGGAAATGGGCGTGCAGATTTACGATAAAAAATAGGGGAATAAGGCAACTACTGTCGTTATATTAAGGAAAAAGTTGTTCTACTTTTAGACCAGAAGGAAATTTAATGAAAAAATATTTGTTAATCATGATCACAATTTTTGGTTTTAATGTAGGGGAAATGGGCATCATTAATAAAGATTATGCCCAAGTTTATGGACAATCCCAGATGGGAAAAAGGCCTTCCTTACTGGAAAAGGGGAGGGATCCTTTCGGCTTGCCGCCGGGGGTTAAACTCCTTTCGGCAACAGGAGAAGAAAAACAAATTAAAAAAGAGGAAAAAAAGGAGGATCTAAGTAAGTTGGCCGAGACTGACTTTGTTTCTGACCAACGACCAGAAGCGGAACCTTCTGCGCCCGCTTTAGTTTTAAAGGCCATTTTAATTAGTGATCGGATTCGTCTGGCCGCCATAGGAGAGAGACTCGTTACGGAAGGAGCAGTAATCGGCGAAGAAAGGGTTTTAGAGATAAAACCTGATCGGGTAATCCTCGGCCAAGGACCAAAGAAGAGAACACTTTATTTACCGCAAAGCCCAGTACCTTTAATAGTGGAGGATAGATGAAGGGAAAAAGAAAAATAGATAAGAATTTTTTAGGAATATTTTTAAGTGCCTGCTTAATTCTGGGGGGATGTGCTACTGCTCCCTCTAAAGAAAGGATGAAGTTGCCCCCCCGGGAAAAAGAAATGGCTGAACCTAAGCCTTCTATGCGCGAGCCGTTGCGCGAAATAATTCTACCCCAGAGGGAAGAAGTGAAAAAGATTCCCGAGAAAAGATTTTCCCTAAGTGCGCGCGAGGCAAATGTCCAGGATGTGCTTTTGGCTTTTTCCCGAGAAAGCGATATGAACATTATTATCGACCCCGAATTAAAAGGAAAAGTAACCGTAGATTTGAAAGGGGTAACCATAGCCGAAGCTCTGGAAGCAGTCCTTTCTCCTTTAGGATGGACTTTTCAGTTTGAGGATAGATTCATCCGGATTCAAAAATTGAAGATGGAAAGCCGGCTCTTTACTTTAAATTACATAGCCACGAAAAGGAGCGGCAAACGAGAAATCTATGCCAGCACGGGGGGAGGATTACAAACAGCAGCAGTCCCTGGAGCCCAAGCCTCAGTGACTCCGGGGAGCACGCGCACTGGCTATAGCGATTTAGTCAGTGTGGATGAAGTAGATATGTGGAAAGAGATCCAAAAAGGCTTAGAAACAATCATTTTTGGGGCACCAGAGGAAAAAGAAGAAACACCCGAACCTGGAAAAGGGGTTTGGACCCGAGTGGATAGCCAAGGGAAAAAATTGATCGTGCATCGGTCGAGCGGCGTTATCTGGGTCACCGATTATCCAGCCAATTTAAACCGCGTAGCCGCCTTTTTAGAAAAGATAGAAGGATCCTCCCAGAGACAGGTAACCATTCAAGCGAAGATAATGGAAGTGATTCTGGCCGACGAACATAGAGAGGGAATTAATTGGAAAGTCATCCAAGGTCTACCGCGCGCTCTTAATTTAGCCTGGGGCCTTACCGATCAGACCGGGACAATTGGTTATCCGGGGGGGCCTCTGGGTTACCTTTCTGAATCTGGACCAGCTACCGTAGCTGCTCCAGGAGGGTCTTTCCGAGTTAACCCCTTGGGCGGCATATTTGCTATAGGGGCTGCGGCGGGGGAAGTAGTTCTCTCCGATATAATTTCGGCCATTGCCGAACAAGGAGATGTAAAAGTTCTTTCCAGCCCCACTATATCTACCCTCAATAACCAAAAAGCCATAATTCGGGTAGGTAATCAAGACGTCTTCTTTATTACGGGAGCAGTGGCCACCCAGACTACCGTGACGCAAATCATCCAACCCATGACTATCGACATTGGGATTATTCTCGATGTGACTCCCCAAATCTCGGAGGATGGGACAATCATCATGAATATCCATCCCAGCATTACCGAGAAAACAGGGGAAAAAGTAACTCCCGATGGGAAAACTACTTTCCCTCTGCTCAGTGTGCGCGAAACAGATACGACCGTGCGGGTAAAAGATGGACAAACGATTATCATTGCTGGCCTGATGCAGGAGAAGAAAGAAGAGACTTATATAGGTGTCCCCGGTTTGCAATCAATTCCTCTTTTGGGCGCTCTCTTTCGTTACAAAACTGAGCGGAAGAGAAATTCCGAGCTGGTCATCATGATTACCCCCACTATTCAAGTGGGGAAAAAGGCCGAGGACCTAAGTTCCCAGTGAGGGCGATCATGTATCAAGAATTTTTTGGGCTAAAAGAGAACCCCTTTTCCCTAACTCCTGATCCGCAGTACTTTTACTTAAGTAGTAGCCACTTAACCGCAGTAGAATCTCTTCTGTTTGGCATCCAAAGGAAAATGGGTTTCATGGTGGTGACTGGTGACATCGGCACGGGCAAGACAACTCTCTGTCGAGTTCTCTTGGAAAGGTTAGCCGGAGAGAAGATAAAGACGGCCTTACTTTTTAACCCCTGCCTCTCGGAAGAAGAATTGTGGGCCGCCATTCTGAAAGATTTTGGACTACCTTGCCAGAATTTATCCCGGAAGGAGATGATAGATTCTTTATACGAATTTTTGCTTGTTCTTCTCAGTCGGGGTGAGAATGCTGTCCTTATTATAGATGAAGCACAGAATCTTTCCACTCCTTTACTGGAGCAAATTCGCTTGCTCTCTAATTTGGAGACCGCCAAAGAAAAGATCCTGCAGATCATTTTATTTGGGCAATTGGAACTTAATGAAAAATTAAATGCCCCTGATCTAAGACAGCTGCATCAACGCCTGGCGCTTCGCCTGCAGCTCTATCCTCTTTCTTATAAAGAAATGGAGAACTATATTTACCAAAGATTAATCATCGCCGGCGGGCGCGGGAATATATATTTTTCTAAATCAGCCTTCCGGGAGATATTCCGTTTTTCTAAGGGAGTACCCCGACTGATTAATCTCCTCTGTGATCGGGCTTTATTAGCCGCCTTTGTGGCCCAGACGAACCACATTGATCGGGCAATTGTCCAGAAAGGAGAAAGAAGCCTTTTAGGCAAGGAGAAGCCGAATAGAATTTGGGCGCGTCGACCTTATACTTTGTGGATAATCTTTGTTTGCCTATTAGGGGGATTAATTATGGGCAGTGCTTTGCTGCCGCAGTGGAAGAGCTTGGTTAATTTAGCCATGGAGAAAGTTGGCTCCAAAACCATTTTAGGGACAGGTCAATAGACATAACTCCAAGGGAGGAAGGGAAGTCAAATGAGCTTAATAATGGAAGCCATCAAAAAAGCCCAACAAAGGCGCTGGCGAGATAACCAAGAAAATTCCTGGCCAAGAGGAGTATTAAACCCTGGAATTTCTTTTGGAAAAAAACGGGGGAGATGGGGGGTTCTGCTTGTTCTTTTTTCAGGCGGCCTATTTAGCGCGCTAATTTTTGGGGCGACAAATTATTCCTTATTTTCTTCATCCCTTTTTACCCCCGCCGATATAATTAAAAAAGAAGCTCCTGTTCCCCTCCGAAGCCAAGCCGAAGAAATCCACCTCGCCGAAAAAAATTCAGTCCCTGGAGTAAGAGAAGAAAATTTACCTTGGCCACCCTCGGCCAAACCCCCAAAAGCGGAGGCAGAACGACCGCTTCTTCCTTTAACTTTGGTGGCTATAACTGAACCTGCCCGGCCGCAAGAGGTCTTGGCGGAAAAAGAATTTTTCCCGCAGAAAGCAGAAGAAAAATCTGAGGTTAAAGATGGGCGGGCGAAAATGAGCACGATAATTGCCAAGAAAGGAGAAGAAGATCAGAAGATTGAAAAGGTTATGCCGGAGAGACAAGAAAAGCCTTTATCACCATCTACCCCAGAAGTACCTGCGCCAGAAATACCAGAAATAAAGGTGGAAAAATTAAGCGGGGAGATTAAATCGTCCCCGGAGGCGGTTAAAAATTTTAATGCTGGAGTCAATTTTTATCAGCAGAGGAATCTGCTCCAAGCGATGCACGCCTATAAAAAAGCTTTGCAATATGATCCCCAATTTGGGGAGGCCTATAATAATTTGGCGCTTATTTATCAAGAAATTGGCGATTTAGATCAAGCCCGAGAAACTTTGCAAAGAGCCACAGAAATAAATCCGCATTATGAAAAAGCTTGGAACAATTTAGGGATAATCCTTCTTTTGCAAAACCGCTATGGCGAAGCTAAAGAGGTATTTAAAAAAGTCTTGCTTCTCAATCCCCAGCATGTGGAAAGCTATCTCCATTTAGGGGTGCTTTATCGAAAAGAAGGAGAAATAAGAAAAGCGGCAGAGTATTACCAAAAAGCCCTGCAGATTAATCCTCTAAGAGGAGAAGTTCATTATAATTTGGCTATAATTTTAGAAGAATTGAACGATATTCCGCAGGCTATTAGCCATTACCGGTCTTTCTTGCATCTGGCGGCTAAAGATTATCCTGGGTTAGCTGCCGAAGTAACTCGGCATATAAATAGATTAGGAAAAGAACAAAAAGGACGATAAGGAAAATAGGCAAAGGAAAAGGAAGGGTGAAAGGAATTAAGCCAAAGGAGCGGATGAAACAAAGGTAAGTGAGGACTAAAAATGCCGGCAGAGAAAAAAAGTTTAGGGGATTTTTTGGTAGCTCAAGGCGTGATCACCAGAGAGCAACTTCATAAAGTCATAGAGGAGCAGAGGCGGACTGGAGAAAGGTTGGAACAGGTCATTGTCCGCCTGCAGTTTGCCGCGGAGGAATTAGTATTTCAGAACATGGCGGATTATTTCAGCTTACCTTTTATTGATTTGAACACCTATCAAATTGATGAAAAAGTGATAAAAATTATCCCAGAAGAAATGGCGCGCCGCCATAATTTAATGCCGCTCTTTAAAATCGGCAACACCCTTACCGTAGCCATGGCCAATCCTTTAGATATTTATGCGTTGGATGAAGTGCGCGCCAAAACCAATTGTGATGTAGAAATTGCCTTGAGCACCAAAGAAAAAATTAAGCGGGCTATCGATCAATATTATGGAATTACAGCCGCTTCTCTGGAGGGTACTCTGGAAGAATTTGTCCAGAGTCGGGAGAAGGAAACCCCGCCGCAACTGATTGAATACCGGAAGACTTATGACTTGGCTCCGAAAGAAATATTCAGTGGACCGATGGAGGAGGCCCCGGCCTCCCGCATCTTTGATGCCATCATGTTGCAAGCTATTCGGGATCGAGCCAGCGACATTCATTTGGAGCCCGAAGAAAAAATGCTGCGGGTGCGTTTTCGCATCGATGGTCTGCTATATGAATTTTCTACTTTAGCAAAGCAAATCCATGCCCCGCTGACTTCGTCTATTAAAATTTTAGCCGAGATGGACATTGCCGAAACCAGACTACCTCAGGATGGCAGCTTCAATGTAAAAATAGAAGAGCGGAGCTTTGAAATTAGGGTATCCACTTTTCCCACTATTTATGGGGAAAATGTGGTTCTGCGCATTTTGGACCAAAGTACGCCTTTGCGAAAATTAGAGGATTTGGGTTTTACCCCGGAGATGCTGGCCAGCTATAAACAATTAATTGCCAGTTCACACGGTATGATCCTGGTTACTGGGCCCACGGGCAGTGGTAAAACCTCCACTCTCTATGCCTCCTTGAATATGATCAATTCCTTGGAAAAAAACATTATTACCATAGAGGATCCCGTGGAATACCGCCTAAAATTAGTGCGGCAGACACAAGTAAACCCCAAAGCGGGCATTACCTTCGCTACCGGACTCCGTTCTATCTTGCGGCAAGATCCGGATGTGATTATGGTAGGGGAGATTCGAGACTTGGAAACGGCCGAGATAGCCATTCAAGCAGCCCTTACTGGGCATTTGGTTTTCAGTACGCTTCATACCAATGATGCTCCAGAAGCCATTACGCGTCTGACGGATATCGGCGTGGAACCCTACCTTATTTCTTCGGCCGTGATCGGGGTTTTGGCCCAGCGCTTGGTGCGCACCATCTGTCCGGAATGCAAAGCAGTTAGGCCTTTTAATCCATTATTAGAACCAGATTTAAAAGAAGTTTATCAACAATATTTTCCCGGGCCCATAAAGGAAATGACTCTTTATCAAGGCAAAGGTTGCAAGAACTGTAAACAGACCGGTTATTGGGGGAGATTGGGTATTTTTGAACTTTTACAAATAAATGAGCAGATTAAGGAATTGATTGGGGCCAAGGCCTCAACCCAACAAATTCGGCAGATGGCCCGGGAGACCATGGGGATGGCCACTTTAAGAGAGGATGGTCTCCTGAAAGCTTTACAAGGGCTCACTACCTTAGAGGAAGTGAATCGCGTGGCCGGGCGTTCACGAGGGGTTTAAAGAAAAAGTAGATGAAAATTGCTGCCCCCCAAAGCAGCGATAAACAAAGGCCCACTTTAAAACTAAAAGGTTCATAAGAGAAAGTAATTTCGTAGGCACCGGCCCGCAAGGGCAGCGCCCGAAAATTGTAATTAGCCCGCAAAATCTTGGCGGAAAAATTTCTGGCCGCCGGAGCAGCACTCGCTCCAGTAGGTCGAATAAAAGCCTTCCAGCCGGGGAAATAAGTATCACTAAGAACTAACAATGAGTCGTGTGCACAGCTCACGCTCAGGACTAATTGGTTATTCCTTTCTTGAATTAAAGTCATTTTGTTTTCAGCAGAATTAAGGGCAGACCCGGAAGGGACTGGATTTTCGGCCCATAAAGGTTCCTCTTCTAAGATAACCATTTGGGCAGGATGGAAATTTTTATCCCTTAGAGTTGGAATTATATCTTTTTCGGGCAAGATTTTATACTTTTTCACGAACCAAGCTCGGGGAAGGTAATGGCGTAAGCGGTAAAGTTTTACCGTATCCTTTTTAAGCAATTCTTCTTCTTTTCCTGGAAGCCCTTTTATCTCCGCATAGAGGAGTTCGAAATTTTCATCTTCAATGGGCCCGGTAGAAATTACATATTTTACTCCGTAAAGATACAGCAGATTAGTGGCCGTCAAGGAAGGGGAGGTTATAAATGCTTTATAAAGATCATCTCCTCTTTTTATAGCTAAAACTTCTATTCCCCAAATATGGGGGATTTTATGAATTAAGAACATAGAAGAAAGGTGTTTTTCTTGTAAAAATTTTAGAGGAGTAGGATGGGGGATTAAAAGAGGAGAATCCAAAGAAGCAGTCCGGGGGGTAGTAAAGGTCCTATAAAATCCGTTGTCGGCAGAAATTATTTCCATAATTCGTGTTTTTTGGAAAAATTCTTTAGTTTTTTCTTTGCCAAAAAAACCCATATGGCCAAATAGATCAAAAATAAAGAAGAGCACCAAGAGAGCGGAAAGCCATTTGGGCCACATCCATTCTTGGCCAAAGCGGAAAATGAGCAAGAAGATGGTCAAATAGAAGAAGAGTCTTTGCGTATTCTTAATATTTACTAAAAGAAGAGTAGTGTTAGAAGAGGCCAATCCTACTTGCTGGAAAAATTGGCTCATCATTTTTTCCCCGCCAACTGTAAAGAGGAGTAGAGATCCGCAAATAAGGGCGGCGGTAGTTAGAAAATATTTTATCTTCTTATGATCAGCTACAGAGGCATAAGTTAGCAACTTTTCCAGACCCAAGCCGGCGGTAATGGCTAAGACCAGAAAAAAAATATAAAGAAATTTTACCGGATAACGTAGGCCCGAGAAGAAGGGCAGATACTTGAATACCAAGGGATAAAAGGGATTAAAGTGTCCCAAGGCCAGGAAGAAGGAAAGAAAAATTAAAACAAGATAATACCGACGTTCGTGGCTGAGTAGAAAATAGAAGACAGAAAGTAGAAAAGGAAGTCCGCCCACGTATAAAGTTTTTAGCCAACATTGGGATGTCCAATATTTTTGGGCATCAAGGAAATAACCATAGGCATCAGGCAAAAAGAAGAGTAAAAAGTCCCGGGGAGCAAAGCTCCAAATGGTTGCTTCGGCAAAAGATATTCCCTGCCCTCGGATAGAGTGACCATAAAGCTCCAAAAAAGGTAGAAGTTGGGCAGCCGAAAACAAGATAAAAATCAGGGAAGTAATAATAAAAATTTTGCTCCTTTTCCATATTTTTAGCCATAAGTTTTCTGGAGGCAATTTTAGGGCCAGAGGAAAAAAAAGCATTAGCCAAAGAATAAGAAAATTGCCGTAAACAATCTCTACCCCGCCGCCAAAGAAAGATATGGCCATAAATAATCCTGTTATAATTTCATTCTTTAAACCCGGGGCAGCTAATGCTCTTCTAAAAAAGATTATGATTAATGGAGTCCAAACAATAGAAAGAAGAGAATTAAGTAAAGAGTGGATAGACAAAAGGTAACCGCTGAGCATGAAGGTAATGCCCGCCGTCAAGGCGCTGCTCCATCTTGCTCTGAGCTCGCGCAAGAGTAAATAAGTGAAAAAGCCGCCCAAGAAAAAATGCAGAATAATTATCATGTTGAAAGCTAAGTCGAAAGGTAGCAAAAAAAAGAGCAGATTTAGCGGGTAAAGAAGAGCATGTTGGGGGTTAGCAAAGAAGGGGTGACCGGTGAATTGATAAGGATTCCATAAAGGAAAGTCACCATTTTTAATGCTCTCCACCCCAAAAAAGCGGGGCGGGATAAAATAGGGGCCTAAGTCTCTCTCGCTTAAGATAAAGCGGTCAGAAAAAAGGTCGGAAAAAAAAAGGAGAATAGAGAAAAAAAAGACCAAACCGGCTAAAAAATTTGCCGATTTGGCCTTCTTGGAGATAAGCCTTTTTATCTTTCCTCTACCGGGGTGTAGATTAACTTCTTTACTGGCCTCCCCCATTTTACCAGGTGGCCGTAGCCGCATAGATGGTGCCATAAGTAGTGGGCACATTAGGGGTGGGGCTCAAAGTAAAAGTATAAACGCGACCACCCACCGTCATGGTAAAAATATTGGCCGCCGCTGTCCAGGTAAATCCTTTTAGTTCCCCCACGTTGGTGGCTATAGTAAGCATATTATAAGTACCTGTTGTGCCGCCAATGAGGCGTTGGCTGAAAAGCAAGGCGTTCTGGCTGCGCAAGGCCCCCAAAACTCCTCGGGCTGTACCATCAGCAGCTTGGCCAGTGAGATCAATATAGCGCGGAATTGCTACGGCGGCTAAAATGCCAATGATGACGATAATAACGATGAGTTCAATCAAGGTAAACCCATGTTCCCGTTTCTGCATGCTTCCTCCTTTCTTTCCATATTATCCGGCCACTAATATGCAGGTTATTATTAATATTAGAATTAATTAAAGTAGATTTGTCAAGTTTTTTCCTTAAGTAAGGTCACCTGCAGCTGGGACAAATTTAGTAGAAACAAAGCCGGGTTGATGGTATATTTTTATTATAGAGTTTTAGAGGGCAAGATGTCCATAGCAGGTAATAGAGTAGGTCCAGTGGAATTTCTCGGTAGCTGGATAATCAATAAATTCCGCTATTATTCAGATCTTTCCACGCTTCTATTTCTTTCTTTTAAAGAGTTAATTTCCGAAAGGAAAAAGGGATTTTCCTTAATTTGGGAGATAACTTTACGCCAAATCTATTTCACTGGTGTCCAGGCTCTTAAAGTAACGGCATTCGTTTCTTTAGCTTTAGGAACTCTCGTAATTGTGGAAGCAGGCAGCCAAATGGATCTTTTAGGCGGTTTAAAATTTATTTGTCAAATTTTGGTCTTAGTTATCATTCGCGAATTAGGATCTTTATTCACGGCCTTTATCGTCATCGGGAGGTCAGGAACGGCCATGGCCACAGAATTGGGCAACATGATTGTCGCCCACGAGATGGAAGCCCTCCGGGCCATGGGGATTAATCCTGTTTATTTCTTGGTGACCCCCCGCCTTATAGGCGTAACTATAGCAGTCATTTGTCTCACAATTTTTTTTGACCTCATCGCCCTTTTAGGTGGGTTTTTGATAGCTATGTTGATTTTGCCAGTTGATTTTACTACTTTCTTAAAAGAACTAATGTCTTCGCTCACCGGAGTTGACTTGAGCGTGGGTTTCCTGAAAAGCTTCGCCTTCGGATTGTTGATTTCTCTAACGTGTACTTATCACGGCCTAAATGTGCGTTATTCTGTCATTGAAGTTCCCCAAGTGGCCACGAAAGGAGTAGTAAGCGCCATTTTGTCTTGTATAATTTTTAATGTGGCCATAACTATTCTCTTTTATTTATGAGCCAGCAAGATTTCATTAATATGCAGCACGATCCTATCATAGAAGCCGAGCAGGTCTCCTTTTATTTTGATGGCCGGCCAATTTTTCAGGACTTAAATTTTCAATTAAATCGAGGAGAGGCTTATCTTTTGTTAGGTCCGAGCGGGAGCGGCAAATCGCTTTTGTTAAAAATCTTGAGCGGTCTTTTTTTTGTTGCCCAAGGAAGCGTAAAGATAGCCGGTATAGACCTAGCTAAAGCCGCGCCCCAGGTTCTCCAAGAGTTAAGGGTAAAGATGGGTTTTGTCTTCCAAGATGCGGCTTTAATTAGCAATATGTGCCTTTATGATAATATTGCTTTGCCCTTGCGTTATCACACTTCTATATCCGAGTCAGAAATAAAAATAAAAATCGCCGAGCAAATGGCCCAATTGCAAATTGATCGCCAAGGTGACTTTCTTCTTCCAGCCCAGCTGAGTATGGAAATGCGTAAACGAGCTGCCTTAGCCCGGGCCCTTATTTTAGAACCAGAGCTTCTTTTTTTAGATGAGCCAACCATGGGCATGGGCGAGGAAGCCAGTCTCCATATTTGGCAGTTTTTACAAGCCTATCGGCAAAAGAAGAAAATTAGCGTGATTTTAGTCCAAACTGATTGGCGGTCAGCGCTACCATTTGCTGACCGTATCGGTTTCTTAAAAGGAGGGAAAATAGTCTGCGCAGGCCCAAAAGAGCAAGTTAAAGATAGATTAGCCCAAATATCTCGGCCAGAAAATTCCTTTTTTAATTAAGGAGCAAGCTTATGAAGATGTATTTCCGCATTAAACATATTGACCGCCTGGCAGGAATTTTTGTGATCTTAGCCCTTATTTTTGTCCTCATCACTATTGTCTTCGTAGCCCGCGGGCAAAAATGGTTTGCCAAACGCCACCCCTATTTAGTAGTTTTTGACCGGGTGGGCGGAATTAAACCGGGGACTGATGTAACAATATCTGGAATGGAAGTGGGCCGGGTAAAATCATTACGCCTTAATGAAGAGCGTAAGGTAGAAGTTACTCTGGAAATTTTGGATGATTATAAAGATTATCTAAGGAAAGATTCCTCGGCCACAGTCATTAGCAGTCTCTTAGGAGGCAAGACCGTGGAGATCACGCCCGGTTCTCCTGACCAAGCTCTTCTTCGCCCGGGTGAAACTATTCCTGCGCAAGAACCAAGAGAGTTAACAGATTTTTTAAAAGGATTAGATTTGCAAGCTCCGCTAAAAAAAGCGGAAGCAACTTTAGGTAACTTAGAAGCCATCAGCGCTAAATTAAAAGATCCTCAAGGAGAACTTTTCACGCTCTTAAAGAATATAGAATTTGTCTCCCAGCAGTTGCGCCAAGGAGAAGGAAATATAGGCGCCATTTGGCAAGATAAAAAATTATATAATGAATTGAGCACCACCCTTACTTCTCTGCGCCGTTCCGCAGAGCATTTGGAAAAGACTACCGAGAATGCCTCTCGATTTGCCGCAGATTTACCGAAGTTAACCAGTGATTTAGAAAAATATTTAAAAGAGGTTCCCAAAATCTTAGGAGACGTGGAAAAAGCAACGGCCCGCCTGCCTGAAATTACGGAAAAAATTCAAAAGACAACAGAGGAGATGCCAGTTATTGCTGGTAATTTAAAAGAGATAACCAAAGATGTTCGAGGAGTTACCGAAAATTTAAAGAAAGTTGCTCCGGAAATTCCAGAATTAGTCTCGGCCAGCCAGGAAAGTATAGAAGAAGCAGAAAAATTACTGCAAACATTGCGTAATCATTGGTTAATTAGGGGATGGACGGCGAAGACTCCGCCGAGCATTCCCTTAGAGGTTAGTCAGCGCGAAAATCCTTATTGAAAAGGAGACATTTCGATGAGCGGTAGCCAAGATTTATCTTTTTTCCTGGCCTTTATAGCCGGATTAATATCTTTCCTTTCTCCTTGTGTCTTACCCCTCTTGCCCTCTTATTTGGCTTTTATTACTGGCTTGTCCTTTGAAGAACTAACGCGCCAAAGTTCTGCCCGCCAAATGCGCCAAATTATTCTCACGCATTCTTTATTATTTATCCTGGGGTTTAGTATTCTGTTTACGCTTATGGGAGCTTCGGCCACTTTGTTAGGCCAGTTTTTAGCTACTTACCGGGATATGATCCGCCTGGGAGGAGGAGTGCTGATCATTATTTTGGGACTTTTTATAAGTGGCCTTGTTCCTTTAGACTTTTTGCAGAAAGAAAAGAAATGGCATTGGCAGCATAAACCCTTAGGATATTTAGGAACTTTCTTAGTCGGGGTGACTTTTGCGGCGGGGTGGACACCTTGTGTAGGACCCCTTCTTTCCGCCATTCTCCTTTATGCCAGCACGGCCGAGAATATAAGTACTGGTATAATCTTATTGTTAATCTACTCCTTAGGCATGGGCATACCTTTTCTTATATCTTCTTTAGCGCTAAACTCTTTTTTAAATGCTTTTCAAAAGGCGCATCGCTTTATAGGTGTTTTAACTAAAATTGGTGGAATTCTCTTAATCAGCATCGGCCTTCTTTTAATTACTAATTCCTTTGATCTTTTAAATGAATTCCTTAGCCGTTGGTTCCCTGGTTTTTCTTTTTGAGTAATAATTCCTAAAATAATAGAAGAAAAGTTGAGAAATGTCGTCCATGAATGGGTTAAATTATGACGATTCTTTTCTTGCTCCCCTTCGGCAATTCATAGAAGAAAAGGAGGGTCTTTTCTCCGTTTATGGGCTGAAGGGGTCTGCGCCAGCCTTCTTGATCTCCAAATTAACAGCCCACACTAATCGCCCTTTTTTTATTATTGCCCCAGAGGAGAGGAAGGCTGAGCTTATTTTCCAGGAAATTTCTTTTTTTCTGGGATCGCGGCGGCCCATTCTTCATTACCCTGATTGGGATATTCCGCCTTTTGGGAAAATATCACCTCCTCTGGAAGTAATGGGCCAACGCTGGCAAGCGCGCCATTCCATGATCTCTTCCCCAGCCCCCTTTATTATGGTGGCTTCTCTGCCGGCGATACTTTGGCGCGTGCCCCCCCGGAACATTTCCCGCCAGATGTTTTTAAGGATAGCGCCGGCCCAGGAAATTAGCCAGGAAGAATTAATGGACAAGTTAGCCGGAATGGGTTATTCCCGCCAAAGTGTGGTTACGGCCTTGGGCGAATATTCTTGGCGCGGACAGATTGTAGATATTTATTCCCCCCTTTCTTCATCCCCCTATCGATTAGAATTTTTTGCCGATACGGTGGAATCAATTAGAATTTTTGATCCCGAAAGTCAACGCTCTTTAAAAGAGGAGAAGGAAGCCTTAATTTTACCGGTACGCGAGACGCTGCTCTTTCCAGAATTTATGGAAAGGGCTTTGAGTAAGTTCTCTACCGAATTTTCCCCAATAGTAGAAGGCCAAGAAATCTCAGAAAAAATCAAGCAGGGTATTCCTTTTCCAGGCATGGAAAATTATTTACCCTTTTTTTATCCCCAGGTAGAGTCTATCTTTGATTATCTTCCTCCGGCGGCTATTGTGTTTCTGATTGAACCCCCAGAGATTAAAGAGCGGCTTACGGATTTTTGGGAAAGGGCCCAAGCTTCCTGGCCTAAAGCTCAAGAAGAAATAGGCTGTTGGTCCCAACCGGAAGAATTAATTATGTCCCCAGCAGAATTTGAAGAAAGCCTTTCCTTGGTGACCCGCATCACCCTGCAGAGTTTGGAAATTTTGGAAAAAGATCTTTTAGACTCGAGCCTGACTCTGGCAACTGAGAGTAATGAAAATCTGCGCTCTTCCTTGCTCACTTCTAAATCTGAAGAGGGGGTCCTTCATGCCTTAGCTAACCGGATTCGCCAGGAAGCAGAGAAAGGGATTTTCTCTCTTTTTGTTTGCACCCACCAGCGTTCGGCCCAGCAGTTGGCGGAGATGTTAAGCAGCCATGGATTAAAGACTTTGCTCTTCCTGGAGCCATTTTCATCTTGGCACCCTCCTGGAGGCGCGGATGGCCAGGTGACTATCATGATTGGCCAATTAGACCGCGGCTTCAATTTTCCTATGGCCCGGCTTTTTATTGTCGCCGAGGCGGATATTTTTGGTGAAAAGAGGCTGCGCCGGAAACAGCTGCCTTGGCGGGAAGAGCATGCTTTAGCCACTTTTAGCGAACTCAAAGAAGGCGACTTTGTAGTGCATACGGAGCACGGCATCGGTGTTTATCGAGGATTAGTCAAGTTTACCTTGGGCGAAGAGGAGCAAGATTTTCTGCTGATAGAGTACCAAGGGGGGGACAGACTTTACCTGCCCGTCTATCGCTTGAATTTAGTGCATAAATATATTGGTAGCGGAGACGGAGAACCACGCCTTGATAAATTAGGAGGGACATCTTGGGAGAAGGCCAAGAAAAAAGTTAAGAAATTTTTGCAGGAGATGGCGGCGGAGCTCATCCAGTTGTATGCCGCCCGGGCGGTGATTAAAAGGCCTGCTTTTTCTCCAGGGGGAGAATATTTAAAAGAATTTGAGGCTTCTTTTGAATTCGAAGAAACGCCCGACCAGCTGCAAGCCATCGAAGATGTGCAGGCTGACTTAGATAAAGAAAAGCCCATGGACCGGTTAATTTGTGGAGATGTAGGTTTTGGCAAGACCGAAGTGGCCCTGCGGGCGGCCTTGCGGGTAATGATGGACGGCAAACAAGTGGCCGTCCTAGTCCCCACCACTGTTTTAGCCCAACAACATTACCAAACTTTTTCCCGCCGTTTTGCTCCTTATCCCTTACGCATGGAAATGCTTAGCCGGTTTAGATCTCCGGCTCAGCAAAAAGAGATCATCCGCGATTTGGCCCAAGGGAAGATAGACTTAATCATTGGTACTCACCGCCTTCTGCAGCGCGACGTAACTTTTAAAGATTTAGGTCTATTAGTCATCGATGAGGAACATCGCTTTGGCGTGCGTCATAAAGAAAGGATTAAGCAGATGAAGGCCAATGTAGATGTCCTCACCTTAACTGCTACCCCCATCCCGCGGACTCTACAGATGTCTTTGGGGGGTATCAGAGATTTGAGCGTAATTCAAACTCCCCCGGAGAATCGCTTATCCATCCGCACTTATATAACCGAGTTTGATGAAGATATTATTGGGGAAGCCATTAGGCGCGAACTGCGCCGGGGCGGGCAGATCTTTTTCGTCCATAATCGGGTGCAATCCATCCCCGCGATGGAGAAATTTTTACGGCGCCTCGTGCCCGAGGCCAGACTGGGTATTGCTCACGGTCAAATGGCTGAGCGCGAGTTGGAGAAAGTAATGCTAGCGTTTCTAAAAAAGGAGATAGACTTGTTGTTGACCACCACTATTATTGAATCTGGCCTCGATTTCCCCGCGGCCAATACCATTATTATTAATCGGGCGGATAAACTTGGTTTGGCCCAGATGTACCAGCTGCGCGGACGCGTCGGCCGGGCCCAGGAGCGGGCTTACGCTTATTTATTAATTCCCGGCTTAGAGGCTATTAGCCGGGATGCCCGCAAAAGATTGGAAGCTTTAAAAGAAGTTACGGAGTTGGGTTCTGGATTCAAATTAGCTATGCATGATTTGGAAATTAGGGGAGCGGGAAATATATTAGGGGACGCCCAATCAGGCCATATAGCGGCAGTAGGTTTTGATATGTACCTGCAAATTTTAGAGGAGGCGGTCCGCGAGCTGAAAGGGGAAGAGGTGCAGGTAGAAATCGAGCCTGAAATAGATTTACCCTTACCGGCCTATATCCCCGCCGATTATATAGCGGATATTAATCAGCGTTTAGTCTTTTACCGCCGCCTCTCCACAGCCAAAATAGAGGAGGAAATCGCCGAGCTGGCGGAAGAACTTAAAGATCGTTATGGTTCTTTACCAGCAGTGCTGGAAAATTTGTTAGAAATTATGCAACTAAAATTGCTTTTAAAAAGAGGGCAGATCCGCCGTCTGGCAAGTGAGAAAGGGAAGATAGTTTTAACCTTTGATACTAAATCTGCCCTGGATCCGCAAAAATTGGTAGAGTTTGTGGCCCGGGGCCAAGGCCGGCGGGAGTTCACTCCCAATCAACGCTTGAAAGTAATCCCCGATCATAAAGGCGGTCCAGGATTACTCTGGGAAATTAAAAAATTATTGCTGGAGCTTCTGGAAGGTGTTAACATAAAATTTTGAATTCAATGATTAGTCGGCGGCAATAAAATGCGCAGAAGTAAAATATTTTTTTTCACCATTTTGTTTTTCCTTTTTTCTCCTCTAGTTCAGGCGGAAGTAATTGACCGCATTGTCGCCTTGGTTAATAATGAAGTAATTACTTTATCTGAGTTAGAAGAATTTGGAAGCCGCCTTTTCCGTCAACTAAAAGAATCCACTTGGCCTCCGGCCGGGGAAGAAAAATTAAAAAAAGCCCGGCGGGAGGCCTTGGAGCAATTAATCGAAAATAAACTTTTGGAGCAAGAAATTAGAAAAAGGAAAGTAGAAGTTTCTGAAAGAGAAGTAGATGCGGCCGTGGCCGAGATCCTGAAGCATAATCGGCTAACGGAAGACGAATTGAAGATGGCCCTGGCCAAAGAGGGTATAACCTACACGAGCTATCGGCGACAAATCCGTGATGATTTAGGGAAGATGCGTTTGATCAATCGCGAAATTAAAGCCAAGATCGTGGTGCATGAGGAGGATTTAAAGAAAATTTATCAAGAAAGAATAAAAGAATTTACGGACCCAGTGGAAGTGAAATTGCAGCAAATATTCCTTCCCTTCCCGCGCGGGGGCACGGCAGAAGAGATTAAAAACACAGAAGAAAAAGTAACCGATCTTTGGCGACGCGCCCGCCAAGGGGAAGATTTTACCCAGTTAGCCCGTACTTATTCGCTTGGTCCCGAGGCTAGGGAAGGGGGAGTATTGGGTTATTTTAAAAAACAGGAATTGCTTCCGGAACTGGAAGAGGTGGCCTTTAAATTGGAAGTAGGCCAGATAAGCGAGGTCATTCGGAGCCCGCACGGATTTCATATTTTACGCCTTTTGGAACGTAAAGGCGGCACTCCCAAACCTTTCGCAGAAGTAGCCCCCAAAATTAGAGAAGCAAAGCTCCAGGAAGAGGCGGAGAAAAAATTTCAAGATTGGCTGCAGAATTTAAAGAGTAAAGCGTACATCGAAATTAGGTTATAGATGAAAGGAGAAAAACCTGTAATTGCCATTACCATGGGGGATCCCCGGGGGATTGGCCCCGAGATAATTGTCAAAGCCCTAAGTCAAATATCTATCCGGCAGGCCTGCGTTCCTTTAATCATCGGTGACCTGAATATTCTTAAAAAAACGGCCCGGGCTCTAAAGATAGAACTCGGCTTCGCGGAAGTGCAAGAAACAGAAAGAGAACTTTATGCAGAGAGCATACCCGTTCTTTCCCTAACCAATCTTTCCCTGGCCGAAAGATTAACGCCGGAGAAGGAGGAGGAGTGTGCCCGCGCCTCCTTCCTTTATATTGAGAAAGGCGCCCAAATGGCCTTGGCGCAAAAAGTGGCGGCCTTGGTGACAGCCCCAGTTAGTAAGGAATCTATTTGGCGGGCGGGCATTCCTTTTCGGGGGCATACTGATTACTTGGCCAGAGTTACGCAAACTAAAGACTACGCTATGATGCTCGCCGGAGAGAAATTAAAAGTTTCCTTGGTCACCACCCATCTCCCCTTCCGCGAAGTGGTCAATTACTTAACAGTGGAAAGGATTCAAAAAGTAATTGAACTTACGGCAAAGGGGTTGCGAGATTTTTTTCAGATAGATAAACCACATATCGGCGTAGCAGCTTTGAATCCCCACGGGGGAGAAAAGGGCCTTTTGGGCGAAGAAGAGGAGATGATAAGACAAGCTGTGCAGGGCGTAAAGAGAGAAGGGTTTGCTCTTTCTGGTCCCTGGCCAGCGGACACCATATTTTACCGTGCTTATCGAGGAGAGTTTGCTGCCGTAGTCTGCATGTACCACGATCAGGGACTCATTCCCCTGAAACTATTGCATTTTGAAGATGCAGTAAACATCACTTTGGGATTGCCCTTTATCCGCACTTCCGTTGATCATGGCGTAGCCTTTGATATTGCTGGCCAAGGTCGGGCTTCCTCCATTTCCCTGCAAAAAGCTATTTCCTTAGCCGAGCAGACAGTCTGGCAGAAGCGGCCCTGGGGAAATTAATTTTTAAAGACTAATTGCGCAGCGGATTAGATTTTTCTATGCCTTTAGACAAGATTGTTATTCGCGGAGCCCGCGAACACAATTTAAAAAATATAAATTTAGAAATTCCCCGCCATAAGCTGGTAGTAATTACCGGTCTTTCGGGGTCGGGTAAGTCGTCTTTAGCCTTCGATACAATTTATGCGGAGGGGCAACGGCGTTATGTAGAGTCATTATCCGCTTATGCGCGGCAATTTTTAGAACAGATGGAAAAACCTGACGTGGATGTTATCGAAGGGCTTTCGCCAGCGATCTCTATCGAACAAAAAACGACTTCCAAGAACCCCCGTTCCACGGTAGGCACAGTTACGGAAATTCATGATTATTTGCGCCTCCTCTTCGCCCGCCTTGGTCATCCCCACTGTCCCCAGTGTGGTCGGGAAATCAAATCCCAAACTATCCAACAAATTGTGGACCAGATCATCGCTCTGGAAGCCGGCACTAAAATCATGATCTACGCCCCGATCATTAGAGGGCGGAAGGGAGAATACCGGAAAGAGTTTGAACATTTGCGCAGGAGCGGTTTTGCGCGGGTGCGGGTAGATGGGCAGATCAGGGATTTGAGTGAAGAAATAAATTTGGATAAAAATAAAAAACATACCATAGAAGTTTTGATAGACCGACTGGTCGTCAAGGAAAAAGTAGAAAAAAGGCTGGCTGATTCATTGGCAACGGCCCTTAATTTGACCGAGGGGCTGGTGAAAGTGGAGATCGGAAGTGGAGAAGAGTTAATCTTTAGCGAAAAATTTGCTTGTGTGGAATGCGGCTTAAGTTTTCCAGAGATTAGCCCCCGCATGTTTTCTTTCAATAATCCCTATGGCGCCTGCCCGCAATGCGATGGCTTAGGCACCATGATGTATTTTGATCCTGACTTGATCGTTCCTGATAAAACCCTTTCCATCCGCGAAGGCGCTATAATTCCTTGGCAAGGTCGTAGCTCTATGAATTTTTACCAAATGCTTAATTCTCTGGCGGATCATTATCATTTTGACCTGCAGGCTCCTTTCCAAAGCCTCCCCCCTCAGGTGCAAAAGGTCATCCTCTACGGATCCAACGGAGAGCAGATTAAGTTTTACCATGACCATGGGGAGCGACGCGATTTTTATTTGCGGGAATTTGAGGGAGTTATTCCTTATTTAGAAAGAAGGTATAAGGAAACGGATTCGGAATTTATCCGGGAAGAGATGGAACGCTTCATGAATGTCCGGCCTTGTCCAACCTGCCAGGGAGCCAGACTTAGGAAAGAAAGTCTGGCGGTTAAGATCAATGGGTTAAATATTCATCAGGTAGCTGAAAAATCTATTCGTGAAGCCTTAGACTTTTTCACTAATTTACAACTTTCTCCGCGGGAACAAGAAATTGCCCGCCGAATTTTGAAAGAAATCTGTGAGCGTTTAGGCTTCCTGATAAATGTGGGGTTGGATTATCTGACTCTGAGCAGATCGTCGGCCACCCTCTCCGGCGGAGAATCAGAAAGGATTCGCTTGGCCACTCAAATAGGCTCCGGCTTAGTGGGCGTACTTTATATCCTGGATGAACCGAGTATAGGCCTGCACCAAAGGGACAATGCCCGTCTTTTAGATACGTTGAAGCGATTGCGGGACTTGGGGAATACCATTTTAGTTGTGGAACACGATGAGGAAACTATACGCCATGCTGACTATATAATAGATTTAGGGCCCGGAGCAGGCCTTAATGGTGGGGAAGTAGTCTTTGCCGGTCCTCCCCAGGAATTATTAAAGGCGGAAAAATCTCTAACTGGCCAATATTTATCCGGAAGATTATCCATTCCCTTGCCTGCCCAAAGGAGATTACCCAAAGGAAAGTATTTGACGGTGGTGGGGGCGGCCGAAAACAACTTAAAAAGGATCACCGTGCAATTTCCTTTAGGTTTGTTTACCTGCGTCACCGGTGTTTCCGGATCGGGGAAGAGTACTCTGGTTTTGGATACTCTTTACCGGGCTTTGGCCCAAAAGATTTACCACGCTAAAGAAAGACCGGGTCAAATGGAGGATCTGCGCGGAGTTGAGGAGGTAGATAAGGTCATCCAAATAGATCAATCCCCCATCGGCCGCACTCCGCGGTCTAACCCGGCCACTTATACAGGAGTATTCACCTACATTCGGGAACTTTTTGCCATGCTTCCCGAATCTCGGGCGCGAGGTTATCGACCGGGCAGGTATAGTTTCAACGTCAAGGGAGGGCGCTGTGAAGCCTGTGGCGGAGATGGGATAATCAAGATCGAGATGCATTTCTTACCCGATGTTTATGTGACCTGCGAAGTGTGCCGGGGAAAACGTTATAATAGGGAGACATTAGAGATTAAGTATAAGGGAAAAAATATTTGGGAAGTTTTAGATATGACCGTGGATCAGGCTGGGCAGTTTTTCTCCGCCATACCTAAAATCCGGAATAAACTGCAGACCCTAACTGATGTGGGCATGGGCTATATAAAGTTGGGCCAACCGGCCACCACTCTCTCGGGCGGAGAAGCCCAGCGCATCAAGCTTTCCCGAGAGCTTTCTAAGCGGGCTACGGGAAGGACAGTGTATATCCTCGATGAACCCACTACGGGATTGCATTTCGACGACATTAAAAAACTATTACAAGTTTTGAATCAGTTAGTCGATGCGGGCAATACCGTGATTGTTATTGAACACAATTTGGAAGTGATAAAAACAGCCGATTATATAATTGATATGGGCCCGGAAGGTGGGGATGCCGGAGGAAAGATTATAGCCACGGGCACGCCGGAAGAAGTAGCAGCTGTGCCCCATTCTTATACCGGGCAATTTTTAAAAAAAATCCTCCAGCGGGATTGGGCCCGGATGGGTTTTAAATTCTAACCGTCGCTCAACTTTCTATTCCTGGCCTAACTTCATTTCGGAGGCGCCCATAATCTGCCGCTTAATCTCGAAGAGAAAGATGCTGCCCGCCACGGCGGCATTGAGAGAAGATATTTGGCCGGCCAGGGGGATAAAAACGCGGTAGTCACATTTTTTTAAGATTAAAGGGCGGATTCCTTTTCCTTCACTGCCAATTATTAAAGCCACCTTTTGCGGAAAAACCATATGAAAAAGGTTGACCTCTCCTCTGGGATCAGCGCCCACTATCCAAAATCCAACTTCTTTCAATTCTGCCAAAGTATTGGCCAAGTTAGTAACGCGCCCTACGGGTATATGCCAAGCGGCTCCCGCCGAGACTTTAATCACCGCTGGAGTGACTCCTACTGATCGATCTTTGGGAATAATTACTCCGGTTACACCTAAAGCAGCCGCCGTCCGCAATAAGGAACCGAAATTTTGCGGATCTTCGATGCCGTCCAAAAGCAGAAGAACATTTGGCTCGGGCCCGCTGATCTTGGGCCATAAATCTTTTAAGTTTACATAGGCATATCCTCCTTGATAGGCTACGGCCCCTTGATGGTGAGTAGTTTGCGCCAGCTTAGTCAAAATTTTGGGAGGATAAAATTTACAAGGAATATTCTTTTGCCGCGCCAATTCCCGGAGCTGCCGCAAAGCCGGATTATCTTTCTGCGGAGCTAAAAAAATTTTATAGAGCTTAGGCGGGTCAACCAGCAAAGCTTCCCGAATGGGGTTAATTCCGTAAATCACATGTTCCTTCATGAGACTGCTACCAATACCTTCTCCTCCTGGGTTTAAGAGGAGTTAAGATTTTCACCAGCAGTAGGCCAGAGATAAAACCGCCAATATGGGCGGCAAAGGCCACGTTGGAGATTTGGCCCAGGCCCAGACCGAGGAGCTGAAAAAAGAACCAAACGCCTAAGACTAGAATGGCGGGCAAGCGAATCAAACGCAGGAAGGGAAAAAGAAAGAGCAGAGTCAGGATGCGCGCGCCAGGATAAAGCAGAAGATAGGCGCCTAAGATGCCGCTGACCGCCCCACTAGCGCCCACCATGGGCAAAGCCGAGGATGGGTCAGAGAAAATTTGCGTGAGAGCAGCTACCGCTCCGGTTAAAAAGTAAAAGATGAGGA
>Ga0209102_1000312_pt1 | contig 33356 bp, 26 predicted proteins | sample ConPoolayeHmetaG_FD_185483 | JGI IMG/M metagenome (GOLD analysis project Ga0209102, IMG submission 185483) | Hot spring microbial mat communities from California, USA to study Microbial Dark Matter (Phase II) - Cone Pool mat layer H metaG... ...
TGATGGCCGGTAAATGTTGATTATCCATTTTACCAAACCCCTTCCGCTATAAATTTTCTTCCTTCTTCCACATCTATGGGTGAAAAGATACGGATCGGGCCAAATGCCTCTGTTTGATAGGCTTTTACTAAACGGAGGCGCAAAAGTTCCAAGAGGGCTAAAAAACTTAGAATAATCTCCCGCTTGGAAGCTTCCGGAGGAAAAAGCTGGGTAAAAGAAATGCTGTTTTCTTTCCAGATTAACTCCATTATCTGCTGGATCTTTTCCTTGAGGCTAAAACTATCCAGAGAAATTTCTTGAAACTCTTCTGGCGAAACACGCTGGAGGACTTTCTTTAAAGCCTCGATCAAATCAAACAAGGTTAATTCACCTATGACTACCTCTTCCGCAGGGAGATTAATTAATTCATCGCTTAGTACTTTTCGGGTAAATACCTCACGCTCCAGCAAATCCCTCTTGGCTAATTCCACAGCCGCTTCTTTGTACTTCTGGTATTCGAGTAGCCGTCTTACTAATTCGGCCCGCGGGTCTTCAGCCGCCTCTTCTTCCCCTTCTTCCTCAGCGCTTTCCGCAGGCGGCAACAGCATCTTAGATTTTATATGCAAAAGGGTTGCCGCCATGAGCAGAAATTCACCCGCTACATCTAAGTTGAGGTTCTTCATCATCTCCAAATATTCCAAGTATTGCTGCGTAATCAAGGTAATGGGAATATCATAGATATTGATTTCATTCTTTTTGATCAAATGCAAGAGAAGATCCAGCGGACCTTCAAAAATTTCCAGCTTCACGTTTAAAGGTAATTCGGGCTGTTCGAATTCCGGATAAAGACTATCTTGGGCCATCGTTTTTTCCTCTATTTAGCGGCCTCTTCCTAACTTATTTTCATAGCCTGCCGAACTTCCTCCATGGTCTGCCTCGCTACTTCTCCAGCCCGGCGGCAGCCATCCTCAATTACTTCTTCTAATAAATGGGGGTCCTGCAAAATTTGCCTCCTTTTTTCATGGATGGGCGCCAAGTAGTTAATCAAATTTTCAGCCATAATCTTTTTGTCTTCCACGCAACCTAGGCCACCTTGACGACAACTTATGTTAATCTCCTCGACTAACTGGGGTGAACTGTAGAGGCGATGGAAGGAGAAAACATTGCATATCTCGGGATTGCCCGGGTCATTCCGCCGGATACGGTTAGGGTCAGTAAACATTTGGCTAACTTTCTGGCGGATCTCTTCGGGAGTATCAGAAATGTAAATGGCGTTGTTGTAAGATTTGCTCATTTTGCGCCCGTCGATACCTAATAATTTGGGAACTTCCGTAAGCAACGGTTCGGGCAAAGGAAAAACCGGCCCGTAAAAGAAGTTAAACCGGCGCGCAATTTCTCGCGAAAGCTCCACATGGGGAACTTGATCTATGCCCACCGGTACTTTATGGGCTTTATAGATAATTATATCAGCAGTTTGCAAGAGAGGATAACCCAAAAACCCATAGGTAGACAAATCTTTGTTATTCAATTCTTGCTGCTGTTCTTTATAAGTGGGTACCCGCTCTAACCAAGAAAGGGGGGTTATCATAGATAAGAGTAAATGCAATTCGGCATGTTCTTTAATTCGGGATTGGATAAAAAGCACGCTCTTCTCTGGCGATAAACCAACGCTTAACCAATCAAGGAACATTTCGCTTATGCTGGCCCTAATTATCTCCGGGTTACTATATTCGGTGGTCAAAGCATGCCAATCAGCCGCGAAAAAGTAACATTCATAATCTTCCTGCAGTTTTTTCCAATTTTCCAAGGCTCCCGCTAAATTCCCCAAATGCAGCTTTCCTGAGGGACGCATACCACTTAAGACACGTTGTTTATCCATACCTCAAACTGTACTCCTTTCCTTCGCGGAAGTTAAATTAATTAGGTAACCATCCTCTTTAGCCATATCGCGATTAGAGGCAAAATGTTTTTGCACAAAAGCAACTTCATCTTGATAAGTATGCAATTCTCCGTCTAAACGAGCCCGGAGCAGGTCATGAAAGATTTTATTATAAATCGGCCCCGGCGGATATCCCAATTTTTTCAAATCTTTTCCTTTTAACAAAACTTGGACTGGTTTTAGAGTAGTAAAATAAAGGGAAATCGCCTTGCGGGCCTCGGCCGAGCTTGTTCTCCCCATAGCATAAAGAAGGAATTCAACCGGCAAGGGCTTGAGCAGGAAATATATTTCGCTCCGCTTTAGCCCTGGATAACGAATTAGTTCTTCTTCCACTTTCCAGGCCAACCGTCTATTTTCTAAAAATCTTTCTTTGAATTTTTCTGGAAGAGCAAGTCTTTTTAATAAGTCTTGAATTTCTTTTTCGTTCAGATGTTCAACCAACCCTAGGAAAAATACTAGCCATTTATCATACTTCTCCCCCGTAAATAAGAGTTGATACCAAGAGATAACATTTTCCAAATTTTGAAAAAGGTTCTCCAGAGATCGGTCTACATTTAGCCGGGGGTGAAAGAATTTTAATAAATTATAATCTCCCAACCGCTTGATAACCCGCCAAGGCTTTTCCTCTGCCAGACAAAGTACCAATTCATGAAAAAGTCTTTTACCTGATAAACGCCCGAAAAGTTCAAGTCGGACTGCATTTTCCATGAGCATCTGCGTATGGCGGGCAATCTGAAAACCGATCCGTTGTTCAAAACGCAGGGCCCTAAAAATGCGGGTTGGATCTTCTATAAAACTCAAATTATGAATAACCCTAATAAGTTTTTCTTTCAGGTCCCTCTGCCCGCCAAAAAAGTCTATCAATTCCCCAAAGTGTTGCGGGTGGAGGTGGAGGGCTAAAGCGTTTATAGTAAAGTCTCGGCGAAAAAGATCAAGTTTGATAGAGCTATGTTCGATACGGGGAAGAGCGGCTGGATGTTCATAATACTCTAAGCGGGCGGTAGCAATATCGAGCCGCCTTCCTTGGGGAAAGATTAAGGTAGCTGTGCCAAATTTTTTATGTACTTGAATTTGACCGCCTCCCTGCTCCGCTAAGAGTTGCGCTAATTTAATCCCCTCCCCTTCGACTACAATATCAATATCAAAATTTTCAATCCGCAGCAGAAGGTCCCGGACGAATCCGCCCACAGCATATACTTGATAGCCTAATTTAGCACCCATCTCCCCGATGGTTTTCATTAAGGAAAGTACATCTTTCGGTAAGCGTTCTTCTAAGATGTTTGCCACTCCTTTGGTGCGCGGGCGGAGGGCTGAAAATTCTCTTTCGGCAGGAGCAGGCCAAGATTGATGAGTGCTGGTATACATCCAGCGGAGCAGATCGGTACGGGTGATGGCGCCTACCAATTTATCTTTATCCATAACCGGCAAAAACCGCTGGTTATGGCCTACTATTATGTCCTGCACTTTAGTCAAGGCGGTGCGCGGATGAACAATAGCAAATTCGCTCGTCATATAATCTTTAACGGGAGCATCCCGGAATCCATGATAAGCCGCCTTTTCAATTACTTGCCGGGAGATTAGACCAACTAATTTTTCTTTATCCATGACCGGCAAAACATTGATATTATAGCGGGTAAGCAATTCACTGGCATGGGCTATAGTATCATTTACCCCAACGGTCTTTACCGGAAAAGACATCAGATCGCGGGCCAACTTTGTCGCTGGCAGGCGACCTTCCAAATAAGTCAAAAGCTTTTCTTCTACTTGGGCCAGGCTCATTCCTTTGATGGATGCTGAGGCTGCTGTAGGATGCCCACCTCCGCCAAAAAGAGCCGCAATCTCCCCCACATTGACTTCGGGAATACTACTCCGCCCCACAAAATAAACGCGGTCCTCCATCTCCGCCAAAGCGAAAAGAACCCGTATATTCTCCATGTCTCGTAACTTATGCACCAGGAGAGCAAAATCTCCTACATATTTATTAGCCGTAGCTTTGGCCACTACTATCTCCAGGCCTTTGATGAGATAAGAAGTCTTACTATGGATCAATTCGTTCAAGAGGGAAATCTGTTCCGAGGTAAGTTCGCGGGTAATCATGTTGGCCACCATGTTCAAATTAGCCCCGTGAGCCAAGAGAAAAGCCCCTGCTTCCAGATCTTCTTTAGTAGTCGAAGTGAAAGTAAAAGATCCTGTATCCTCGTATAATCCTAAGGCCATAATCGTAGCCTCTTCGGCATTAATAGGTATCCCCCGCTCTTTTAAAATTTTAATTAATACGGTTATAGTGGCGCCCACTTCTTGAATATATTCTACCTGCCCATGCAGATCTTCTGCAGATGGCGGATGGTGATCAAAAATATGTAATTCCACATGGGGTCGCTGAGCTAATTCAGCAAATTTCCCTATGCGGCCAGGTTGGCGGGTATCCACTAATATTAGCCGGCGCACTTTATCAAAAGGGATGTTTTTCAAGCGCTTGGTCTCCATTACGTAAAATGCCGATTGCACAAAAAAGTCCCGTAAATTTTTTTCTTGCGATCCCGGGAAAACAATGACGGCTTGGGGGTATAATTTCTTGGCTGCCAGCATGGAGGCCAAAGAATCAAAATCAGCATTAATATGGGTGGTAATCACGTCCATTTTTAACCCCGGGGATGATATTTACGGTGGATTAGTTTTAAATGCTCCCGGGACACATGGGTGTAAATTTGCGTAGTGGCGATATTGGCATGTCCCAACATTGATTGTACAGAACGAAGGTCGGCACCTCTTTCTAAAAGATGGGTAGCGAAAGAATGGCGTAGCATATGCGGAGTGATTCTTTTGTTTATCCCCGCGGCCCAAGCATGTTTTTTAATTATTTTCCAGAATCCCTGGCGCGAAATACCCTTCCCTCTCTTTCCCAAAAATAAAGTAGCCTCCCCATCTTTCTCTTGGGCCTGCCGGCGAGGGCCTTGGAGGTATTCTAAAAGGGCTCGCCGAGCTTCTCCGCCTAAAGGGACAATTCGCTCTTTCCCCCCTTTCCCTTTAGTGCGCACATAGCCTAAATCTAAATTGACATCATTCAAGGTGAGATGAATTAATTCGGAGACGCGCAGACCCGTGGCATATAAAAGCTCTAACATGGCCCGATCGCGAATCCCTAAAGAATTTTGGCGGTTGGGCTGATCCAAAAGTTTTTCTATTTCTTGAGCATTGAGTATCTCGGGAAGGTGGGGGGTAATTTTGGGGGTAGGCAATTGCTGCAGCGGGTTCTCAGCCAAGGCCTGCTCCCGAACTAAAAATTTATAAAACCCCCTCAAAGCGGAAAGAATCCGCGCTTGACTACGAGGAGAAATGCCTCGGGAACGTAACTCCTGGAAATATTTTCTCATTCCCTCCAAGGAGTTTATTTTCCACAATTCTCCCCCTTGGTCTCTTAGAAAAAGAGCATATCCCTGCAAGTCATGGGCATAAGCCTCTAGGGTATGGGGGCTCAATCCTTTTTCCACGGCCAAATAATGCAGATAACTGTCTAGCCAATAGTCCAAGTTTTTTTTAATCTCCTCAGTCATCAAAAATTTATTCTAACACATCAATTTCTTTTTGCAATTTTTTTGTTCTTGTCCATAATACCTCTCTGAAGGATGAAAGGTTTAATTTTTCGGCTGCAATTCCGAAAATAATAACTTTTAAGGCATTTAGCCATTTTTTATATAAGGTTTTAAATAGCACATTAAGCAACGTAGTAAGGCGTAGGGCAAGGGTTCATCCCCTGCTGAAAAGAGGTCACAGCCCCAAAGCCTTGCCTTCCGAAGATTAATAAAAATTTATCGCGAAGTTTCGTAGGGCAAAGGCTTGGCCCTTGCCGCAGAACGGACAGCCATAAATGCTAAAATGTTTCACCGCCAAGGGCGCCGAGGACGCAGAGAAATTTTTAGTTATAAGCCACAGAGGGCCCAGAGCACACAGAGATGAATTATTTGCCAAAAAGAGAAAAAAAATAAAGAGAATATTAACCCAATTTTCCGTTATTCTATATTTTTTCTTTAACATTTTTTAATAATTTTATTCATTTCTTTCTCCGGGCGCTCGGCGAGCTCTGGGAGAGTCATCTTTTTACTTAATAAAATTTAAAGGGTTTGCAAGTATGTAGTATAGAGAAAAAATTTTTAAATAATTATTTTTAATCCTGAAAATCAGCGATAATCTGCGTTCTATAATCTCCCCCGTCCCCTCTTTAAAAAAGAGGGGAGTTGATCCTCCCTTTTTTAAAGGGAGGTGGGGAGGGATTACGATTCACCCCAATATTCCACCATTCGAATATTCTATCATTCCCTTTCTTTTAACATTCAACACTAACTCGCTGCGCTTTCCGCTTGGCCTTTAATTGTCCCGCTACCCAACTGCAGCACTTTTATTCGCCCTGCGCCCTGCTCCTTGCTCCCCGCTTCGCTCCCTTCCCCATTATTCCAATATTCCATTATTCCATTATTCCAATTTATCATCATTTATTCCATATTTGCCCGTAGGGAAAGGGCTTTACCCTGGCTTAAATAAGTAAGCTATAAATATAGATATTGAGTGAAGTTTCTTTATTTCTTTGCCGATAAATCTTTTGAGTCCGGTATAAACACTTGACATATAAATTTTAAGGTCACTAATTAACCAAGAATTGGGAAAGAAAGGTGAAAAATGGATATTTCGGAACTTTTAATTTTTGTCCAAAAGGAGAATGCTTCTGATCTACATCTGAGTGCTGGCGAATCACCCATGGTGCGCATCCATGGGGAGATGAAAAGGATTGAAATGCCACCTCTTAGCCGCGAAGAAATTCACAAGATGCTCTATGACGTCCTCAACGACCAGCAGCGGAAAAAATTTGAAGAAATGCATGAGTTAGATTTCTCTTTGGAATTAAAAGGCGTAGCTCGCTACCGGGTCAACGCTTTTCGTCAGGCTCGGGGGGATAGCATAGTCTTTCGCGTAATTCCTTCTAAGATTATGACCTTAGAGCAACTTGGTTTGCCGCGCCAATTGCGGGAAGTGGTAAAAAATGAAAAAGGCCTAATTTTAGTAACTGGCCCTACTGGTAGTGGTAAATCAACCACCCTAGCGGCCATGATTGACATCATAAACAATACTTGGCGGGGGCATATTATCACTATTGAAGATCCGATTGAATTTGTGCACGAATCTAAAAAATGTTTGATCAGCCAAAGGGAGATAGGAGCTCATACCCATAGTTTTGCCAATGCGCTGCGCAGCGCTCTGCGCGAAGACCCTGATATAATCCTGGTCGGTGAAATGCGGGACTTAGAAACCATTTCTTTAGCCCTAACGGCCGCCGAAACTGGCCACTTAGTCCTATCCACAGTTCATACTAGCGGCGCGGCCAAAACCATAGATCGCATTATCGATGTTTTTCCTGCTCATCAACAAGAACAGGTACGAGCCCAATTTGCCGAATCCATCCAAGCCATTATTTCTCAAGTCCTTTTGAAGAGGCGGGATGGGCGGGGTCTCGTTCCTGCCGTAGAGATAATGATCGGTACGCCCGCTGTGCGCAACCTTATCCGTGAGGGGAAAGTGGCTCAGCTCCCCTCCGCCATTCAAACGGGCCAAAAGTACGGGATGATTAGCCTGGACCAATCCTTGAAAGATTTAGTAACCCGGGGTATTGTAGACAAAGAACAATGCCTCTATTTAGCCACCAATCCGAATATCTTTAACACTTAAGGAGGTGAAGGCGATGACTATGAATATCCGCGAATTATTGGAAGAGATGGTTAGACGAGAGGCTTCAGATCTTTATATTACGGTCGACAGCCCTCCTATGTATAGAGTAGAAGGAGTGGTGGTTCCCGGAGGAACACGTAAATATACCGCGGAAGAAACCGAACAATTGGCTATGTCCCTGATGAGCCAAACCCAAAAAACCTATTTCGCCCGAAGGTGGGAGATGAACTTAGCTATCTCCTATCCTAATCTGGGGCGTTTCCGGGTCAATATTTTCCGCCAAAGAGGATGCTTTGGCTTAGTCATGCGCCACATAAAAATCAACATCAAGACTATAGATGACCTCGGCCTCCCCCAAATCTTTAAAGAAATTGCGATGACGAAACGAGGTCTGGTTTTAGTTGCTGGTCGCACTGGCTCAGGGAAATCAACCACTCTGGCCGCTTTAATTGATTACCGAAATTCTAATGCTACTGGACACATTGTCACCATCGAAGATCCCATTGAGTTCATTCATGAGCATAAAAAGTCCATCATTACCCAGCGCGAGATAGGTATTGATACCCACGGTTACGCCGCTGCTTTAAAACATACCTTGCGGCAGGCCCCAGATGTCATCCTCATTGGGGAAATCCGCGATGTCGAGACCATGGAATCAGCCATTGACTATGCGGAAACTGGTCACCTCTGCTTGGCCACCATTCATGCAAACAATGCTAATCAGGCTATTGAGAGAGTGATGAACTTTTTCCCGCCCGAAAGGCATCAGCAAATTTACTTACAGCTCTCTTTAAATCTGCGGGCCATTATTTCCCAGCGTTTAATTCCCAGTATAAATGGCAATCGGGTTGCCGCCGTGGAAATTCTTTTGGATACCCCCCGAGTTAAGGACTTGATCCATAAGGCCCAAGTAGACAAATTAAAAGAAGCTATGGCCGAAGGAACATTGGAAGGGATGCAAACTTTTGATCAGGCCATCTTTGACCTTTACCAGAAAAAACTTATAGACTTCGATAATGCTCTGGCGTATGCGGACAGCGCCAACGATTTAAGGTTACGGATCAAGATGGAAGAAATCGGGGAAAAGAAAGACACGGCTATGATAGATTTCAAAATCAAGCCCGAATTTCGATTTTAAGGCTAATATTTTCCACCGAGGTATTGCAAAAATTTCTTTTTAAAACTACCCCACGCGGCCAATTATTCGGCGGGCATTCTCCAACATTATTTGGAAATGATCTTCCGGCAAGCCTGCACCCAAAACAACCCGCAAAGCTTTTTCGGCCGAGATGAGATCACCAGGAGCATGGGTATCAGTGTTTAAAATTAAATGGGCCCCTGTTTCTTTAGCGACCTGGGCCACGTGCCCATTGGTTAAGCTATGCCCTGAGCGAGAAGTAATTTCTAATAAAACGCCTTTTTCTCTGGCCAAGGCCGCTTCTGCGGCAGATATTAACCCTGGATGAGCTAAGATATCTACCCCGGCCAAAATAGCTTGCTGGTTGGTACCTGGAGGTACAGGCTCGGCTATTGTTTCACCGTGAACTACAACGATTTGCGCCCCCAATGCCCTGGCCCGACCAGTTAAGGGAACAATTAATTCTGGAGGCAAATGCGTTAATTCCACCCCAGGAATCACTTTGATCGGCCAATAGCGATTTAAATCGCGGCAAACCTCGACTAGCCGAGGCACGATTAAATCGAGATTGGAAGAGTCCGCATGGTCGGTCAGGCCAATGGCTTGGTAGCCAATAACCAAGGCTCTTCTCACTAATTCCGCAGGTAAAAGTTCTCCATCACTAAAAAGGGTGTGGGTATGTAGATCTATCATTTGTTTTTCTCTTTCTTAATTAAAGGGAGTGATCTTGGACTTCTCCCCGCAAGCTGTGGGCGTAAGCCTGGACTATTTTCACATTCACTAACCTTCCTGGGGCAAAAATACCTGGGAAATTAACGATGCGATTTGTCCGGGTCCTTCCTGTGCTTTCTTCCGGGCAATTTTTGCTCTTCCCCTCCACTAAAACTTGGACGGTTTTCCCTTCATAGGCTTTATTTTTTTGCTGCGTAATCTTTTTTTGATAAGTTTGCAATTCTCTTAAGCGTCTCTCCCCAATTTCTTCGGGAACCTTTGCACCTAAAGAAGAGGCCTTTGTCCCCGGTCGATCGGCATATTTGAAAGAGAACATCTCATCAAACTCGATTAGACCCAGCGCCTCTAAGGTGGCCTGAAAATCTTCTTCTTTTTCCCCGGGAAAACCTACGATCATATCGGTGGTAATACTTATATCGGGACAGACTTGGCGCAGCCTCTTAACCTTCTGCAAGTATTCCTGGAAGGTATAGCCGCGGTTCATTAGCTTAAGGATGCGGTCAGATCCAGATTGTAAGGGCAAATGGATATGCTCACAAAGTTTGGACAGTTGACCAAAGCACTCGATGAGCGACTCGGAAAGATCACGGGGATGAGAAGTAGTGAAACGAATTCTTTCTATTCCCGGGATTTCTTGAATTGCCCTAAGCAATCCTGCAAAATCTAATTCTCCAGGAGAGGTTTTCCCATAAGAATTAACATTTTGCCCTAATAAAGTAACTTCTTTAACTCCTATTTGGGCTAATAAAGAAATTTCCTTTAAAATATCCCGGCTGGGCCGGGAAACCTCTCGCCCTCGCACCAAAGGTACAATGCAGAAAGAGCAGAAATTATCGCACCCCTGCATGATCGACACAAAGGCCGTCGCCCCAGAATTTGGTTCGCCCACCAAAGGAAGTTCGGCATACGGATCTATTCTGCCGTTAAGCTCAGTGGCCGTCAGGCGCGTCCTTGATTTCTCAATTATGTTTAAAATTTCCAAGAGGCGGTTAAATTCTTTGGTCCCTAAAACAAAATCCACTTGGGCAAACCTGGCCAGCAAATTTTCTCCTTCTTGTTGCGCCAAGCACCCCCCTACTCCAATGATTAAATTCGGATTTTTTTTCTTTAAAGGCCGCAGACGACCCAGGATACTATACACCTTTTGGGCTGGCTTTTCTCGCACCGTGCAGGTATTCAAGAAAATTAAATCGGCCTCGCGCGGATTATTAACAAGTATATAATTCTCCCGGGCGAGCAATTGCAGAATCCTTTGCGAATCATAAACATTCATCTGGCAGCCAAAAGTTTTTAGGAATAATTTTTTCGGCAGCATAATTAAAAGTTAGCACTATGATTATTGGTATGTCAAATTAAGCAATTCGAGAATCACTAGGGGTGTTATCTGACCGTCTAACAGTTTTAATGATTCTCACCAGCAGGAAACAGGCGGGAGGGGAGAGGCGAAATTAAAATCGGCTGGGAAATGACCATTCCTCTCTTACTCACCTTCTCTCCGCCAAGAACGGCGGGGACATACTTGTCCTGCCAGATAAACTTAAATAATAGCTTCCTTCTTTTAAAATAAATGTCTATTTCCCCGCCTGTACCTATGAAAGAATATGTGCCTCATTTTAATGAATCTCTCTCCCTCCCGCCTGAATTAACGTGGAATTTAAAAACTGATCGACGGTCAAGGGTGTTGTTCTTAAAATTTTTAAAACAGAAATTCATTCTGCTCTTCCGGCTGCTGCTTGCAAGACACAATGCAAGAGGACATTCGCTCCGGCTGCACAGTCAGCCCACTTGGTTTCTTCCACTTCTACATGACTCCGCCCCCCAATACTGGGCACAAAAATCATGGCGGTCGGGGCTATTTGGCTTAAATAACTGGCGTCATGTCCTGCGCCGCTGACCATCTCTCTCGTAGAATAACCCAGTTCTGTGGCCGTCTTTTCTACCAGTTGGATCAATTCTTCCGCAAACGGGGTATGGTTTATCATCCAGATATCTTCCCAGCGGAAAGCGCATCCCCGCCGCTCCGCAATTTTTTGGACTTGGGTCTGCAGATACTCTTTTCCGCGCCTAAGTAATTCATCATCCCAAGAACGAATATCTACTGTAAAGCGCACTTTCCCGGGAATAATATTGCGCGAATTAGGTAAATTATGGATTTCTCCTACGGTAGCTACCATATTTCCACCCATATCTCGGGGCAATTTTTCCACCTGTAAAATCATTTCGGCCGCGGCACAAAGGGCATCATTCCTTCCCTCCATGGGCGTAGGCCCTACTTGGTTTGATCTCCCTTCCACGAAAAGGTCCGCCCAAACTATGCCCACGATCCCCCGCGGCACTCCAATCTTGATGCCTTCTTTATCCAAAATGGGTCCCTGTTCTATGTGCAATTCAAAATAAGCGTGCACCGGAAAACTCTTAGCTTCTTTTTCACCGCGATAACCTATCCTGACCAGCTCTTCCCCTACGCTCTTTCCTTTTATATCCGTTCTATTGTAAACCCAATCTCGGTTCAACTTTCCCGTCCAAACTCCCGAGCCCATCATGGCTGGGGAAAATCGTGATCCTTCTTCATTGGTCCAATCAACGATGACCAAAGGCCGCTCTGTATTAATCTTGTTTTCATGAAGGGTACGCATGACTTCCAAAGCTCCTAAAACTCCTAAGATTCCGTCAAACCTCCCCCCTTGCGGCTGAGTGTCTAAATGAGACCCCATAAGCACGGCAGGAAAATGGTCTTGTTCGCCGCGCCGGCGACCAAATATATTTCCCAACTCATCAATAATAATTTCTAAGCCCAATTCTTTGAGCCAATTGACAAACAAATTTCGGGCTTCGCGGTCTTCATCCGAGAGGGCCAAGCGGTGTACACCCCCTTTGGGGGTTTGGCCAATCTCCGCCATTTTTTCCAAGGATGTACGTAGCCGATGCTCATTCACCCGCAAATTTTTTAAATTCATATTCCCTCCCCTATTTTTATTTTTTATTATAACAAAATAAAACTTGCTGAAAACCTCCAAAGTGGGTCAAAATAAATCATGAGGAGGTGAAAAATTTTATGTCTATATCCCGTCGCAACTTTCTTAAAAAATCAATAATCGCTACCTCCGCGGCTGTTGCCCCTTTTCTTTACGGCCGCGAGATTAAAGCCCACTGGGCCAAAGGTACCCAGGTTCACCCACATATTGACCATCGGCGCGTGGTGGGCATTATTGACTCACGCATGACCAGAGACTTGCAGCCGATTTCTTCTTGGTCTTGGCAGGAAAAATTAGTAGTTAAAGAAGTAGTTTGGGAAAACTTAGATAAATTAGCTTGCGCTCTAACTAAATTGTCTAATCCTGAGAAAGCTTGGTCAACCATTTTCATAAAACCACCGCGTAAATCCTGGTCGGAAACAGTCGTGGCCATTAAAACTAATAACATTGCTCTCCAACATACCCGCAGCGCGGTGATGTCTAAAATTTGCCACGTCCTGGTCAAGATCTGCCGAATAAATCCTGAGAACATTCACATTTACGATGGAATTCATGGTGGCTCTATGGCCCAAAATACACCTTTTGCCGACCTGCCCGCAGGCGTCAAAATTGAAAATGAATGGGGAGGAGTGACTGCTTTAACTAAAGTTCCCGAACCCTGGCGGCAATCTCGTGGACAAGCAAAATGCCTCAAACCTTTGGTGGACGGATATGTGGATATTCTCATCAATATAGCCATGTGTAAAGGACATAGCCAGACTTTTGGAGGCTTTACCATGACTATGAAAAATCACTTTGGTACCTTTGATCCGGCTCCCGGTCATCGGGAAGGCGCCCTCGATTATTTGTTGGCCATTAATAAAACCCCAGAGATTTTGGGTCCCATGGATCTGCAGACTGGAAAAGTAGTTTACCCCCGCCAGCAACTTTGTCTTTTAGATGCCCTTTGGGCTAGTGAAAAAGGGCCAGGAGGGTACCCCCGTAGTCAACCAAATTTTCTGGCTATGGGAGTTTTTTCCCCTATCTTCGACTATGTTTTAGCCACTCGATTTCGCGGCGAAAAGATGGGATGGAAGCCAAATATGGAAGCTACGCAACGTTTCCTTAGTGAATTTGGTTATACGGAAGAAATGCTGCTGCCTTTGGAAATACTATAATAGAAAGGAACGAATTTGCCCATAATTTCTATCATCACTCCCAGTTGGTTGATGAAAAAAGAAAGAGAATTTAAGGCGAGCATAAAGACCTTAGAGGACTTGGGTTTTAAAGTACAGAATAAAAAGTTCTTGACTAAAATGCCTCCCCTTAAGCAAAAGATTAAGCAAATACATGCGGCGGTGAAGAATAAAAAAGTAGAAATAATCATGGCCCAAAGGGGAGGTTATGGCTGTATGAAACTCCTCCCCCAGCTCAATTTTACTCTTCTTAAAAAGCACCCCAAGATTTTTGCCGGCTTCAGCGACCTTAGCGCTCTCTTGAATGTTATCTATGAAAAAACAGGACTAATCACTTGGCATTCGCCGATGATCATCAATTTCCATCCCGTCACTCCTTTTACCACCCGCTCCTTCCTCAATGCTTGTCAGGGATTTCCGCAAAAGAATTTATTTGCCGGTGCTCCTTTAGGCATTTACCGGGCTGGAATAGCCCGCGGAGTTCTTAAAGGCGGCAATCTAATTACTTTATCAGCTTTGCTGGGCACCAAATGGGAGATAAAAACTGCCGGGACAATTTTATTCTTAGAAGAGGTAGATCAAAAGCTATATGAAGTAGACAGGCTGCTTTCTCAATGGATTCTGGCTCAAAAATTTGCTAAAGTTCAAGGAGTTATTTTAGGAAATTTTCGGGGGCTGAAAAATAAAGATGTCTTTAATATCTTGCAGGAACAGATTAAAATAGATTTTCCCTTAGTCTATTGCCCTTATATCGGTCATGGACCAAATAAGATTACTCTACCCATTGGCGCTAAGGTGGAATTAAATACTTATACCAAAACGCTTAAAATTTTATGAATACGGTATGGTTTTTATTGCTCTTCGTCAGTGTAATTGTTTCTTTAATAAATGGCCGCCTGGAGGAGCTAACTAAGTCTTTTTTTGAGGGGGCCAAAGCAGCCGTAGAGATCTCTCTTTTTCTTGGGGGAATTATTTCTCTGTGGTTGGGCATAACTAAAATAATCGAAGAATCCGGCCTTATTTACAGTTTAGCTCGCGCTTTCCAACCTTTGATTTGTGCCCTTTTTAAGAAAATTCCTGCTAACCACCCCGCCATCACTTCCATTACACTTAATTTTTTAGCAAATTTTTTTGGCTTAGGAAATGCGGCTACTCCTTTAGGCATCAAGGCCATGCAAGATCTCCAAACATTAAATAACGATAAGGAAACTTTAACTTTCGAAATGATGCTTTTTATCGTCATTAATACGGCCAGTATTCAGCTCATCCCTTTTTCGGTAATAGGCATTCTTTCTGATTTCGGTTCTCCTAAGGCCTCTCTTATCGTAGGGCCAACAATTTTATCTACCTTCATTTCCGCGATATTGGCCATAGGAATCTTATTTTTATTTCGCAAGATCTTAAAATGAATATTGTGCATTTTATCTCTCAACTTATTATTCCAATTTTCATCTTCTCGATAGTCTCTTATGCTTTCTTTAAAAAGGTAAAAGTTTATGATTGTTTCGTTAATGGGGCCAAAGAAGGAATAAATGTAACCCTGCGTATCTTCCCTTATGTGTTGGCCATTTTTGTTGCTGTCAAAGCTTTCCAGGCCTCGGGAGCATTTAATTTAGGACAAGAAATTTTCCGGGGAGTCAGCAACTTTTTTAACTTACCCTTCGAGATTATTTCTATCTCCTTTATTAAGCCGTTGTCGGGCAGTGCTGCTCTGGGATTGTTTACAGATATTGTGAAAAATACAGGCCCAGATTCTCTGGCCAGCAGAATTGCGGCCGTAATCATGGGCAGTGCGGAAACCACTTTCTATGTCTTGGCCATCTATCTGGGTGCCGTAGGAATTAAAAAGACGCGCTATTTAATTCCCGTTTGTGTTATTGCTGACCTCATGGGCATTATATTGGCAATTATCATCGTAAAGCTCTTTTTTTACAATTAAAGGGAAAACGCTAATTATGACTTTGCCCATCCTTTACCGCGAAGAATTAAAAGAGTACGACTTCGGACCTGGTCATCCCTTTCGAGGTGACCGCTACCAAATATTTCCCCAATTTTTGAGAGAAAAATTTCCCAGTAAAGGAATTTACAAATTCTTGGAAGCGGATTGGGCAGAAGAAAAAGACCTGTTGCTTATCTGTCAAAAAGAATATATCGAATTTACCACTTACTATTTCAAAATGGCTAATCTGGGGCAGGATTATAATAGCCGTTTCTTTCAGTTCCATACCGGAGACAATCGCCCAGTGGGCCGCCCCGGAAAGGTGGAAGAGGCAGCCCGACTGATTGTGGGCCAGGCTAAAAAAGCCTGTGATTTAATAGCTACTAATCAATATACCAAAGTGGTCTCCTTGGGCGGTGGTCTGCACCATGCCAAGCCAAATAGAGGCGAAGGGTTTTGTATATATAATGACGTCGCCTTTGCCGCCAAATATTTGCAAAAAATTTATAAGTGGGAAAAAATTTTAATTTTGGATACCGATGCTCATGCCGGTAATGGGACGGCTGAATATTTTTATGAAGACCCCGGCGTCCTTTTCCTCGATATTCATCAAGACCCCCGGACGCTATATCCGGGAACTGGTTTCATCCATCAACTCGGTGAAAAAGAGGGCCGAGGCTATACCATTAATATGCCCATGCCTCCTGGAGCTGATGACCAATGCTATGCCTTAGTGTTGGCCGAAATCGTTAAACCCGTTGTTTTTGATTTTCAGCCCCAAATTATTATAAGGAATGGCGGATCTGATCCTCATCTTTCTGATCAGTTAACTAATTTAGGTTTAACAGTGAAAGGATTTTCGATGATTGGCCAAACAGTGCGGGAGCTGGCCGATAATATTTGCCAAGGTAGGGTTATTGACATGATCGGTTCAGGCTATAACAAAGAGATTTTACCTTATGCTTGGCTTGCTTTATTGACCGGTTTGGCGAATTTCCCTTGGCCTTTAGCAGAGCCTCTGCCTTGGCCATCTAAACCCCCTAAGAACGGACCTTTAAAATATACTATAGAGATGATAAAAGAGCTTAAATTTCTTCTCCGCGAATTCTGGCCCTCTTTTAGGTAAAAACCGAAGAAAGAATAATTTTTGGGAATTGTTAATGGGAGCATAAAATGAATGACATCTTGATGCAGATTCAGCTTGCCGCTTGCTAAATATAATTCATGGCGCAAGGGTTTAACGCCCCCCCACCCCCTCTTAAAGTAAGAGGGGGAGAAGGGGGAGTTATGAAATTACGAGATGGGCAATAGACCAGATTTGGAGGGCAAGGTTTTATCCCTTACCTCATTTGATTTCCTTTCTTATTTCGAATTACGACCCAGTCTCATTCGGGGAAGTCGATAAGACCATCACCATGGAGGAAGGTGAGGGTGATAACTGTAAATATTTAATTGCTCCGAGTAATAATTCTAAGTGGGTAAGCGATAACTGAGGGAAAAACCATCTTCCAGAGTGGCACTCACGATTATGCTATCAAAATTGGGATGATGCCGGACTAAATCTAAGTAGTCTTGCATGGATTTGGCGTATTGGATGGCATTATGGACGGCAATTACTCCCCCAGGCAAAATTTTATGAGGATAGAGCTTTTGAAAATAATCTACCTGCCCTTCTTTATCGGCATCAAGAAAAACAAAATCAAAAGGACCCCTTAGTTTAATGATCTCTTGGTGCGCATCTCCATTGATAAGAGTGATGTGGGTGGAGAGGCCGGCCTGGTTTACATATTTTTTGGCCAATTCATACCGGCTCTTTCCTATTTCAATAGTAGTTAAGTGCCCCCCTGTTTCTTTTAAAGCTAAGCCCATCCAAATTGCCGAATATCCCTGGGAAGTACCTACTTCCAAAACTTGTTTAGCCTTCATCGCCCTTATAAAAAAATTTAAAAATTGTCCATCCTTCTTAGGTACGCTCCAATACCGACTACTTTGAGCTTCCATTTCTTTAAGTAGCCGCTGGACCTCTTTACTAATTTTTTTGGGCCAGGTTTCTTCTTTGGTTTGGGCGATGGAGGAAGAAACACGGTCAGCACTAATCCAAATTCCCAAAGCGCCAGCTGTGATTTTAAAAAAATCTCGTCTGGGCAATTGATATTTTTCAGCCAAGTTCATTCCTCTCTTTCTCTTGGCCTAAATAAATTTTTATTATTTCTTGGAGACGAGTGCCCCCGGCGTGACTCGAACACGCGGCACAGGGATTAGGAATCCCTTGCTCTATCCACCTGAGCTACGGGGGCATTTTTGATTAAATTTAAATAATCTTATTACGATTCCCTTACTAAAAGCAAGTTTAAAGAGAATACTTTTATTTTGCGCCCATTTCTTTTAAGATTAAAAATAGGCTTAAACAAAAAATTAATTAAGAGGGGCCATCCTTGCTAGTACGGCAAATAAAATCTGAATTTTTTCCGCCATTGGAAAAAGCTAAATTCTTAAGCAGAATTAACCGCTTTGTTATTCAGTGTCTTTTTAGGGGAAGAAAGATAGAGGTCTTTTTGCCCAATCCCGGCCGTCTCTGGGAACTTCTTTGGCCCGGAGCTACCATCTATTTTGAAAAAACCACAAATATAAATAGAAAGCTGTCTTATACTGCTATAGCTGCAGAACGAGATGGGTATCCTGTTTTTATTAATACCCACCTTACCAACTATTTGGTTGATTTTCTCATCCAAAATGATCTCATTCCCGGCCTGGAAGGGGTTAGCGTGCAACAAAGAGAATACTCCTGGGGCAACAGCAGGTTTGATTTTCTTTTAAAGAAAGGGAAAAGAGAGGTCATCTTAGAAGTGAAGTCTTGTACCCTTTATGGAAAATATGTAGCCATGTTCCCAGATGCTGTCACCAGGCGCGGAAGAAAACACATTCAAGAATTAAGAGAGTTGGCGAAGCAAGGAAAAGAAGGGGCCATTCTTTTCCTCATTTTTTCACCCACAGCCAAATATTTCCTTCCTGAGTATCATACCGATCCTGAATTCGCCCATGAACTTTTCCAAGCCCAAGAAGAAATATCTATCCTCCCTTTAGCGATCAAGTTGCAGGATAATTTTTCAAAAATTTCTTCTATAGAACTTCTCCAGATCCCTTGGTCGATCTTGGAAAGGGAAAATAAAAATCGCGGCGCTTATATTTTAATACTTTATTTGCCTTTGGAAAAAGAATTGCTCATTGGTAAGCTTGGACCTCGGCACTTTCCCGCAGGTTATTATCTTTATGTGGGCTCGGCTAAAAAAAATTTGTCCCAAAGAATCGCTCGCCACCAGCGCCAAAACAAAAAATTTTTTTGGCATATTGATTATTTTCTAAATCAAGCCCAATTTTATAAAGCCATTCCCATCAGATCTTCTACGGACATTGAATGCGCTCTCGCGGGGGAGCTCCAAAAGATTGCTTCATGGGAAATCCCTGGATTTGGTTCTTCGGATTGCTCCTGTATATCGCATTTGTTAGGAATGAAGACAGATCCTTTGCTGAACCCGGCTTTTATTTCTATTCTGCAACATTTTAGAATGGATATAATTTTTAATAGCCATATAGGATGATCAAAAGAAATTTAAATTTTTTCCCTCTTTTTGCCGAAGTTTTAATCAAAAAGATATAATAAAAATTATTATCAAAATTAACGGAGGTTTTAATGAAAAAAATATTTTTAATAATTTTTGCCCTTGGCGGGTTGAGTTTATTGCTTAATACGGGCTGCTCACTTACAATTGGAGAGCGTCAGGTAGCCGTTCAATCTCCCCCTCCGCCTACCCCAGCTAAGCCTGCTCCACCACCATGGGCTCCAGCTCATGGTTATAGAGTAAAATACGTTTATTATTATTATCCTGAGGTCCAAGTATATTTTGATGTGGGCAGAAGAATATATTTTTATTATCAAGGAGGAGCATGGCAAGTATCCGCTAGTCTCCCCTCAGGAATTCGAATTATTGCCAATGAATATATTAGCTTAGAAATGGACGTTGACCGTCCTTATGTCCACCACCCTCACGTAATTAAACATTATCCTCCAGGTCATTTTAAGAAAAAGGATAAGGGCAAAGGGAAAAAATGGGATGATTGAATGACAGGTAGAAATTTTTGCCTTTTACCTTTGAACTTTAGCTTCCGCTTCACCCTCTCCCTCCGTTTAGAGTTTCTCGCCATGTGGAAGATGAAGTCGTTCTTCCGCTATCAGGAATCTAGTCCTCAAATTTTTTAACTTTTTTAATATCTGGATGCATGTTCTCCGCTAAAAGGATGCTGGAAGAAGCTTCGCGGGCATAATCTACTATGAAATGGTATCACTTAAAGAATATAAGCCTTTGATTGGCTTTAATAAAATCTTGTCTTATAATTGAATTAATTTAGTCTAATAATGACAATTTTTAAAACGAGTGACTCTGGGTATTGGTGGTTTTAGTGGTATTAAAGGATAAAGCGACCCTTACTCGGCTTTTTAATAAATTTATTTAAGGAGTAATCAATCGATGAAACCCTCTATAACAAAACATTTAGAAGGAATCCGCGTGATCGATTTAACCTCCTGGCTGTCCGGTCCTTTTTTGAGCATGCAACTTGCAGCCATGGGAGCCGAGGTCATAAAAGTGGAACGCCCCGGCATCGGTGACCCCACCCGAATCACAGTTCCCTTCGCCGGTCCAAAGGGCGTCCGATTCGCAGGTCGAACTGCCGAAGATATCTCCCTCATCAATTTAAAGCGCAACCGGGGTAAAAAGAGTATCACCCTCAATTTAAAAAGTAAGCGCGGCATTGAAATTTTTCGACTCTTAGTCGCCAAAGCAGATGTGCTCCTGGAAAATTTTGTTCCCGGGACCATGGAAAGCTTCGGGATTGATTACCCAAAATTAAAGACCATAAACCCCAAAATTATTTTTTGCTCCATCTCTGGCTATGGCCAAAGCGGTCCCTATCGAGATTTTCCAGCTTTTGATCTTACTATTCAAGCAACTAGCGGAATTATGGCAGTAACAGGATATCCAGATGGTCCTCCCCTGCGCTGTGGAGCGTGGATTGGTGACTTGGTTCCTGCTTTGTACGGACTAAGTGGAATCTTAGCAGCTTTAATTTCCCGCGAAAAAACCGGCCATGGCGAAAGGATTGATATATCCATGCAGGATTGTAATTTTTCGTTAATCATGGATGAAGCTTTAGATATTCTTGTGGCTAACGGTATTCCTACTCGGCAAGGAAATCGGAACCCCAGGGCAGTTCCCTGGAGTACATTCCCGACGAAGGACGGAAATATTGCTATTTGTGTATTTTCCAATGAGCAATGGAAGATATTTTTGGAAGCCATCGGGAGAGAAGACTGTTTAAATGATCCTCGCTTTGCCAACGTAGAGGACCGATTGAAGAATGCCCATGAAGTGGAGGCTATGGTAGTGGAGTGGTCTCAGAAATATACCACAGAAGAAGCCCTAAGGATTTTGCGGAATAAAAAAGTCCCTTGCGACCCAGTATTGGAAATAAAGGAAGTATTACAAGATCCCCAATTGCAATCGCGGGGAATGATCCAGGAGCTATGGCACCCCCTTTGTGGACCTACTGGCGTGAAAGCCGCTGGCTTCCCTATTCGTTTTTATGAACTCCCGGCAGATTTCCCCTGCCCTGCCCCTTTGCTTGGCCAACATAATGAGGAAATTTATCTGGGATTATTGAAACTCTCTAAAGAGGAATTCGAGCATTTGAAAAAAGAAAAAATAATTTGATATTAAAAGGCCTTTATTTTATTATAAAGTATTCAAAATCTGCATCAACGAACTCAACCATTTTTCAAACTGTGCTTCGCCAGGGTTGCTTTTTAATAATGTCTATTAACTGACTTTTGCCAGATTAAATTTCTTAAAAAAAAATTTTAGTTGGCAATCAATTTTTGGGTGATCTCCGAAAAAGTGTTTAAGGCAGAAATATGTCCATTCTTGGCCAATCTTGGATCAAATAATCGCCAGATGCTGGTTAACGCCTGCTGCCCAGGAGGGACAATAAAATGGATTTTTCAGAGGTCTCCAAAATCCTGACCGTCGATCACTTTTTAGATTTCAGCGCAATTCAGGGCAGGAGGGGGAAAAGCTCATTAAAATAAGGCACTTATTTTTTTATAGGCAGGGGGGGGAAGATAAGGAGCTATTTAATTTCGCCTCTCCCCCTTCCGCTCAGTCACATTTGGGAGCGAAAAATAAAACTGTTCGACGGTCAGTCAAAAATCCTCTTGACAAGTTGGGGGTTTTAAATATTAATATTCAAAAAATTTGAAAAGTTCAACTATCAGCATAATTTTTATCAATTTTGAGCAGGGCGCCAATTTATCAAAAAACAAAAATTTCCTTAACAAGAAAAGATGTACTCTTTTATACGAAAGGCGATGTCGCCCTTCAGGAATGCTTTTATAAGCAGTCCTATCTAAGAAGGGGAACAAAAAAAGGGAGGTGCTATTATGAAAAAGAAGGTTTTAGTTTTTTGTACAGCTTTGACTTTATCCGCAATATTTTTAGTCTTTATTTCCATCTCAAGTTCTGCTCCTTCTAAGTTACCGAAAGTTATAACTATTACGGGCTACCCTATAGGATCTCTTGGTAATATTTTAGCTACTGCTTTTTCAGATACCATCGAAAAGAAGACCGGTATTAAAGCTCGCCCCACACCAGCAGATACAGATGTGGGGAGGCTTCTGCCTATAAGAAAGGGTGAGGCTGAAGTTTCTATCCTCACGGCGGCCACACTATATTTTGTCAGTAATGGATTAGAAGAATTTGCTGCTAAAGATTGGGGACCACAAAATATTAGATTAGTTTTTGCTGGCAATGTTATCCATCACGGAATGGCCGTACGAGGTGACTCGGGAATTAAGAGCTGGGCTGACTTAAAGGGCAAAAGAGTTGCTTATCCTCCCGGCCTTTTTTCTTTAACTGTCCCTGCCCTTTTAGCTTATGGAAACTTACGGAAAGAAGATGTTGTGTTAGTTAAAGCCGCTGGATATATAGCGGGAATAAAAATGGTTATGGAAAAGGCGGCCGATGCCTGCCACGCCTGCCCGGTTACTCCCATCATGAAAGAATGGGAATCTGCTCCTTATGGACTGCGTTACTTACCTATGGATCAGAAAGACAAAGAAGCCTGGGAACGAATGAAGAAATTTGCGCCCTTCATGGCCTTTCCGATTTGGGCAAACTATGGAGCTCTGGGAGAAGGAGGTTACAAGTGGCTTGCCTATTATCCGTATTCTTTAACTACCTATGAAACTGTTGACGAAATGGTGATCTATACAATTGTCAAAGCTTTAGTTGAAGGTCGGGATCTTTACAAAGATGTTAGCAAGCCTTCTACTGAAGAGTGGTCTCTGGAAATTACTTTAGACCTCAATAAGCCGATCTTTATTCCTTTCCATAAAGGCCTTATTAAGTATGCTCAAGAAAAAGGGAAATGGACTCCCGAACATGAAGCTTGGCAAAACAAAGCTTTGGAAGAAGAGAGAAAAAGAATAAAAGAATGGGAAGCAAAAAAGTAAAAACCTAAAAAATCAAAGAGGTCTTATGAATCAAGCACCCCTGCCTGAAATTAGCAGATATCGGGTTTTACCCCCTTTAATTCGCTTATTAGCCATAGTCTTCTCTTGTGCTGGAATTTTATCGGCTATCGTTTATCTATTTCATATAGGAGTGCGCTTTTGGGGAGGATTTATCGTCGGTACCGCTTATTTGCACTTAATTTTAAGTTTCTTCCTCCCTTTAGTTTTCCTTTATTTTCCGGCGGCTGCGCGTTTTAAAGGAAAAGTAAGTTCTTTCGATTTATTCTTGGCTTTGCTTTGCTTTAGCAGTGCTTTTTATTTTTTTCTTCAGGGTCAACAAATTTTATTTAAAGGATGGGAGGTTTCTCCACCGCCATTAGCTTTTGTCCTGGGCATTTTGCTTTGGGGGTTAGTTCTCGAAGCCGCCCGCCGGATAGTAGGATGGGTTCTCTTTGGCCTAGTTTTTTTATTCTCCGTCTATCCCCTTTTCGGGGAACATATGCCAGGATTCCTTTTTACAAAAAGTTTCTCTTTCCCACGATTAGTTGGATATTATGCTATGGGACCAGAGGGAATAATAGGCCTTCCCACTCATGTTCTGGGTAATCTCTTTATAGGTTTTATGTTTTTTGGAGTTGCGCTTACTTCCACTGGAGGGGCCAAATTTTTTCTCGATCTCGCCCTCTCATTATTGGGTAGGGTTAGGGGGGGAACTGCTAAAGTTGCTGTAGTCAGCAGTGCTATGGTGGGATCGATAAGCGGAAGCGTAATTACCAACGTTATTACCACAGGTTCTTTTACCATTCCGGCCATGAAGAAATCAGGCTACCCAAGTTATTATGCGGCCGCTATCGAGACTTGTGCCTCCACCGGAGGAGTGCTTATGCCTCCCATTATGGGCGCAGCAGCCTTTGTCATGGCTTCTATTTTGAATATACCCTACGCAGAAGTTGTTTTGGCCGCAATTATTCCCTCATTATTATATTACCTTGGACTTTTCGTCCAGGTAGATTGCTACGCAGCGAAGATTGGCCTTAAAGGTTTCCCAGCGAGCAATATTCCCTCATGGTGGACAACAATAAAAAATGGCTGGTTTTATATACTTGCTTTTGTTCTATTGATTTACGTTCTTTTCTCTCTGCGGCGAGAAGCCCAAGCACCTTTCTATGCCGCCAGTGCTGTGTTGGTGCTGACCATGATCAAGAAAGAGACCCGCTTAAATTTTAAGAGCTTCGTCGAATTTTTAGAAGGAGTTGGTAGGACTATAGGAGAAATTACCGGCATTTTAGCAGCTATAGGCCTGCTCATTGCTTCTCTGCTTATTACAGGGGTGGCGCAAACTCTATCTACAGAAATTATAGCTTTAGCCCGTGGCAATATCGTTTTGTTAGTCTTTTTGGGGGCAATAGCTAGCTTTATTTTAGGGATGGGGCTTACGGTCACGGCCTGCTATTTATTATTAGCAGTGCTCCTTGCTCCTGCCTTGGTTAAATCTGGCCTCAATCCTTTGAGCGTTCATCTTTTCTTAATGTACTGCGGCATGCTCTCTTTCATTACTCCGCCGGTAGCCATTGGCGCTTATGCCGCAGCTTCTTTGGCCGGGGCAGACCCTATGCGCACAGGTTTTCAAGCTATCCGTTTGGGCATAGTTCTCTTTATCATTCCTTTTTTCTTTGTTTTTCAACCTGCTTTTGTTCTGCAAGGAAATTTTGTGGAAATTTTAAAAGTCTTGAGTACAGGATTTTTGGGAGTTTTTTTGCTGGCCTCTGGCATAGAAGGATATAATATATTTTTAGGGAATTTAGGATTTTGGAAAAGGGCTTTTATCATTTTTTCTGGTGCTTTGCTCATGACCCCAGAATGGGTGACTGATCTGCTTGGGTTAGTTTTGTTCATTTTAATTTTAGGAATGAAGGGATTCCAAAAAATTAAAATTCAACTCTTGGCGCATAAAAAAGAAGAAAAAATTCTTTAAATCATGAAGAATGATTTACCCTTTTAGGTAACCCATTATTAATGAACATATTTTACCAGCTTAAGCCCTAAAACGGTCATTGCCATTTTGAAGAGGTGAGAAAGATCTCCTTCTCTTGGCCAATTTATAGAATTTTTAGCAAGCTACGCTTCCTCTTAATCATATCATCATAAAGTATCAGCGGGAAGAACACGAAGTGCAGGGTATTATCAGAAACGACGAAGGAGTTATGGGCTATAATTAAATCCCAATTTCGCTTGACTTTTTTATAATTGCCTTTAAAATTCTTTCTATTTCAAAGAAAGGATTAAGGTTGCCTGTTCAACTATTTGTAAAAGAAAGTTGGTAAGGGGCAAAAAGCTACCATGATGGCTGGGGAATTTCAAAAGACGTAATATTGGCCACTTTTTAAGAAAAGCATCATAAAAAATTCCAAAAAGGAGGTAATCTATGTTTGTCAAAAAATTTCTCTCATTGATGGTAGTTTTATTTTCGGGGGCCTTAAGTTTCTACACCGAAGCAGTGGAACTGCCCAAGATGATGACCTGGACAGCTTATGACGTAGGATCCTCGGGTTATATGCAAGTGGGTTTTGTAAGCGAATCTTTGTGGGAAAAATATAAAATAAAAGTGCGCGTTATTCCTGCCGGGACTGATCTTCCCCGCGTTTATCCCCTCCGGCTTAAAGATGCGGAAGTAGCTTTTCACGGCATTGGTTCTTATTTTATGCAAGAAGGTCTATACGATTATTCCACCATTGATTGGGGGCCACAACCTGTACGCGTCCTTTACTTAGCCCAACATCCCGGATTGTGTTTGGGAATACGTGGAGATTCCGTCATCAAAACGGCAGCAGATTTAAAAGGGAAGAGGGTCGCCTATTTTCCAACTTATGCTCTGACTATGATTAGCGAGGCTCATTTAGTTTTTGCTGGCCTGAGCTGGACAGATGTACAAAAGGTGGATGTTCCGACCTATGCTGCGGGAATGAAGATGGTCATGGAAGGAAAGATTGATGCCTCTCATATCAATCCCACAGCTTCTACGGCCTACGAGATGGCGGCCATGCCCTATGGGATAAGATATGTTCCTCTTCCCTTGGCAGATAAAGAAGGATGGGCTCGATTGAAAAAAAGTTATCCTTATTATTCTCCAATGAAAGCAACTATTGGCGCTGGTATATCTCCAGACAAGCCTTTAGAGACACTTACTTATCCTTACCCAGTAGCTTTGACTTATGATTTCCTTCCGGCAGATAAAGCTTACATAATTACCAAGCTTCTTCATGAATCCTTCCCGGTATATGCTGCTAAGCATAAATCATTAGAAGCGTATTGGGCTCCGGAAAAATTCTTAGAACTTTATGAAGATTACCCTATTCCTATTCATGAAGGTGCTATCCGTTACCTTAAAGAAATTGGTAAGTGGACGTCCCAGAGAGAAGCTCTCAATAAAGAACGTTTAAAAAGACAAGCTGATTTAAAAAAATTATGGGATACGGTCATGTCTGAAGCCTTAGAAAAGAAAATTCCCTCCAAAGATTTCCCTGATTTTTGGCTTAAGAAGAGGAAAGCTGCTGGCTTTTAGCTTAAGGTTAATTAATTAGCATAAAAGGGTGGTGGTGAATATCATCGCTGCCCTTTTCTTTTCTAAAATTTATGTAATGAAAAAGGGAAAAATGAAGAACGATCAAAATTTCAGCCAAGCCAAAGTAACTATCTCAAGATATAGAAATTTAACTGGCCCCCTGCGGTCAATTACCTTCTTATTTTCTTTGGTGACTATTATTTTAGCTATTTATCAGATTTATCATCTGCGTCTGGGGGGAATAATGATTATGGATAATTCCTATCTCTATTTAATCTTGGCTTTATTCATGCCCCAGGTTTTCTTATATTTTCCTTTGGTGAGAGGATCTTCTTCAAAATCATTATGGCTATTGGATTGTTTTTTAGCCTTTATTTCTTTTATAATCCCAGCTATTTTTGCCCGTTATGGTTACACAATAATTGAAAGGGGATGGGGCTATTTTGCTCCCGAAGAAATAACTTATATGGCTATTATCCTTTGGGCCTTAGTTATAGAAGCTGTCCGTAGAACAACTGGGCTCGCTTTAGCCATAGTCATCCTCTTTTTTTCTCTTTATCCCCTTTTTGCTCCTTATATGCCTGCCTTTTTAGAGGGCCATGGTCGTTCTTTTGTTACTACCGCTACTTTTCACTCTCTGAGTGTTGACAGCATTTTAGGAATTCCTATGAAAGTCTTTGGAGATTTATTAATCGGTTTTATGTTATTCGGGATTGCCTTACAAGTTACCGGAGGCGGAAAATTTTTCCTTGATTTTTCTTTTGCTCTTTTGGGGTCAACCAGAGGTGGTCCTGCTAAGGTAGCGGTAATGGCCAGTGCTTTATTTGGCTCCATGAGCGGCAGTGCCATTTCTAATGTAATAACTACTGGCTCAATTACCATTCCGGCTATGAAAAAAACTGGCTATCCACCTCATTATGCTGGGGCTATTGAAGCTTGCGCTTCAACCGGAGGGGTATTAATGCCCCCAGTCATGGGAGCTACGGCCTTTGTCATGGCTGCTTTTTTGCAAAAACCATATGCGCAGATTGCTTTAGCCGCGGCTATTCCTTCCTTGTTATATTATCTTGGCCTTTTAATTCAAGTGGACGGGTTTGCCGCCAGAAAAGGAATTGCCGGCATTCCAGCCAATGAAATCGTTCCTCTTTCCATAACTTTAAAGGAGGGTTGGTTTTTTCCTTTCTCGCTAATTGTTTTAATATATTTTTTATTTTCTTTGCGCGTAGAAAGCCAAGCCCCTTTTTACGCCATGGCTATTCTTCTTATAGTGGCTATGTTCAAAAGAGAAAATAGATTCAACGCGCGCAAATTCTTTGAGTTGATTGAATCATCGGGAAAGTTCCTGGCTGAGTTAGTAGCCATCTTAGCCGGGGTTGGCATGATTATGGGCTCCCTTTCCCTCACGGGAGTAGCGGCCAGTTTTGCTCGCGAGCTCGTCAGTTTTGCCGGAGGGAATATAGCTTTTATGCTCCTTTTAGGCGCCTTGGCCAGTTTTATTATGGGCATGGGTATGACTATCACTGCCTGTTATGTTTTTTTGGCCTTAGTTTTGGCGCCAGGATTGATCCAATTAGGTTTGAATGAGATAGCTGTGCACCTTTTTGTCATGTATTGGGGCATGATCTCTTTTATTACCCCTCCTGTTGCCTTAGCTGCTTTTCCAGCAGCAACTATTGCCCAAACATCTCCCTTGAAGGTTGGCTATACCGCCTCTCGTTTGGGTGGAGTAATTTATTTATTACCTTTTATATTCGTTTTTAACCCTGCCTTGATCTTGCAATCAGGACCAGGAGAAGTAATTCAAGCTGTTCTTTCTGCTGGTTTAGGAGTTATTTTGATTGGGTCAACTTTTGAAGGGTATTTAATCGGCCTCGGTAAAATCAATTTTTCTTTGCGAATTATCTTTTTCACTGCTGGAATAGCCTTGTCCATTCCAGAATGGAAAACCGACCTTTTAGGACTCTTTATAGCCTCGATTACTTTTCTTATTGCCCATTTGGCCAAGAAAAAATCTTAAAAAAGGAAGGAATCACCATGGACTTCATTAAAAAAGAAATATACCTATTAATCGGAGCAATTAAATATTTACAGTTATCACTCTTATCTTACTCCGTGGTCTGGCTTTATCGAGTTTCCCCAATGAAATTGGGTCGTAATTGCATATAAGAAATAAAACCAAATGCGGCAAGGGTCAAGCCCTTGCCCTACATTTGAGGTTTTTTAAATTTCTCGTAGGGCAAGCCCTTGGGGCTTGCCGAACCACGCATTAAGATGGCGTTTATTTTATGCTCCCATTAATAATTCCAGGTGAAGGGCGTAAACCCCGTATGATAGCGCCGCCGCGGTCTTGCGATACTCATGCCCATATTTATGGTCCAGCTGATAAATATCCACCTTTTCCAGGACGTCGGCCCACAAATTGGTTGGCTTCGCTCGAAGCTTATAAAACAATGCTTAATCGCCTGGGTATAGAAAGATGTGTAATTGTTCAGCCTTCCCTCTACAGCACCGACAATAGTTGCACTCTCGATGCTATCCAACAATTAGGTTTAGCACGGGCACGAGGAGTGGCGGTGACCAAAAAAGATATAAGTGATGCAGAATTGCGAAAGCTGCACGAGGGCGGAATGCGGGGGCTGCGTTTCTACCTTTTAGTAGATGATTTCCGCATGAGCGATGTCCCAGAAATGGCCAAACGCATTGCTCCTTTGGGGTGGCACCTCCAAATTCAAGACCGCGGCAATTGGCTCCCCGCCGCGATTCCAATTTTGAAAAAAATCCCTGTGGATGTGGTTATTGACCATGTGGGGCGAACTCCTCCTGAAAAAGGAATCAACGATCCCGGATTTCAGGAACTCCTCCGTTTCCTGGAAACGGGCAGATGCTGGGTAAAAATTTCTGCTCCCTATTTGGCCAGTTTATCAGGACCCCCTCATTATGAAGACGTCGGCGAGAAAATTAAAGCATTAGTCTCCGTTCGTCCTGATCGCTTAGTTTGGGCTACCAACTGGCCTCATCCCAATCATACACCTGGAAATAAGCCAGAAGAGGCAGATCTTCTGGATCTTTTGTTAGAATGGATACCCAATGAATCGATCCGCCGAGCTGTATTAGCTGATAATCCAGCGAATCTATATGATTTCAAGGAATAAAATTTAATCCTAATCTGAGAGATTCTTTTGACATTTATGAAGACAAAACCGTTAAGATTCCCGTTTTCACGGGAATGACACTCTCATTCGTTGGCTGATATTTGTCATTCCTGCGGAAGCATGAAGCAGGCTGAAGCAGGCTGAAGCAGGCTGAAGCAGGCAAGAATCCAGTATCTTTGATATAATGAATAATGAAAAATCGCCTAATTTAGGTTAATAAAAATGTAGGAAATTTCCCTCTCCTTTATTGTAATGGCATTTAGATAAATTCTTAAACATTGCCAAGCAAGGGATTGTTCCTTGCCCTATTGGTTATACCAAAAAGATTTGCCCGCAGAAGAAAAATTAGGCAACTTTATCTTTCCAGTACTTTGGGCAACCAGAGGACAAGTTCAGGCCAGTATGAAATAATAGCCATTATCGCAAACATAGCCAGTACAAAAGGGGAAGCGCCAATAATGACATCGTTGATGCGTCCGCTCTTGCGCAGGCCTTGCACCACATAAAGGTTAATACCAACTGGGGGGGTGATCATGGCCGTTTCCATGAGGATCACGATTAAAACACCAAACCATACAGGATCGAACCCCATTTTTACCATAATCGGCGTAATAATTGGCACAGTAGCTACCATCATAGAGAGAGTCTCCATAAACATGCCTAAAATGACATAGAAAACTATAACAGCAAAAAGTAATTGCCTGGGAGTTAGTTGCAGACCCATAATAAAATCGTTTACTTTCTTAAGCAGACCGATAGAACCCATTACAAAGTTAAGAAAATAGGCAGCGATTAGAATTGCCATAATCATTGCCGTTGTCCGCATGGTTCCTTCAAAGGCGTGGGTTAGCATTTTTATGGACAAAAGACGCCGCCAGGCAGCAATGGCTAAGGCAGCAATTACTCCTAAGGCAGCTGACTCTGTAGCCGTTGCCCAGCCTGCATAGATAGAACCGATAACTGCTATAAATATAATAATAGGCGGTATAAGGTCGGGTAGGGCTTTAAGTCTTTGCCTCCATGTAGCGGGAATAGGTTTGCCTCCCCATTCAGGATTAATTAGACAACAAATAAGGACAGTCAAACTAAATAAGCTCGCCAAAATAAATCCTGGGATAAAACCAGCCAGATATAATTTGGGGATCGAGGTATCAGTAAGCACTCCATAAACGATCATATTAATCGATGGTGGGATAAGGATACCCAATGTACCGCCGGCCGCAATTGTTCCTAAGAAAAGGCGTTCTGAATACCCCCGCTTCTGAATTTCCCCCAGGGCGACAGTGCCGATAGTAGCGGCAGTAGCGACACTCGATCCAGAAGTCGCGGCAAACATAGCGCAGGAGACAATATTAGTATGCATGAGCCCCCCTGGCAGCCAAGGCACCCAAAGGATAAGAGAATTGTACATTCTTTCGGCTATTCCCGAACGAAGGAGAATTTCACCCAGCAAAACAAAGAAAGGAATAGCTACCAGCAAAAAGTTATTTGAGGTAGCCCAAGAGATTTCACCTAAGGCCATATTAAGGGGCAGCTTCGAATAAATCCATTCTAAAGCCAAGCCCAAAATTCCCAGCCCAGCCGCCACAGGCACAGCAAAAGCAAGGAGTCCAATAAGGATTAAGAAAGCTGTCCCGAGCATCAGGACTCCATCCTCTTAGACTTACGCTCCTTAAGATAGCGCACCTCTTCTTCCACTTCTTCAGCAGCTGCACGGGTGCTGATAGCTCGAGAGGCAGCAGCAATTTCTCCCTGCCATACGAGCAAGGCGGCGCGCACGAAAAGGATAATTCCCAAAAAGATGAGGATTAGGAGACCTATGACCCAAATTGATTGGGGAATAATCAGGGGGGTAGCTAAGGCTGTATGACTTCGCGACGAGGAAACCCAAGACTGCTCCATGACACTCAGACCACGCCAAGCAACTAAGCCGAAAAAACTTAAAAAGAGGATCAATCCAATAAAATCTAAAAAAAGACGAAATCCCCGCGGGAAGAGGGAATATAAAGAATCGATGCGGATGTGCGCGCGGTCTAACAAGGTTGCTCCCAGCGACCAAGAGGTGCCGAGGGCTAAAGCATAACCGGCAAGCTCATCGGCACCTCCGATGGAACTTTGAAAGAATTTGCGCAAAATCACGTCTACGCCAATAAGCAGAGCAGCCAGAAGAACTAAGGTTCCACCAAACCTCAAGCTATAGCGGCTTAATTGAGTGGCCAAGCTCATTAGCTTTTCCATCTTCCCCTTCCCAGGTAACTAATCCCTTTAATTATTTGATCGGGGCCTTTAGGCCAAGTACTTTACCAACTGTTTCATTCCATTCAGCCGCGCATTCTGGACCACACCGCTTGGCCCAGCCGGCAAGCACTGCTGACTCTACCAGCTTCTTATGCATTTCCGCTTCCTCTGGCTTTACGGGTACGATAACCATGTTAGCAGGTTTGCCCAATGTGCATGGCTGTTTATTCGTATTGCAATTGTCAGCTTCTTCCATGGCTAATTTATGGGTTTGCCATACTTTTTCCTCGTAAGCTTTGAATTGCTCCAGCAAGAATTTCTGCGTCTGTGGGTCAAGTCTATTCCAAGTTTTTAAATTAACAGCAGTCACATTAATGCTCCAGCCCAAGGACATTGGGTAAAGCGACTTAGTCACTTCTGGCCAGCCCGCTGTATTTCCAGAAAGACTTCCGGTAACTGCACAATCAACCACCCCTTGTTTAAGCGCAGGCACAACTTCGGCAAAGGCCATGCTTACGGCTGTCGCTCCTATACCACCCAAGAAATCACGCATCGTGGGGTTAAAAACCCGAATCTTTTTTCCTTTAAGGTCTTTAAGACCACCAATCACTTCCCGGCACCAAAATACTTGTGGTGGATTGGCCCCAAAAACCAATAATTTGGCATTCCAATTTTTTTGCATTTGCCTATCCAATACAGCTCGGTATGCTTCGCAGGCAGCGCGGGCTTTAACTGGGTCTAGCGTTAAGCCGGCTAAGTCAACTCCCTCAAAGCGCGGATCATCACCAGCCATCTTAGATATATCCATGCTGGCGAAGTCCATAACGCCTAAGCGTATCAAACGTAATAATGTTTTGTCATCTATCCCCATGTGGTCAAGAGGTGTAATATCCGCAGTGATCGCACCTTTTGATGCTTTAGGTAAAGTTTCTCGCCAAAAAGGAATTTCATCTCTAATTGACATAACTACGGTGCTGTGGTAGCCAATTACTTTGAAATGATTCCTCGGCAGATCTTGTGCTGTGGCCATATCGGCGATTAAAATAAAGCATATGGCCATAAATAATAGAAATATTTTCTTCATAACCCCCTCCTTTTATTAATTTTTTTTAATCTTGGTCTTTTTTTCGTTCTTTAGCAATTTCAATTATAGCAATTGACCAAAGATTAGATTAAAGCTTATTTTAATTTTTTTTTAATTCATGTCAATATTATTTTAAACCTTGCCCCCCTTCACTTTTGGGG
>Ga0209102_1000313_pt1 | contig 33346 bp, 31 predicted proteins | sample ConPoolayeHmetaG_FD_185483 | JGI IMG/M metagenome (GOLD analysis project Ga0209102, IMG submission 185483) | Hot spring microbial mat communities from California, USA to study Microbial Dark Matter (Phase II) - Cone Pool mat layer H metaG... ...
TTTTCCCGCTGCCCAAAAACAAAACTTGCGCACCGCCGCCATTCGCCGCTTAACGGTTGATGGCGAAAGCCCCAAACTTTCCAACTTTCGCCGATAAGCCAAAATTTTTGTTTTAGTTATTTCCATTGACAGATACAGGATTTTTCGATAAATTAAAAATAATGAGATTGTCTAAAAAAGACAAAGAATCTTTATTAAGAGTTCTTTCGGATATATGTGGGAATCTTTCTGCAGGTTGGTTTGCCCATATTTTTATTTCTCCCGGCTTTTCTTCTGTTTTTACGCTTGAGAAAGTATTAGTCTTGACAAGGTCATTACTCCTTGCTATATTGTTTTTAATATTTGCATTTAGATTAGATAGAGGTTTAAGATGAATCCTGATTTTTGGTCTGTTAGTACTACCGCCCAAATTGCGACTGCTTTGGTTTTGATTGCAGTGCTTCTTGGAATTATGGTTTTTAGGCAGGTTTCTCGCTAAGTAACGATGCTCACCGGTGGGAAAAAGACCCTCTTGGAGCCTCCGCCGATAAGCCAAAATTTTTGTTTTAGTTATTTCCATTTTTAACTTGCTTTCAGCCACCCTAAAAAGTGGCGCAAATCAGACAAATAATTTTTAATTGTCAAGGGAGTAACTTTTTCCTTTTCCAGAGAAAGCCTAAACTCTTCCAACATTTTTTTTTCGGCTGGAGCGGCAGAAATTCTTGCCTGGGCGGAGGAAATGTTGCTCACTTTCGCCGCTGGGTTTTCCGAAAGCCATCCGGAAGCTTGGCCAAACTCTCCAAATTTGCGAAGGGCCGATAAATGGCGATTAATTGTTGATGGGGGAGTTTTAGCAGTTAGTAAATCTTGTTGATATTCAAAGATTGTTTCCTTGGTAAAAATTCCAAAAATTGCTTTTCCGGCGACTTGGTAGTGGATGCCGGTTTTTTGCGCCAACCAATCAAAAAAATCTCTAATATCAGACAAATAGTTTTTAACCGTTGCCGGCGAGCAATTTTGGCTTATAAGATAAACTCTAAAAAATTTGGGCAGGTTCATTTGCGGTTATTAATTTTAGCTTTAAATTATACTAATTATACTTCGATTATACTTTCCAATTTCTACTATAATAAGGCTTTTTAGTCTTGTCAAGAGGCAAAATTTGTCAATTTTGATGCATTTAGATGAGGTTGTTTTTTTATAAAAATTTACCGCAAATTAGTTTTCATATGCGTTTTCATGGATGATATTTCCCGCAAACTTGCCATTTTGTTATATACAAATGGTATCATAATATATCATTATTAAGGAAAAAGTTCCTTCGTGTCACTTGACATAATTTGATATATTTAAGTTTTTCTAAAAATTATAAATCCTATAGTAAATTTAGACCCGATTTAAAAAAATTTTTAAAAATATAGTTTTAAAGTTTTTGAGCTCTTCGTTTTATTTTCTTGCTTTTCTTTTGAATTTTTTCATCAAAACATTAAAAATTAAAAATTAGAAATTAGAAATTTCCCCCCTGTCCTAGAGTAAAATTATCAATGATATTTTTAGCAGTTGTTGAAAGAACTTGCCAATGAGCTTTTTGTGTAAATAAAGATTAATATAACCTAAAAAACTCTAAAAAGGCGATATTGGGAAAGGGAAGGAAAGGAGATTTATGACTTATAAATAGGGGTTGTTTATAGTAATTTTTTAGCTAAAGGTAGAATTCCCAAAAAGCCAATGCCCAACAAAATTAAAGGCAGTTTTGTGGAGTCTGGCCGGTATTCAAAGGAAATTTCCTGCCGTCCTGGCGATAATTTAACTGCCATAAAACTGGGAAAGACCATAAACTTTTTGGCTAGTTGGCCGTTGATTTTTACCTGCCAATTTGGATGATAAGTCATTTTGAAAACCAAAAGGCAGTTCTGGCAGGCAGGACTTACCTCTACCGTCGCTTGATATTTTTCGCCAACAATTTCTTCTTTTATAATTTTACTTTGCGAGTCTAGTTTTTGGCTGAGGGGATAATCAAGGGCAGGAGGGAAAAAGATTTGCCGGGGAGCTTTGGCGTCTAAAACTAAGGTAGGAAATTCTTTTTTTGCCGGCAAGTCAGACAAAAGCCAAAGATGGATGATATTTAAAATATCAGTTTTTTGTATTTTGACAGATTTGTTACTTGTCCCCAAAGTAAAATAACCCTCGCTTTCCACTTGGGAAAGATTAAACCGGCCAAAGTTGCCGATAAGTTTGGCAAATTTTGGCAGGGGAAAATCTTTTGGGGTAATTAAATAGCGAACGTTCCATAAATCATAATCGCGGGGATTTTCGTAATTGAAAAATGGCTCAGGATCGGTATTTAAAGACCAGCTTTCCGGCAAAAAGCCAACCAGAGGAACGCCGGCAGTTGACAAGGCTAAATAGACCTGAGTAGCCCCAATTTTAAACTCTCGGCCCCAATTTCCCGGTGTACCAGCATAAGTTCGTCCTGGAGGAAGCGATTTTATGGTTGTTATCAGCTTTTGAAAATCCGCCTCATCAGCCTGGTAGCTTTCGTTTGCTTGCCCAAGCCAAATTCGGTTGTAATAAAGATAGTTGGCATTAGCTTTATAAACTGGAATCGCCAGGAGGAGAATTAGCCCCCAAGAAAGTAAAGGAAAAGAACTGTAACTGGCCAGCCGGCGCAGTTTTTGGAGGACAAAAGCAGCTCCCACCCCAATCAGGGGAAAACTAACCAGATGAAGGCCATTTATTAGCCGCTGTTGGTGCATTTCTTTCATCATTGGCAAAAGGTCAATTAGCGGCCCCCAAGTGGTCCGGCCAAAATAAAGCGCCAGCCAAAAAGGAAAAAGGAAAGCAAAAAAGCGATATTTTCCCCGGAAGCGCCACAAAGAAACAAAAAATCCCACTCCCAGCAAATAAGTCAAAATCGGCGGTCGACTAAAATCAAAAAGTTGACCATTTAAAAACATAGAAATAACCTCTTTTACTCCATAGGAGTTCCATTTTACTGGCGGATCCCAAAAAGAAACATTATGATAGGCATTTTCCAAAAGCAGGGGAACAAACCAATAAGACAAAAGTAAAAAGGTAAAAGTAAAAAGCAAAGACAAGAATATATATCTTTTTACGGCCGTTTTTGCCGCCGCCAGCCAGCGAAATTTTTCCCCACCAAATTTAGAAAAAAGCTGGGGGATTTCCTCCCAGGGCAAAAAAGCCAAAGGTAAAAGCAGTAAGGAAAGGACAATAAAGTAGCCAAAAGCTAAATGAGAAGCAAAAGTAGCCGCCAGCAGCAAAACCGCTGCCAACAAATCCTTAGTTTTAATTGGCCCGCCTCGTTTTTGGCCGTCGCCAGCCTGGCGTTTTAGGCGGTAAAAAGCCCCCAACGCTAGGGGAGCGAAAAAAATTGCCCAAAGTTGAGTAGAAAGCCCATATCCTCGCCAGGCAAAGCTGGAAATATCCGCTCCATAAAGGCCATCGGTTAAAATCTGACTGCCAAAAAATGCTCCCAGGGCCGAAGTTATTTTTCCAAAACCAAGCCAGCGGCAGGAAAGATACCAAGAAACCGGTAAAAACACCCAAAGCCCAAATTTTAGCCAATTGAATATGTTATATAAGTTTATCTTTTTCATCATTAAGTTATATATAATCACAGCTAACAAATGGGGGAGATGTTGGTAATAAAAAGGCAAAGGATAGCCCGAGGCCCAAGTTGGCACCCAATGGTCCAATAAAGCAAGAAGGGGCTGCTGGCGGCGGACGACTTCTTGCCAAACTTCATTCATCCGGGCGGCAAGGGTAAACTGAAAAATATTATCGTTTGGATCAGCTTTTACATTCAATTCTGGTCGCAGTGTCAAAAAATTAAAAACCGCCGCCGCCCCAACCAGCAAAACCGCCAGCCAAAAACCAGCCCTGCCGGAAAGAAAAAATCGCCCCGGCCTTCCTTCGGCACTTTGCCTTTCTTTTCCCGCTCCGTAATTGGATTTGCCCTTCTGAGAGCTCCACCATGATAAAGAAATTTTATTTTTCATTTTCCTGGCGAAATTTTATTCTCTTTTTAAAAAGATTTTCCCGAAAACCTCCTTCTTTAACAAATTTTTCTTCAGTCCAGCGCAATTTTTGGTCTAAAAGCTGATTTGTTTGATTGATTAGACAAACCATCGCGTTTGCCGCCTTTTCCGGAGAAATTAAATAAATTTTATAATGGTTATAATTTTTATAACGATTATAGGCAATCTTCCGGACCGCCTGAGCAAGGGGAGAGGTTTTTTCCCAAATTGGCAAATTTCGTTGACGCAAAAAATCCAAGTAATCGTTTAAAAGCTCCTCTAAGCTCCCTCGGGCAACCCCCAAAAGTTTAATTCGGCCTTCCAAACTTTTTTGTAAATACCCCTCGGCAATATTTTGCTTTCCCGAACGAGCCGCTTGCTCCATTTGGTCTTTTTGCCGGGGAGAGGGGACAAATCGCCGGCAAAACTCCACCGTAAAATCATAAATAATTTCCGCCTGTTGGAAAAATGGCAAGCCGCGGTATCCCCCTTTCCCCTCGGAAATTTTATAACGGCTATAACTTTTATAACTGTTATAATTTTTATAACTTTTATCTTCCATAAAGCCTTGGTTCCAGCCAGTTGGCATGGTCTTCGGTAATACCATCGCCAGCATCATTAACCGCTAAAAGCAAATTTTTTACCCCTTCTAAGGAAACATCAGCATGGCCGGGCAAATCTCCTTTGGTCATTTTTGGCGAGCGAAAAAGAAGTTGGCCATCGCCGTAGATTTCAAAAACAACACTTGCTCGCTCACCGGCGGCGGTATCCACCCCAAAATCAGTTTCCAGGCGGCGGAACTTTTTGCCCAAATCAAAAACAATTTGGGAATTAGCATGAGTGCCAAAGCCTTGGCGGTAAAAAAAGTAATTGACCGACAAAAAAGACCAACTTTTTGGTCCAAACATTGAGTTTAAATTGCGGTTTACCTGCAAACTTCCATAATCTTGAGTAGCACTAATTGGTTTAAGTTTAGTGAGGGGAATTTCTTTTTTGACCAAATACTCCAAGTTTGTCAGCAAAACCCCAGCAATTATCATTCCTCCCGCCCCCAACTTCCAAAAAAGGCTAAGGTTTTTTGTTGCCTGCCAGAGGAAAAGAAAAAAGAAAGCGAGATTAAACACGCTAAAAGCAACTTCCCAGTTTTTGTTTGCCAAAAAACCTAGGGCTTTAATTCCGTTTTCCGGATAATTAACCAGCATACTGGAATTAAGATTGGCAAAGACAGAAAGCGAAAGCAAAAGAAACAAAGTCAAAGCCAAACGCTTTTTCGCTGGTTTTTCCCAATAGTCTGGTAAAAGCAAAAATAAAAAGCAGAAAGCAGGGAAAATATAGCGCTCATGGCTTTGGGTGGGGAAAAGGAAAAAAGCCAAACCAGCCAAGACCAAAGCCAAAAGGAAATTTCTTGCCCCTTTTTGAGCTAAAACCAAACCAACGGCCAACAAATAAAAAGAAGAAAACAAAATCAACCCCATTGTTTTTGCCGAAGTCACCCCCAAGCTCAAAATCTTGTCGCTTATCTCCATTCCTTTTCCGCCAGCAACTAACCACCACAAATTATAGGCCCGCAAAGAAAGCAGGGGAAACCAGTCGGCATTTTGGTAAATTAAATAAAAAGTCCGCTCTAAATTATTTTTCAAAACAAAAGGAAAACTCCAAAAAAGATAGGTCAAAGCCGCCACCGCTAAATTTTTTACCATTGTTTTGAAAGAAAAATTTCGCCATAAATAAAGAAAAAAGAGGGGTAAAAAAACAATTACCTGAAGTTTAAGCATAAAGCCGCTAATGATAAAAATTGTTGCCAAAGCAGGTTGGCTTCGGGCAAGAAAGATTAAAGCCAGCAAAACAAAAGCCACTCCCACCGAATCAACCTGGCCCCACCAAGCACCATCATAAAAAACTACCGGATGGAAAATAAAAGCAGCGGTCAGAGGCAAAGCCAGCCGGGAAGAGTTTTTTGGCAAGCCCAAAAGCTGAGGCCGACGCAAAAGATAATAAATTCCCCAGGCAGTAACCAAATCGCCAATAATTGAAGGAAGTTTGGATAAAAGCAAAAACAAATAATTACTTGTTTGCCAGTATTGCTGAAAATTGGCCGGATCAGCAAAAAGGCGATAAATTTTTGCCATCAGCCGGAGGACCAAAGCAAAACCCGCCGGATAATTGTAGTTGGTATTTTGGGTGAGCCAAACAATACCTTTGTCCGAAGCCGCCAAACTCCAAGACTTCCAATAGGCAACATCGGCTTCAAAACCAGGCTGAGGAACAAGCAAAAGTCTAAGTATTAATCCTAAAAAAAGGATTATAACCATTATAACAATTATAACAATTATAAAATTTATTTTTTTAAGGAGTTGGCGTTGGGGTGGGGGTTGGGGAGTTCCAGCGGACACTGTCAACAATTCGGTTGAAAATCAAGGGATCCAAAATTCCGTTGGCCAAATGAATAACTAACCTCGGATTGTTTGGCACTTCAAAAAAGATATCCAAATTTGGAGTTTGGCCGGCCAAATTCACATAAACCGCTTTGTAGCCCTTAAGTCCTTGGGCATTGGTAAACTTGTCAACTGACAAAACATCCTTAAGTCCGGAAAATCTTCGCCACCAATTGCGGACAAAAGCCTCAGTATTGCCCACATTTTGGGGGTCAATTTCTTGGATATTTTCAATATCTAAAAGAATATTAAATTGGGGGTTCAAATTGCCCCAGGCGATTCCTACTGCATCAAGCGGATCGTTGGGGAAAGAAGCTAAAGACAGGGTTTCTGGATAGGAAAAAGAATAAGGATAGGTTTTTCCCTGATAGGTAACCCACTTAACATCGGCTGGAGCAGTAAAGCGCTGGGGGGCAGTGGGCGGATTATTGGTGGTAAAGCCACTGGACTGTTCGCCAGTGTAAGTCGTCCCACCGGGGAGGGTGATTTTCAGGCCTTGTTTTTGGGAATAAGTCCAACCAGCCCAAATAACAACAGCAATTAACCCCGTTCCCAAAACCAGACCTAAAGCAATTTTTTTCAAATCTGGTTTTTCTTCCATCAATATAAAACATAACAACTTTCCTTTTTTTTGTCAACCCCTATTTCCCCCCCCAAGATGGGGAAGAGATATTTAAACTCCAAAAGGAAAATGCTATATTTAAGATAATGAAGAAGGGGAGTGACTCTAAAGAATATCTGGCGGTTTTTTTAGCTTTGGTTTTTGCCTTCTTAAATATTTTCCATATTCTGCCTCCTTTTTTTAAAACTCCTCCCGGGACTTCATATTTAGCCATCGGTCATTACGGCTATGATTATTTAGCTTGTTTGTCATTTATCAAGCAGGGATTAGCCGGTAGTTGGTTGGCAGTTAATCAGTTTAATAGCGAAAAAATGGCTGGCTGGTTGGTAGTAACTTGGCCCTTTTTATTGGCTGGGCAAATCGGTCGGCTTTTTTCTTTCTCCGCCCCTTTAGTTTATTGGCTTTTTGTTTTTTTGCTGACAACAGTAATTCTTTTGGCCGCCTATTTTTTAGTTAGTCTTGCCTGCGGGGAAAAGAAATTTCTAGTTTTTCCTGTTTTTCTTACTTTTATTTTTGCTGCCCCTTTTTTTAAGATTAAAAGCCTAAAACCTTTTTCCCCAGAAATTTACCGGCTAACCTGGTATTCCGAGGCTACTTTTTTAAACCGCCTAAGCGTTATTCCCCACCATCTTACAGCCATTTTTTTGACTCTTGCCCTTTTTTTAGCCTGCTTTTCTTTTTGGGAGCATTTTTTTCAAAAGAAATCTTCATCCCCAAAAATTTGGCTTAAATTTTTTCCCATTGTCCTTCTTTTTGTTTTAATAATGACCCTTTGGCCCCTAAGAATAGTTTATCTTTTTCCCGCTTTTGTTTTTAGTTTTGGCTGGGGATTTTTTACCTACCGATTAAAAGACAAGCAAAAACTGCTCACCGGTCTGAAGATGGTTTTGCTTTTAACTCTCGTTCTTATTTTTACTGGACTATATTTCAAAAACAACATTAGCCATGTTTATTTGCCGGAAGTAGCTTCCTGGGAAAAGGCACAAATGGAATTTCCTTCTTTGGGTCGTTTTTTTCTGGCAACCGGGCCGGTTTTTATTTTTGGCTGGCTGGGGCTGATTTTTTTAATCTTAAAGAAAGTCAAACTTCCCTTGGTTTTAGTTTTTGGTCTTTTAGCCAGTTTTCTTTCTTATCTTTTGTTTTTTACCCCGGTTTCCTTGATTTTTAGCAATCACAACTCCCGCTTTATTTTTTCCGAGGCTTATTTATTTTTGAGTCTGGCTTTGTTTTTTGCTTTAGAAAAAATTTTGCCCAAAAAAATCAGGCTTTTCTGGCTGCTGGTAGTTTTATCGGCAATTTTTTCCTTTCCTTCCTTTTTCCAAGTTTTGAGGGTAAGAATTAAAAGTTTGGAAAGCGTTTCTCCCATTCATCTTTTTTTAGATAAAGAGATTCTTGCCGGTTTTCAATTTCTTGACCACTTGCCTGGGGAAAAAATTGTTTTGACCCCACCTTCTTCTGATTTTGGGGCAGTTTTGCCTGCCTTTGCTAAAGCAAAAGTTTTTCTTGGCTACTGGCCGGCGACAACCAATTATCAGCAAAAACTTTCCCAAGCCCAGGATTTTTACAACGGCAAAATGAGTGGTTTTCAGCAAAAAGAATTTTTGACCAAAAACGGCATTAATTACATTATTTTGACCGCTTACGATTTTTACGAAAACTCCTTATTTTTATCTTCAGAGACAGACTTTTCTCCCATTTTCTCCAACACCAAAATTAAAATTTTTACACCTGGGAGGTGAAATACGTTAATCCCTAGAGAGAAACCTCATAAACTTGGTTTTCGCTGTTTTCAAAGACAAGTTTTAGTTCAATTTTTGCCAGTCCGGTTTTTTCCAGAGGTGGGGACTCTGGGGTGAAAAGAATATATTTCACCTTCCAACGGCCAAGAATTTCTTTGATTTTTTGGGGGTCAGAACTTTCACTATAAATAAAATTAACCTCCTTTAGTTTTTCTGCTGCCTGAAAAGTGACAAAATCATGACCAAAAACCACCTTATTGCGAGCAAAAGCCGGCAGCATATTGGCGGTAAAATAGGGAGCAACCACCACCGACTCGGGGGGAGTATTTTTATCCAGCCAGGCAAAAGCTTCCAAAAGCGGTTGGCGAAGATAAATATTGAGGTAAGGAGTAGTAAACATCCCTATCTGCCACTTTAAAGAGGCAAAAAAATAGGGGAGGGAGAAAAGAGCAATCGCTCCAAAAACCAAGCCTATTTTTTTAATTTTTTCCAAACCTTGGGCTGCCAAAATTCCCAAAGGAACAAACAAATAAAGTTCAAAAAGTCGCTCCTGAGAGAGGGGAATAGCTTTTCCCAGAAAGGGTCCAACCGCAAAAGAAATCACCGCCCAACTTAAAATAAATTTTGCCAAGAAATCTTTTTTCCTGAAAAATCCAGCCAAACCGAAGATTGCCAAAAACAAAGCTGGGCTATAAGCCAAAAACAAATTTTTTGGGGATAAAATTTGAACAGTTTTTTGCTGGTGGTACATCCAGGAGAAAGGCAAAGTAGTGGCAAAAAGTTTTTGGTAATAAAAAATCAAAGGCAGGGAAAAAATTCCTAAAACCAACCCTCCAAAAACTATCCGGAGAAAAATTTTTGACTGGCTGATGACCGCAAGCAAACCAGCGGCGGCAAAAAAAATCAAAAAGAGACTGGTAATTGCCGGATTAAAAATTGTTGCCAGAAACAAAAAACCGGCAGCAAAACCTAAAGCTCGCCAGGAAGAAAAATTTTTCAACCAGCGGTTAAAATAAATTGCCCCAAGCATTAGCAAACTTATGGTTGCTAAATCGTGGGGAATAAAAAAGGTACGCATCAAAGGGTCCAAACTAGAAACATTAGGAAAGACAAGTTTTGGGGGAAAGATTTGGTAAAAAGGGGGCAAAAAAATTGCCAGAAAAAAAGCCAATTTTCTTTGATTTGGTTTCTCCAAAATTTCGCTTATTAAAAAATAAACAACCAAAAGCCTGGCTAAGCTCCAAAAAATTCGGGCAAAAGTATATCCCAGTGGTAAACTTAATCCTAGCCTGGAGCTGATAAATCCCAAAAGAGGATAAAAAAGATAAACCGGGTGCCGCGAAAAATCTTCGGAGGAATAGCGCGAGGTAATCAAAAATTTCCCCTCCGCCCCATCTTTCATCCAGGAAAGGTATTGGTAGTAATCAAACATATAGTTGTGGGCAAAAGAATAAACTGTTCCCGGCGGTCGGTGAAAAAAAAGGTCAACAAAAAGGGGCAAAAGTCCAAAAAAAGTGATTAAAAAAATTAAAAAAAGAATAAAATTCGTCTCTTTTTTAAACATCAAGTTGATTATATAATAAACTAACTAGAGGGAAAAAATGAAACTAGAAAAATACGAATTTTTACTTGCCCTCATTATTATTTTTCTGACAATTTTTCTTAACCTTTTTTCTTTCCTTTCTCGCAGTTGGCAAACCCCGCCTGGCCGAGTTTTTAGCGGCGCTCAGTTTTATACCGATGATTATGCTGTTTATGTTTCTTATATCCGTCAGGGGCAAGAGGGTCGTTGGACTACTATCGATAAGTTTACCTCCGAAGTCCATCCTTCCTCCTTAGTCCACGAGGAATATCTTTTGTGGGGGAAACTAACCGGCCTTTTTCATCTTTCGCCAATTTTTTCCTATCATTTGGCCCGACTAATTTTTGGCCTGCTTTTTTTACTTTTAATTTATTTTTTTCTCAAAAAAGTTTTTCCCACCCCAAAAGAATTTCCCCAGCGGCTTTTGACTTTAATTTTGATTTGTTTTGGCAATGGCTTTTTGGACAAATCCGGCCAGCCATTTTTAAATTGGCTAACCGAGACTGATTCCAGCCAGCGTTTTGCCGCTCTTCCTCATTATTTAATCGGTTTTTCTCTTTCCTTGGCAATTTTTAACTGGTATTTTTCCGAAAACAAAAACTTGCTTTGGCCGCTTCTTTGGGGTCTGGTTTTAGGTTTTGTTTTGCCCTCAAGTTTTTTGATAGTTTTGGCAACACTAGCGCTGGTTTTTATTTTCTCCAAAAAATCTTTTCGCCTGGGTTTTTTGCTGGCAATTCTTTTTTTAAGCTTTTTACCCTCTTTTTTTTACTATCAAAGAATTTTTCAAATTCCTCCTTGGAGCCATATTTTTGCTTGGGAAAGGGCAAATCGGCCGGCTTTTAATTTTTGGGAGTATTTGGCAGCTTTGGGCCCAACCGCTTTTTTGTTTCCCTTAGGAATTTTTGCCCCAAAAGAAAAAAGGTCTTGGGCAAAATTTTTGCTTATCCTTGTTGGCGTGGTTTTTCTTTTCGTCTTTTTTGCCGCTGACAAACTTAATTTAAACCCCACCCGCTTTCTTCAGTTTCCCCTTTATATTCCTTTTGCTATTTTGACCATTTTTGGTCTTAGTCGCTTTTCGAAAAAGCCTTTGCCCTTGGCGATTTTTACCCTCATTTTGCTAGTCATTACTTTGCCTGCCACTTTTGTTTCTTTAAAAAACCAAAAAGAAATGTACGCCGACTTTTCTGAGCTTATTTATCTAACAAACGAACTAAAAACCGCCTTTGATTTTTTGGCCAAAAATACCTCTCCCAACCAAACTGTTTTAACCTTATATCAGGCAGGAAATTTGATTCCCTTTTTTGCCGGCAATAAAGTTTATTTAGGCCATCTTCAGGAGACTTTAAATTATCCTTTGAAAGTAAAATTAGCCGAAGATTTTTTTGCCGGAAAAATGACCCCCACTCAGGCAAAAGAATTTCTTTCCCAAGGAAAAATAAATTTAGTTTTTTTAAGCCCTCAGGAAAAATCTTTAGGTGGTAAAATTGAGGTATATTCTTTTTTAAAGCCTATCTATCAAAGCCAAACCATTACTATTTTTGAATTTAAAAATGATTAAAAAAATATTTTCCGAGGAAATAATTGTTATTTTTTTGATTTTAGCAAGCCTTCTTTTAGCCGCCAGCCCGATTTTTTATGAATTAAAAATGATTTCCTGCTGCCTGCCTTCGGACCGTTTTGGCTTGCTTGAGGGCGATTTTCCTCCAGATACCCGGGTTTATCTTTCAAGAATGCTTCAGGGTTATCAGGCTCAATGGCTGGTTAAAGAAAAATATACCTCCGAGCCCCATTCTCCTTCTTTAACTCATTGGCTTTATTTGTTGTTGGGAAAAATTGGCCGTCTTTTTGGTCTTCCTCCCTATAAAGCTTTTCCTTTTTGGCGGATAATTGCCGGGGGAGTTTTTCTTTTCAGTGGTTATTTTTTTCTTTGTCAATTTTTTTCCAAAAAATCTTCGCGGTTGGCAGCTTTTATTCTTTTTATTTTTGCTTGCAATTTACCTTTATTAAATCCCTCCGGCGTTCCTTTTTTAGGAAAAAATTTTTCTTTTGCCTTGAGTTGGTACACCTTTTTTGATCCGGCAAAAAGGCTGGTTTTTTTGCCCCATTATCTTTTTTCTTCAGCCTTTTTAATTTTTTCTTTTACCTTTTTAAAAAATGGCCGGTTTGGCCTTTCCGGATTTTTTGCTTTTTTAGGGGGGACAATTTTACCTCAGGCATTACTAATTTATTTAGTGAGTTTGTTTTTTTGGGATATTTGGTTGGTGAGGAAAGAGGGTTTTAAAAAAATTTTTCCTCGTCAATTGCCTTTATTTTTTTGGCTGGCGTTAGGACTACTTTTTTGGAAAATTTCTTTATCTTATTTCCCTTGGAACATCCAAACCCAAGCTGATTTAAGTAAAAGGGGAGAGGTTTCTTTTCGCTTTGGGGAGTATTTTTTAGGTTTGGGAACAGGGGCTTTAGGTTTTTTGGCCGCCATCTGGATTTTAATTTTTCGGAAAAAAGAATTTTTTCTACCTGCTTTTTGGTTGCTGGCGGTTTTGCTCTTGTTGGTTTTTTTAGGAATTTTTCCTTTTTCCAATCAGTTTCGTCTAACCCAAATTGATATTCACTTGCCCCTTTTTGTTGCTTTGATTGCTTTTTTAGAAAAACAAAAAAAATTATTTTTCGCTTTGGGGGTTTTTCTTTTGCTTTTGCCTTCATTTTTAGCCTGGCCGGTGAGTTTAAAAGGGCAGAAGCTTTTTATCCAAAGCAAAATTGCCGCCGGCTGGCCGCTTTTACCCCAAAAACCTTATGTTGTTTATCCGAGAAAGGAGATAATGGAGGCAATTTTTTGGTTGGGAAAAAATACTTCGCCCCGCTCCGTAGTTTTGGCCGGAGAAACCGCTGGCAGTATGATTCCTGCTTATGCCGGTAATTTTGTTTGGCTTGGTCATGGTCACCAAACAGTTAATTTTTCCAGCAAAGCGCAGTTGGCAAAAGATTTTTACCAAGGGAAAATGGACCAAAAAGCGAAAAATTTTTTGAAAGAGAGCCGGATTAATTTTGTTTTTTACGGACCGGAGGAGGCAGAATTTGGGGAGGAAAAGTTATTTTTAAAACCATTTTTAAAGCCGGTTTTTAGCAACAGTTTAGTAAAAATTTATCAGGTTGAATTATGAAAAGAAAATGCCCAATTTGTGGGGGGGAGGCACACTTTTGCTTTGAAAAATCCCGGCGGCAATTTTTTTCCTGCCAAATTTGTGGTTTAAAATTTGTCTGGCCAATACCTCGCCAAAAAGAAATTGAACTTTTTTATCGTCAATATTGGCAGAAAAAATCTTTCCGGGGAGAAAAAGCCTTAGGTTATCTTTCTTATTTGGCAGAAAAAGAGTCGTTTTTAGATTATTTTCAAAAAGTTTTTCGCCAAATAAATCTTTTACCTGGCCGGGTTTTGGATATTGGTTGCGGCCCGGGATTTTTTTTAAAAATTGCCCAAAAAAATGGTTGGCAGGTTTGGGGACTGGATTTGTCTGAGGAGGCAGTGACTCAGGCGCGGAAAATTCTGAAAACCCGGCGGATCTACCGGCAAACTTTAGAAAAAAGCAATTTTTTACCCAATTTTTTTGATTTAGTTGCTATTTTCCAGACAATTGAACATGTAGAAAATCCCTTGCTTTTGCTTAAAAAAGCCAGGGAAGTTTTAAAGCCAAAAGGAGTTTTGCTTTTGACCACTCCCAACGCCTCCGGTTGGCAGGCAAAAATTATGGGCCGGCGTTGGTTTTCCTACCGTCACCCAGACCATTTTTGGTTTTTTAGCCAGAAAAGCTTGGAAATTTTACTTAAAAAAGCAGGATTTGTTAAAATTAAAAAAGGAAAAGATCCGGCCAGAGTTTATGAGCTTGGTTGGCTTTTGGAAATTTTGCCTTATTATTTAAAAGGAAAATTTTGGCAAGAACTAAGTAGGGGATTGAAAATAGTGTTAGGGAAGAGAAAAAAAATCAAGATTCCTTTTCCCTTGGATAGTTTGCTGGTTTTTGCCCAAAAGTAATGAAAAAACCGTTTTTGTCTATTGTTATTCCTGCCTACCGGGCTGCCGGAGTTTTACCTCGCTTGCTAGATTCAATTTTTGCCACCAAAGGCTTTTCTGATTTTGAAGTAATTGTTGTTAATGATGCTTCTCCTGATGAAACTGCCCGAGTCGCCGAACTTTACCAACCAAAAGTAAAAGTTTTGCGCCTAAAACGAAATTCCGGACCAGCCAGAGCAAGAAACGAAGGAGTAAAAATAGCCAAAGGAAAAGTGGTTTTGTTTTTAGATGCCGATGTGGTTTGTTTTCCTGATACCGTGGCGCGAGTGGCCAAAAGATTTTTGAAAGATAAAGATTTAACGGCGATTACCGGCGTTTGGGTGCGGCCACGAAAAACCCCTGATTTTTTTCCAAACTATAAAGCCTTGCGCGACTGGAGCTATTGGATAAACGAGCGCGACCAAAAGGGTTATTTTTATCTTTTTTCCACCCGGGTAGCGGCGATTAAAAGAGATGTTTTTTTAAGGCTGGGAGGGTTTGACCAGCGTTATCGCCGGGCAGATATCGAAGATATTGAGTTTACCTACCGCATTGCTTCGCGTTACGCGGTGATTTTTGACGAAAAAATCCGCGTTAAGCATGAATTTGAGGGATTTGGGCCAGTTGCCAAAAAATATTTCCGCCGGAGTTTTTATTGGAGTTTGCTTTTTGCCGAGCGGCGAAAATTTTCTCCGGTAGCAATGACTTTAAAAGAAACAATTACCGGCGCGGCGGCGGTTTTAAGTTTGCCGCTGGCGTTGGGGGGAATTTTTTTGCGGCCATTTTTGCTAGGGGCGGCCGCTTGTTTGCTTTTGACTTTGTGGGGAAATCGCAAATTTTTAGCCTATGTTTTTCGGAAAGAGGGCTTGGTTTTTACCTTTAAGTCTTTTTGGACAAGTTGGCTTTTGTATTTTGTTATTTATGCCGGAGCAGGTCTGGCTTTAATTTCTTTAATTATTTGCCGTCTTTTTGGGGAAAAGGTTGCCTACCATTTCAATCAAGCCGTCGGCGAACTCGTCTAGCCCCGGACGCCTAAGGAGTTTTGAAAATTTTTGAAAAAGAATTATACTTAGACTAATGAAAAAATCGGTTTTAATTTTGATTGTTGTTTTCTTTTTGCTTTTTTCTTTGGCCGGGTTGGTATTTTTTATTTCCCAGCGGACGACTTTTTTTGGTCGGGCCTACACACCGAGGGGGACAAGTGGGTTAGTCTCGGTGGAAAATTCTTATTTATTTGCCTCGCCGCTGACTGCTCGGGCCGACGGTCAGGAAAAAATCCGCCTAACTGTTTTTTTACTTGATTCCTCGGGTAGGGGAGTGGCTGGCATGCCTGTTTTTTTGGGCCAAGATGAGCGGCTAACTATTTATCCCACCCAGCCGCTGACTGATGAGCTTGGGAGAGCGTTTTTTGATATTTCCGCTACCACCGCTGGCACCTATCTGATAGAGGCAAGGGCGGAAAATAAAGTTTTACCCCAACGGCTGAAGCTGACTTTCTTTTGAGCTTGCTTTTCTTCTTTTCCAAAGCCGGGCAATTAACCAAATTTCCGCCCCGATAATCAACCACCACCAATTTGGCTTTAAAAAGGCAAAAATTGCCAGCAGACCTTTTTTTGCCTGCCACCAGAGCCATTCCCACCAGCCTAAAACCTTAAAATTTAAGCTGTTGCTTTTGGGGGAAGGGGAGCCTTGATATTCGGCGGCGGCGAAAACTTTCCAACTTGCCGGCCGGCCAGTAGGCAAGTTAAACTCAAAATTGCCCTGCCCATCGCTTTGGATTTCATATTGGGGGAGAAAAAAAGCGTAAGCTTTTTTAATAAGTTCACCTCGGAGGATTTCAGGTCGTTGCCTCGCCACCGTCCGAGGTGTTGTTGCCCCAGTCTCGCTGGCTAAAAAAATTGTTACTTTGGAATTGGGAAAGGTAGTGCCGGTAGCTTTTATTTGCTCGCCGGGCAAAAATTCACCCTGCTCCAAACTTAAAGTTGGCGGTAGCAAAACCGGGCCAACTTTGATTTCAAAAGGGCCAGTGGGCAGGGGAGGAAGGCAGGTAGGAAAGGAAGAGAGACGGCTTTGGCGGTCTACAACAGAAAGACAAATCTCCGGATAATTTGGGTTTGCCCGGGGCAAAAAAACCCGGTCAAAATAAAAATAGCCATTTTGGTCAGCCACTACCAACTCCGAAACCCGCTGCCCTTTAAGCTCAACTAAAGCCAAAGGCGAAGTCCAGCCGAAAACCGTCAGCTTCGGCTCGCCAATTGTTGCCGAGATAGTGATTTGGATTTCAGAAGGGTTTTCGGAAGCTAAAGAAGGAAAAGGAAAAAGGAAAAAGGCAAAAGTAAAAAGTAAAAGGCAAAAGTAAAAAGTTTTATTCACCTTTTTTCTCTAGCCTCTTTTCCAATTCCTCAATTTTTTCCTCAAGCTCTTCTTCGCGGCGGCGGAAGCGGCGGACAACCAGAGCAATAGTAAGAATAACAATCACCACTGCTAACAGTCCAGCGCTAATTTCTTTATAGGGAACTACCCAAAAATAAGAAGTAGCGGTTAGACCTTTACCCGTTTCTCCATAAGCCGCGGCTAACTCCAAACGATATTTTCCCAACATCCATTTTGTTCCCACTTTATTTTCATAAACTCTTGAGGCGTCGGGGAAAATATTGCGCTCATCTAATTTTTGACGGTCAATTTCTTTGCCAAAAAGATCATAAACTTTAATTACTCCTTTTGGGGTAATATGATAATCTCCGCGGTTTAAAATCTCGGTGGTAACCGTTACTGGTCCATATTGAGAAAAAGGAGGAGGGGCAAATCTAACCACATAAGCATCTTCTTTAATTGGTCCGGCAACCCGGATATAAACCAAAGAAACAATTCTGGCGGCAATTGGCGTTGAAGCTTCTTTTGGGGTGCCGGCTGGGGGTGGGGGAGTTCCTCCTGGTTCAAAATAAATGGCAACATACCGGCCTCCTGGTCGGGCATCAACCGGAACATGGATTTTTGCCTGAAGCAAAATTTTGTTTTTGGCGGCAATAGTTGCCCGGTCGTAGGGAAGTTCAAACCAAGAAGCGGCAGAGAAGCGGGAAGAGATTTGAGTTAAGCCAGTAATTGCCGCCGGTCCTTCTAAAAAGGTTGGTGTTCCCTCTTTATCTTCAACCATAAAGTCAACGACACCTACAGTTCCGGAAATTGGCGTATCGGTTTGGTTTAGAAATTTAACATTAACCGCCGTTTTTTCTCCCGGCTCAACCAAAATTTCCTGCCGGCTGGGAGCAACAATAAGGTGGGTTGTCGTCTGCGCCCATGCCTGACTAGCAAATATAACAGTTATAATGGTTATAAAAATTATAAAAGTTATAGTTTTTTTCATTAGAATGTTGCTGTTGCCGTATATTTAACTTTATTGTAATAGTATCCTGCTGGTTGGGTTCCAGAAATAGCAATCCGGTAGCAAACATAAATTTGTTTTGAATCCACCGGGCCATTGTTACTCATAATTGTTTGTTTTGTTTCATCTGCTTCTCGGTCAGCAATTTGTTTAGCCGAGAAGGTTCTACCGCTTTCATTATAGGTAAAAGCAGCATCAGAGCCAGAAATATTTGCCAGAGAATAACCTAAACCCCGGTAGGAAGAAGCATCAGTCCAATCTTGAGAAGTACTTTCAGTACAGCCAGTAGCATTACAAGTGGTATCCTGAATACAATCATCAGCTTCGCCAGCATTAGCACCACTACAAGTTTTTCCATTTAGTCCCATTTGGTCGTTTTCTTCAATTTTGACCGCATATCCGCTGCCGGCATTAGTAGAAACGGTTAAAGTGTGAGCTGCTTCTTTAAATGTATTGGGAACATTTAAGGTCCCCCAGGGGACAGAAGTAGCGGTGGTTGTCACATCCGTTAGTTGGCCGCAGGCAGAAGTGCCGCTATTGACTGCCCCAACAACAAAAGATAAACTTTCTTCAACTGTTGCCGAAACCAAAACTGCTTCTACCGGAGCCGCTACTCCGTAGCCACTATCAATTAAACTTCCACCAGAATCTGGGTCTCCAGTATAAGTAGCTACGTTTATTCGGTAAACATCAGCTGTTCCCTGAGTATGGCCAGAGTAAATAGGAGCAGGATTAACTAACCCCTTGTTGTTATCTCCTATTTCTACAGTAATTGTTCCTCCGGTGCAGGCAGTGGTAGTTTTGACCTTATATTTATGACCTGATCCCGAACCTTCGGTTAAGGTTTCTGTTGACCAAGTACAGCCTGTTCCTCCTGAGGTAGTAATGTTTGCCGTTGTCATTCCATTCAAATCAAATCCATTGTTAGTTACCGAATCAGCCGTATCTGGTGCTCCATCATTGCCATTGGTTGTTGGGTCGGGAATGGTGACAAGTACATAACCATTGGCTGGAATTTGGTTGGTAATGGTAAAACTAACAGTTAGAATTCCTGATTGGGTAGAGTAGACTGGATTTCCATCTGAAGCACCAACCTCAAGAGGGGTAGATAAGGTGAAGGTGTCACTATCAACAATTGAGGCTACTGTTTTTCCTCCGTTTGGACCAACAGAAACTCCATCGTTGGGGAAAAGATGATTAGTGTTTTTGTCTCCGTAGTTTCCTGAGGTTTTGATGTTTATCGCCGAAGCTCCAGCTGAAACCCCACCGCTGACTGCACCATAAAAAGAAAGTCGAGGATTGGATAGAGTAGCGGTGACATTAGTTAAAGAAGCGGCTTGAGGTTTTTTTGCTTTGGCGACCAAAAATCCTAATCCCAGCAGGAAAAGCGGTAATAAAAACAAAGAAATTTTAGCTTTAGCCCGTTTCACCTTAATCTTAATAAGAGAGTATTATATTTTATAACCCTTGTCAAGTCCAACTTTTAACTTTTTCCTTTTAACTTTTTACTTTCAATTAATAGTAGCCCCCCCCGATTTATTTGTCAAGAGGCAATTTAGCCTCGAATTTTATCTTTTTTGCTGTTCTTTAATCACCAGGATAAAAGCAAAAATCGTCGCTAATACTATTCCAATAGTGACGATGGTTGATAAATCCATGTTTATAATTTCCCTTTTTTAGTTAAATAGAAAATTACCAGAAACACAATAAAAGCAATGATAGCAACTCCTGCAAATAAAGTAAACATTGGTTCCATTATTTCCTCCTCTCTTTTAACCCGTCTATTCGGAAACCAATTAAAGAAAATAAAAATGTTCCTCCTGCACCGACGAGTAAGATTTTTTCTAACTGAGCGGGTCGATTAATTACTGCGCCAATTACCAATCCAGCGAAAGTATACTCCGCCAACTTGTAAAAAAATTTTGCCAATTTATCCTTTTGTTTTGGGCGCACCTTTAATTTTAATCATAAAGAGAATTAAGAGTGGTTGTCAAGTTTTTGTATGAGATACGGTTTGAATTTTGCCACCCAAAACTTGAATTCCTATCTGCACCTAGGGAAAAAATAAAAATCTCGAGGCTATTTTTTAAAAGAAATTTTGCTGGCGATAAGCAAAAGCAAAACTAAAATTACCAGCAAGCCGGCGGTAAGTTTTAAGGGTAAGGCCCAAAACACAATCTGGCTTTGGTACTCGCCGCTGGGTTCATCAAGACCAAATTCCAACTGAGCAGTATATTTTCCCAGTAAAAATTTTACCTTAAGTTGGCAGGGGGAAGGGAGAATTGAAGGTTTTTCTGAAGAGGTTCCTTCTTCGCTCGCGGGCCAAAAGGCTGATTTTTGACAGGGGATTTGGCGAACAGAATCAACCAGAACATTTTCCGGAAGCAAATCCAGCACCCAGCGTTGACCAAACCAGCCGGTGGTGGTGATTGTTCCAAAGGGTTTAAAAAATGCTTTACCGTTGTTTTTCAGACGAACAACAAATTGCGGCTGGGTAAAAGAATCAAGAATCATCAAATTGCGAATTGCGAATTGCGAATTGCGAATTGAAAACTCAAAAATTTCCGCCCCTTTTTTAGGTTCTCCGGTTTGGGAGACAGTCAACAAAATGTTGCTGCCAATTTTTGCCTCTATCTGTCCGCCCGATTGTCCCAGAAAAACCCCGGGGATGGTTTCAAAAAGCAAAGTAAAATAATAATCATCTTCAGGAGCATTTTCCGGGACTCTGATTTTCAAAACCACCTCTTGCTCTTTGCCCACCGGCAGAATAAACTTTTCTCCCAAGGTTAAATCGGCGTTTAGGAAGGAAAACCAGCCCACCTTAGAGGTGTCCTGTTTGGAGGTGAAAGAAATATCTCCTTTTTCTCCTTCTGGCTTGAAGGAGACAATTTTGCTTGTTAGGGCCAAATCAGTCTCACCAGCGTTTCGCACCTTATAAACCTGAGTAATTGATTTTCCCGGTTGAATAATAACTTCCAAAAGCGGCGGCCAAATACTCAAAGACAACCCCTGAGCGTGCGTAGGTCCGGCTGCTAGCAGCCAGCAGGCAACAAAAACCACCCAGATTTTAGCTTTAAGATGTAGATTTGAGATTTGACATTTGAGATTTGACATTTTAATAAGTTGGTATAGCCCAAAAAGTTAAAATATTCCGATAGGTTCCGGCCGGCTGAATGTTGGAGATGTTAATTCTGGCACTCATGGTGGCGATTTTATTTCTACCGGCTTCATGTCCTTCGGCTGGTGTTTTGCCCATAATTTTTACCGGATTTTCAGCAGGTATATTACTAGCGTTGGCAAACCTTTTGTATTTATTTCCACTAAATTCAGCGGGAACATCATCGCCAGTCATATTATAACCAAACCCATAGGTGGTTGTTTTGGTCCAAGTTCCGGAGTCATTTTGGTCGCAGGTATCTTCCGGGTTATCACAGCTTGTGTCTGGAATAGTTGAGAGAGCCGTAGAAGTTAACTCGTCATTTTCTTGGACTTGAATTTGATAACCGCCAGCAGAACCAGAATTGACGGTTAAAGTTAAACTTTGGTTGTTAGTTAGCACTTGAGGGTTAAGGATGCCAAAGTTTAAAGTCAATGAGGAGATTTTAAACGAAAAAGGAATAATTGATTTGATATACCAAAAACCTGCTCTGACCTTGTAGCCGGTTGAGGAATAAAGCCCGGGAGCATTTTGGCCCATCGTTACTCCCATTTTATAAGTGTCAGAATAAGGCAACCCGGCGCCCATATTGATATTTGGCCAAGTGATTTCGTAGTTTGGGGAGCGAATAGTAGACTGCGCGTTCGTTTCGCTCAAATGCAAAATGCAAAATGCAAAAATCAAAATGAAAATGCAAAATGCAAAAATTTTAAATTTTAAATTGTCATTTTGGATTTTGAAATTTGGATTTTGGATTTTACTCATCAGTTGTTTTATCCACTTCCTCTTTTAACTTCTCTCCTGTTTTCAAAAGTTCCAAGGCGCGAGCGCGGATCTTAAGCAGTCTTTCTTTTTGACTGACAGAAAGATGAGCCAAATCAGCCAAAAGCTCACTTACCTGGTCCAAGATTTCGCTTAATCCTGTTTTCAAATTCAGGCTGGCCCAAAGCAGGACATCGGTTTCTTCTTTTTTAATTTGCTCTTCCATAATTTTGCCCTCTTCCTTAAGGATTTTTATTTTTTCCTCGCTTTCTAACAGTTTTAAGTATTGGCTGCCAAAAAACAAAGCCAAGGGAGTAATCAAAAGCAAAGAAAAAAGCTGGAGGGCTTCGGTTAAGGGTTCTTGCTTGTTAGGGGTAATTAAAAAAAACAAAACCATCGCCGCCGCCAGCAAGAAAGTGATTAGCGGCTCAAAAAGCAAAGCCAAGCCAAACATCAAAAAATAGACTAAAAAAAACAGTGGCGAAGTCAGCCCGCCGGTGGAATAAACCAAAAGCATGACAATTAGGGTAAAAATCACCCCATCAATGGTCAAATTTTCCCGCCGGCCCCTTTTTCTGGTAAAAAACTGGTTGACAAAAAAAAGCAAAATGAAAACGGCAACCAACTGAAGGGTATAGACAGAAAGCCCAGGCGAGCTTGTCCAGAAAAACGCCAAAACCACCGCCGTTAGCAAAAAAAGGCTGTGGAGCAGAAATTTGAGCATTAAAAAAAGTTTAGAGGAATTAAGAGGGTTTTTCAAGTAAGTAAACGCCAGGGATGGTTCGTCCATTTATCGAATCAGGTGGTCGGTCCCAAAAATTTGTTCCGGGTAAACTTTGATATTTTTCCAGTTCTTCGGGGGGAATTTCAGTCATCTGGCGATAAATTTTGACAATTTTAAAGACTCGCCGTTGGGAGACATCTTCTTTCAGGATAAGTTCATCTTCAGGACCAAGAAAGGGTGGTTCATCTTGTTCTCTTATTGCGTTCAAGGCCTGGATTAACTGTTCAGGAGTAGTGATTGTCTTCCGAGTTTCAAGAGAAATTCTTTTAAGAAGTTCAAGGAAATATTTGGCGTGGGCGGCCACATTTTCTCTTGTTTCTTCATCGTATTCTTCAGCCTTTTTCTTTTTTTCCTCAACCGCCTGCACCAGAAATGAAATATATTCAGAGACCCTAACGATTTCCTGATTTTTTACTTCGCCCATCTTGAATAGTTTACTACAAAATATTAAAATAGCAACAATGGCAAAAAACTATTCCCCTTGGGAAATTGAGCCAAAGTGGCAAAAAATTTGGCGGGAGAAGAAAATCTTCCAGCCTGACATGCGGCGGGCAAAAAAGCCCTTTTATAACCTAATGATGTTTCCTTATCCTTCAGCTGAAGGGCTTCATGTTGGCAATATGTATGCTTTTACCGGAGCAGATATTTACGGTCGTTTTAAAAGAATGCAGGGCTTTGATGTTTTTCAGCCGATAGGTTTGGATGGATTTGGGATTCACTCAGAAAACTATGCTCTTAAAATTGGCCAGCATCCGGTAAAAGTCGCCCGCCGGACGGAAAAAAATTTTTACCGCCAGCTTCAGGCGACGGGTAATGCCTATGCTTGGGAAAATACTTTGGAAACTTATAGCCCAGATTATTACCGATGGACTCAATGGATTTTTATTAAACTTTTTAAAGCTGGTTTGGTAGAAAGGAAAAAAGCACCAGTGAATTTTTGCCCTTCTTGTAAAACTACTTTGTCCGATGAGCAAGTGATTGCCGGCCGTTGCGAGCGGTGCAAAACAGAAGTCGAAAAAAAACAGTTGGAACAGTGGTTTTTTAAAATCACCAAGTATGCTGAAAGGCTTTTGAGAAATCTTGACTGGATCGACTGGTCGGAAAGGACAAAAATTGCCCAAAGAAACTGGATAGGGCGCTCTGAGGGGGTGCAGATAAAATTCCAAATGCCCGCTTCGCGGGATTCCTTCGGAATACCAAATTCCAAATTTCAAATTCCTGTCTTTACTACTAGGCCAGATACAATTTTTGGGGCAACCTTTTTTGTTATTGCTCCGGAATCAGAATGGGTAGAAAAACTGACTGTCCCCGAAAATCGTCTTCAGGTAGAAAAATATATCAGAATATCAAAAAAGAAATCAGAGGTCGAACGGACAGCGCCAACAAAAGAAAAAACCGGAGTTTTTACGGGAAGCTATGTGGTTAATCCAGCTACCGGAAAACAAATTCCTGTTTGGATAGCAGATTATGTGATTTTAGAATACGGCACTGGGGCGGTGATGGGAGTTCCTGCTCATGACCAGCGAGATTGGGATTTTGCTAAAAAATATGATTTACCAATCATTCCCGTGATTAAAGGAGGAAATGTCCAAAAAGCAGCTTGGGAAGGAGAGGGGGTTTTAATTAATTCCGGGAAATTCAATGGCCTCTCCTGCAAAAAAGCAGCCAAAGAAATTACCCGCTGGCTGGCAAAAAAGGGTTTGGCGAAAAAAGCGGTTCGTTATCATTTACGCGACTGGTGTATTTCCCGTCAGCGCTATTGGGGGCCGCCGATTCCTATGATTTATTGTCAAAATTGTGCTCAAAAAGGAGTAGGGGAGCGGAAAGAATTACCCGGCTGGTTTAGTGTCTCTGAAAACGAATTACCGGTTTTACTTCCTTATTTAAAAAATTATCAGCCAAAAGGATTGGGTGCTTCGCCTTTAGCCCAGGCTAAAAGTTGGTTAAAAGTAACCTGTCCCTTTTGTGGCGCCGCCGCCCAAAGAGAAACTGATGTTTCCGATACTTTTTTGGATTCTGCCTGGTACTTTTTTCGCTATCCGACGATAGGGCAGCCTTCGGCTGACAAATTTGCTTTTGATCCGAAGATAACCAAGAAATGGCTTCCGGTTGATATGTATATTGGCGGTCACGAACATGCCTGTTTGCACTTGATGTATTCTCGGTTTATAACAATGGTTTTTAAAGATTTGGGTCTGATTGATTTCGAGGAGCCATATAAGCGATTTTATGCTCATGGTTTGATTATTGCCGAAGGGGCAAAAATGAGCAAGTCAAAGGGTAATGTTGTCATTCCCGATGAATATATCAAAAAGTTTGGAGCAGATACCTTGCGTTGCTATTTAATGTTTTTAGGACCTTTTGACCAAGGGGGAGATTTTCGCGATCGGGGAATTGCAGGAATGCATCGCTTTTTAAACCGCATTTGGCGGATTTGCCAAGAGGGTAAAAAAATTGGAGATAAAACTTCTCCTCAACTTCTTCGTCCGCTTCACCAAACGATTCAAAAGGTAACAAAAGATGTCAATAATTTATCTTACAATACGGCGATAGCGGCGATGATGAGTTTTTTAAACAAGTGGAGCAAGAGCAGTGGTCAATTATCAAGAGTTGATGCCGGCAACTTTTTAAAGCTTTTAGCTCCTTTTGCTCCTCATATTACTGAGGAGTTATGGCACTCATTGAAAAAATATCCCATGGGGGAGAAAATGTCAAAAGAATCAATTCACCTTCAACCTTGGCCAAAATATGATCCCAAACTGGCGGCGGAAGAGGAGGCAACGATTGTTGTTCAGGTCAACGGCAAAGTCCGAGGACAAATAAAAATTCAAAATTCAAAATCCAAAATTCAAAATGAAGTAGAAAAATTAGCAAAATCCCATCCTCGGGCGGCAAAATATTTAGCTGGGAAAACCCCTCGCAAGGTAATTTTCGTTCCCGGAAAATTAATTAATTTCGTGGTCTAAAGGTGGAAATAGAATCTCTTTTGGAAAAATACAAACTTCAAATCGGCGTTGGGTTGGCGGGGGTGATTTTGTTGGGTTTGGGGGTGATTTTTCTGCGGACAACCACCGATTCTCCAAAAGTAGAAATTATTTCCGAGCAAACACCGGCAACGATTTTTGCCGATATCCAAGGGGCGGTCCAAAATCCCGGCGTTTATGAACTGCCGGCAAATTCCCGGATAAATGACTTACTAATTCGGGCCGGGGGGCTGTCTGCTTCTGCTGATAGAGAATGGGTGAGTAAAAATATCAATTTAGCTCAAAAAATACAAGATGGTATCAAAATATATATTCCTACGCAGCGGGAAGTAAGACAATTTGGCGGACCAGGATTGAGTACCACTGGCGGTGGGGAAGTAGCCGGCGTTTCCGGTTCAATTACTAGCAAAATCAATATCAATACTGCTAGTCAAGCCCAACTTGAATCTTTGTGGGGAATTGGAGAGAAGCGGGCGGCAGATATCATTGCCAACCGCCCCTATCAAAGCGTTGATGAGCTAGTTACCAAAGCGAAAATTCCCAAAAATGTCTTTGAGGCAATAAAAGAGAAAGTGACGGTATATTAAAAAATCTTAATTTCTAATTACTAAATTAACCTAAATAAATCCTAATGACAGAATGTCCAATGACCAAAAGTTTAGGTTAATTTTTTTAATCCTTTTTATTCCTATTTATATTCTTCGCCTCAATTCTATTCAGCCTCCAAAAATCCCTGACGGTGTGGAAATACGCCTGATTGGCCGGATTTCCCAGCAACCTGATCTTTCTACCTCAAAACAAGTCATTCGTCTTGGACAGTTTTTAGTTATTACCGAGCCTTTTCCGGAGTATTTTTATGGTCAAAAATTGGAAATAGTTGGCAAACTTCAAAAGCGACTGATAAACCGCTTTCAAACTGATTTTGTTTTAAATTATCCGACTATTCGAATAACCGAAGGGGAGGAAAATTTAAATATCCAAACTAAAATCGTTGCCAGTTTATTTATTTTTCGTCGCCGGTTGGAAAACATTTTTTCCAGCCTTTTACCCGATCCCCAAGCGAGTTTAATCTCTGGGATTGTTTTAGGGGCTCGGCGACAAATGTCTCCAGATTTCCGGCAAAATTTGCGGAAAACAGGCACAATTCATGTTGTTGTTGCCTCGGGCTACAATATCAGTGTTGTTGCTGGATTGTTAATTTCTATTATATTAAGATTTATTAAGCGCCAATTTGCTTTATTTTTATCGGTTTTTGGGATTCTTGTTTACACCTTAATGGCTGGAGCCGAGCCGCCGGTGGTCCGGGCGGCAATTATGGGAAGCTTGACTTTTTTGGCCCAGTTTTTAGGTCGGGAGAAGGAGGCTTGGCGAGCACTGATTTTTGCCGGGGGACTGATGCTTTTAGTTAATCCTCTAATAATTTTTGATTTAGGTTTTCAACTTTCCTTTTTAGCTACCGCCGGAATTTTACTGCTCGGACCGAGGTTAAACGGGAAGATTTTTCGGATTCCGGGAGCGGGAGAAAATTTAAAAACCACTTTAGCTGCCCAGGCCGGGGTTTTGCCGATTTTACTTGCCAATTTTGGCCAAATAAGCGCTGCCTCACCCATAATTAATATCTTGGTTTTGCCGGTAGTTCCTTTAATTATGATTTTAGGCGCTATTACCGCTCTTTTTGGTTTAATTTGGCAACCGTTAGCCCGGATTGCTAGTTGGTTTGCCTGGGTGCCGCTCACTTATTTTATAAAAATAGTTGAATGGTTCGGAAATCTGCCCTGGGTTTCATTTGAGGTGGGAAAAATTTCTTTTTGGTGGGTTGTGGGTTATTATTTTGTTTTGGGAATTATATTTTTAAATTCAAATCTCAAAATCCAAAATCCAAAATAATCCAAAATTCAAAATGAAAATTAAAAACTCAAAAATTATTTTGATTTTTTTACTTTTGCTGGCAGGGTTGGTTTGGGGAGTAGCCGCTCAGCTTCCCGATGGTCGTTTTCATTTGATTTTTTGCGATGTTGGTCAGGGGGATGCGATTTTAGTTGTGAAGGGAAGCAATCAAATTTTGATTGATGGGGGGCCAAACGAAAAAGTTTTAACCTGTCTTTCCAATCATTTGCCTTTTTGGGATAGGCAAATAGAACTGCTGGTCGCTACTCACCCTGAAGCCGACCATCTCGTCGGACTAGTCCCTGTTATACAAAGATATAAAGTGTTACAGATTGTTAGTAATTCTTTGCTGGCCGAAAGCGGGATTTTTCAAAAATTTCGCAACGAGGTAGTTAACCGTCAAATTCCAGTTCATAGCCCGGCAGCCGGGGAGGAGATAAAAATAGGAGAAATAAGGCTAAAAATTTTGTATCCCCCGGAAAAATTGGGCAGAGAAATTGTCTGGAAAACACTTGAGGAGCCAAAGATTTTAGGTCTGAGTACTTATACTGGCAATTTTAACAAAACAGCAATTGTTGGTCTTTTGGAATTTGGAGATTTTCAGGCGCTTTTGCCAGCCGATGTTGGGGTGGAGGAGGAAGAAAAAATTTTGCCCCTACTTGGTGAGGTTGAAGTTTTGAAAGTTGGCCATCACGGAAGCAAGTATTCAACCTCGGAGGAATTTTTGGCTACAATCCGGCCCAAACTGGCAGTAATTTCTGTTGGCGCTAACAATCGCTACGGACACCCGGCCCCGGAAGTTTTGGAGAGACTACGCGCTGTTGGTGCTCAAATCCGCCGGACAGATTTAGAAGGGGAAGTGGAAGTAATAAGTGATGGAGAGGGATGGATTACTGATTAGCTGAAATATGCTAAAATATCCTTATGGAACTTCACTACCAGCCACCAGAGGACGAGGGCGACCCTTTGGAAAAATATACAGTAAATCTGACCGAAAAAGCTCGCACCGGGAGGCTTGACCCGGTGATTGGTCGGGATTATGAGATTCGCCGGCTGATGCAGATTTTGTCCCGGCGGACAAAAAACAACCCGGTTTTGTTAGGCGACCCCGGAGTAGGGAAAACGGCCATTGTTGAGGGTTTAGCCCAGCGGATTGTTGCTGGCGATGTTCCCCAAACGTTGTCCAATAAAGAAATTTTGGCTTTGGATATGGCAGGATTACTGGCCGGAACGGCTTTTCGGGGAGAGTTTGAGGACCGGTTAAAAAAACTCATCACCGCTATTGAAAAAGCCGAGGGTCGCTTCCTTTTGTTTATTGATGAGCTTCATACAATTGTTGGGGCTGGTGGCGCTGAGGGAGCGGTTGATGCCTCAAATATTTTAAAGCCAGCCTTGGCTCGGGGTACTCTCCACGCTATTGGAGCAACGACTGTCCGTGAGTACCGTCAATACATTGAAAAAGACGCTGCTTTGGAACGCCGTTTTCAGCCGGTTTATGTTGATGAACCGAGCGCCGAAGATGCTTTGGCAATTTTGCGGGGGATAAAAGAAAAATACGAAGTCCATCACGGAGTAAAAATTACCGATGATGCTTTGATTGCCGCCGTTAATCTCTCAGTTCGTTATATCACCGACCGCTACTTGCCTGACAAAGCCATTGATTTAGTCGATGAAGCAGCCGCCGCCGCCCGGATTGAGATTGACTCCATGCCATATGAGCTGGATGAGGTCAAACGCAAGATTACCCAGCTGGAGATTGAACTGGCGGCCCTAAAAAAAGAAAAGGGGATTGAGGGCAGGAAAAAAGCTTTAGAGGAAGAAATTAAGCAGTTGAGACAAAAGTTTACTGCCCTCCAAAAAGCTTGGGAGAGCCAAAAAACAATTATTTCCCAGCTTCAAAGCAAAAGAGTTGAGCTTGATAAACTTAAAAGCGAGCTGGAAAAAGCAGAAAGAGAAGCAGATTTAGAAAAAGCAGCCGAGCTAAAATACGGCAGAATTCCCCAAACAGAAAAAGAAGTAGCCTTACTGGAGAAGGAATGGGCAGCACTTCCGACAGAAAAGCGCTTATTGAAAGAAGCGGTTGATGAAGAGGATATTGCCAAAATTGTTTCCCGCTGGACTGGCATTCCTGTTAGTAGACTGCTAAGTTCCGAAGCGGAAAGACTTTTAAAATTAGAAGACGAACTTAAAGAAAGGGTAGTTGGCCAAGACGAGGCTTTGCGCCAAATCGCTCGGGCAGTCAGACGGGCTCGTTCCGGTTTAGCTGAGCCCCGGCGGCCGATTGGCTCCTTTTTGTTTTTAGGACCAACCGGCGTCGGGAAAACAGAAACGGCCAAAGCTTTAGCCTGGGCCCTTTTCAACGATGAGCGGGCTTTGATTCGCATTGACCTGTCTGAATACCAAGAAGCTCATACTGTTGCCCGGCTGATTGGCGCCCCGCCGGGATATGTTGGTTTTGAAGAAGGAGGGCAACTAACTGAAGCAGTTCGGCGCAAGCCCTACAGCGTCATTTTGTTTGACGAGGCGGAAAAAGCCCACCCTCAAGTGTTTAATTTGTTTTTGCAGATTTTGGATGATGGTCGACTGACTGATGGTCGAGGTCGGACAGTTGACTTTCGCAACACGATTATTATTTTGACTTCAAATTTAGGCGGAGAGATTTTTCAGAAAAAAGATTTAGCAGAGAGCCAGCGAGAGCGCCAGGTAATGGAGTTAGTCCATCAGTTTTTCCGGCCGGAATTTGTCAATCGGCTGGATGCGATTGTTATCTACAAGCCGCTTGATAAAGAAATGATTAGTCAGATTTTGGAAAAAGAACTCCAAAAAATAAACCAAAGATTGGCAGAACAAAAATTAACTTTGGAAGTTTTCCAGAAAGCTAAAGATTATCTAGTTTCCGTTGGTTTTGATCCAGTTTTTGGTGCCAGGCCCCTACGGCGGGTTTTGGAAGAACTGATTGTTGATGAAGTTGCCTTGCGGATTTTGGAAGGAAAAGTAAAAGGAGGGGAGAAGATAAAGGTTGATTTTGAAAAAGGGAAGATTAATCTGTCAAAATGAAACTTGAAGTCGCCAAAGAAAAATTTAGGCTCAAACTTAAGGGCAAAGCGGCAGTTTTTATTGACTGGGCAAATGTTTATTATTGGAAAAATTCCTTAAAATGGGAAATCGACCTGGAAAAACTTTTTAAATATTTGAAATCCTATAAAGACATTAAAGAAATAAATTTCTATTTTGGGACCGATGTCCATCCTGCCTCAAAGCAGCAGATAAAGCAGGCTCAGAGGATTGGGTTTAGGGTGATTACCAAGCCGGTGAAGTATTTACCAAAAATAGCGGAAAGCGGGGAGGTGGTTTGGATTAGGAAGTGCGATTTTGATTTAGAAATTGGCCTGGATTGCTTTGAAAGATTAACTAAATTTGATAGTTTTATTTTCTTTTCTGGAGATGGAGATTTTGCTACCCTTTATCGGAGACTAATTCGGAAGAAAAAGCAAGTAGTTGTAATATTTGCTCAAGGGCACCTGGGCAAAGAGATAAGAGTGATTAAAAAAGGAATTTATCTTTGCGTGGTAAAGAAACTTCGTAAAGAAATTCAAAAAATATCCCCTCGCCGGAGGCGAGGGGCACAATTAAACCCTTTATATCATAAAACAAAGGTGTTGTCAAGATGAAACTTGAAGACAAAGAAAGCTTAAATTACAAAATTCGCCAGCTTGTTTGGCAGGCAGCGCAAAAGGTGGTGGGCAAAGGAAAGGTGAACTTTGAAGGGGTTGTTTTGGAACATCCAGAGGATCCTGCCCACGGTGATTATTCAACAAACATTGCCCTGAAGCTCAGAACCTCCCACCTTAGAGGTGGGACTCTCCAGACACCTTGGGATTTGGCCAACGAAATAGTCAGCGCCTTTCGCGAGCAAGGACTGCCAGATTTTATTGCCAAAATTGAAATCGCTCCTCCGGGTTTTATCAATATTTGGCTTGCAACTGATTATCTTATCAGTCAAATTGCCGAAGTGCTAAAGAAAAAAGAAAAATATGGAAACGCAAAAGTAGGAAAGGGAAAAACATTAGTGATTGATTATTCCTCGCCAAATATTGCCAAGCCTTTTGGTGTGGGTCATCTTCGCTCAACCATTATTGGTCAGGCAATCTACAACCTTTATAAATTTTTAGGCTGGAGAACAATAGGCGATAATCATTTAGGTGATTGGGGGACACAGTTTGGAAAATTAATTGTTGCCATTCGGCGTTGGGCGAAAAAACCAGCAAACCGGCTTACGATTTCCGATTTAGAAAAACTTTATGTTAAGTTTCACCAGCAAGCAAGTAAAAAACCGCAATTGGAAGACGAGGCGCGCGAGTGGTTTAAAAAACTTGAAGAGGGGGATAAAGAGGCACGGAAGATTTGGAAAGCTTGTGTGGAGGTAAGTTTAAAAGAGTTTGAAAGGGTTTATCAGCTTTTGGGAGTAAAAATTGATTATACCTTGGGGGAAAGCTTTTATGAGGATAAAATACCGGAAATTATCAAGCTGGCTTTGCGGAAAAAAATCGCCAAAAAAAGCCAGGGAGCGTTGGTGATTGACCTTTCAGAGGCAGGATTACCGCCGGCAATGCTTTTAAAATCCGATGGAGCAACCACTTATCTTTTGCGGGATTTGGCAACAATTTGGTATCGAAAACGCCGCTGGCAGCCTGATTTATATGTTTATGAAGTTGGCGCCGACCAAAAATTACACTTTCAACAACTCTTTTTGGCGGCTTCAAAGTTGGGTTTGGGGAAGGTTAGCCAGTTTGTTCATGTTCCTCATGGTTTGATACGGTTTGAAGAGGGAAAAATGAGTACCCGGGCAGGGAAAACAGTTCATTTAGAAGTAGTTTTGGAGGAGGCAATTCGCCGAGCCCAAAAAATCATTCAAAGTTCGCAAACAGCCCGGGGTTTAAGCCTTCGCCAACAAACGGAAGTGGCACCGGCGGTAGGGGTTGGGGCGGTAAAATATTTTGATTTGAGTCATCACCCAACAACGGACATTATTTTTGATTGGGAGAAAATGTTTCGCTTGGAGGGAAACTCAGCCCCATATTTGCAGTATACGTATGCCCGCTGTCAGAGTGTGCTTAAAAAAGCGAGTGATAATTGGTTAGCGTCTAGCGTTCAGCGTTTAGTTCAAAAACCAGACGCTAGCCCCTATTCTCTAGAAGCTGAGGAAATTTCCATCTTGCGGACAATTTATAAATTTCCTGAGGTTGTTTTGGAAGCGGCGGGTAATTTTTCGCCAAATTTGATTTGTAATTATCTTTTTGATTTGGCAGGGAAGTTTAATTTGTTTTATAATAAGTGGCCAATTTTGAAAGCAGAAAATCCTGCTAGCCGAGATTTCCGCTTAGCTTTAACCACTGCTGTTGGTCAGGTAATTAAAAACGGATTGAGCTTATTGGGAATAGAGACGCTGGAGAGAATGTGATGGAAAATTCCAATTTTCAAGGACCAATTTTCAATGAATAACCAATTACTCAATTTTCAAACAGAGAAAAAATATGACCTTGAGGAAAGAACAGCAAAATTTGCTGAAAAAATAATTGATTTGGTTAAAAAACTACCGAAAACAGAGTTTAATAAAAGAATGATAGAACAAGTTGTTGCTTCGGCAGGCTCAATTGGAGCAAATTATTGTGAGGCAAATGAGGCAGAGAGCAAGACTGACTTTGTCCACAAAATTGGGATTTGTAAAAAAGAAACCAAAGAAACTAAACATTGGATAAGATTACTAGCTTACGCCAACCCAGTTTTTAAGGAAGATTTTCGTCGATTATGGAGAGAAGCAGAGGAATTACTTTTGATATTTTCGGCTATAATTAGAAGAACTAAAAATCGTAAAGTTTGAAAATTGGAGCGTGGAGCTTTATTGGAATTTGAAAATTGAAAATTTGTATGAATAACCATCATCTTTTTAC
>Ga0209102_1000314_pt1 | contig 33287 bp, 36 predicted proteins | sample ConPoolayeHmetaG_FD_185483 | JGI IMG/M metagenome (GOLD analysis project Ga0209102, IMG submission 185483) | Hot spring microbial mat communities from California, USA to study Microbial Dark Matter (Phase II) - Cone Pool mat layer H metaG... ...
GTAGAGACTTAGGAGCAGACAATCAAAACACACCTTCTGAAGTTTTTGAATTTGCTCCTGAGCTTATTGCCCTTTATCCTCCCTCCCTTACCAAACAAAAAACCCTATGGAAGGAGGTATTGCCGTAGTATGCACTCATTTTTAATTACCGGTTTTGACTCTTCTAAAAAAGAGCAGGAGATTGAGAAGATAGTCAATAAATTCTCAGTCAAAAGACTGGAATTTAAACTTAGCAAAATTGCCGACGTCAAAGAGCTAACCAAACTTGTTAATTTTGCCTTTCCCGAAAAAACTGCAGTTATTGTTAAAGGCCTAGACACTGCCTCCGAAGAGTCACAAAATGCTTTTTTAAAAACCTTAGAAGAGCCTCAAGAAAATATTATTTTTATTCTTTCGGTGGTTTCAAGTTACAAGCTTTTACCCACTATAGTTTCGCGTTGTAGGGTTATAAATGTAGTCACAAAACCAACTTTAAACAGTAAAGAGATAAGTCTAATTGACGACTTCCTTAAGGCCAGAGTAGGCAAAAGACTAATATTAATCTCAAAAATTCGCAAGAAAGATGAGGCAATTACCTTTCTTACCACTTTTATTTTCAGAACCCACGCACTTTTTTTAGCCCAAGAGGGTAGCCTAGATTTGGCCAAAATCCTTAAGAAAGCTCAAAAAACTCTATCTGCAATTCAGGCAAACGGAAATGTTTCCCTTCATTTAACCAGCTTTGCGATTTTAACTCCCAGCTTGTTTTGACCAACCTGCCAAGGTAAAATATAAAGCTATGGATAAAATTTCCCAATATACCGCTGAGCAGATTCAAGTTCTTGAAGGCTTAGAGCCTGTGCGCAAAAGGCCAGGGATGTATATTGGCTCAACTGACTCAAGAGGGCTTCATGAGTTGGTTCGCGAAATTGTAGATAACTCAGTTGACGAGAGCTTTGCGGGCGTAGCTACGGATATCTGGGTAACAATAGGCAAAGATGGCTCAATAACCGTTCGAGATAATGGAAGAGGTATTCCTGTGGACAAACACAAAAGCGGCAAAAGCGCCCTTGAAATTGCCATGACCAAACTACATGCTGGCGGTAAATTCGAGCAGGGAGCTTATAAAATTTCAGGCGGGCTTCATGGAGTTGGAGCATCTGTTGTTAATGCTCTTTCTTCCTACTTTCTGGTGGTTGTTTTGAGGGATAACAAGGCCTATTTTCAGGAATACGAAAAAGGAAAACCCAAAAAAGACGTATCTCAAGCAACTCAAGAACAGTTGGATAAATGGTTTAAACCTTCCTGGCAAATAAAAATAGGTGCCGGTCTTACTGGAACGATAACCCGTTTTGTTCCCGACAAAACCGTCTTTAAGGATGTATATTTTGATAAAAACAAGGTCAAAAATTTGCTCAAAGACAGAGCCTACCTTGTCGCCAGGCTTTTTTTTCATTTTTATGATGAGCGCGATAACGACGAAGCTCACTACTATTTTGAGGGTGGTATTAAAACCATGGTTGAGCATTCAACCAGGAATAAAACCCCTATATCTGATGTTATTTATATTGCCAAAGAAGAGGGAAATATAAGCTGCGAGGCAGCTATTCAGTACACAGACACTTACAATGAAAATGTCAAAGGCTATGTCAACGGTATTAACACCATTGATGGAGGAACTCATATAACCGGTTTTCGAATCGCCCTGACCAGAAGTATTACTGAATACGGAAAACGAACCGGAATTTTAAAAGAGAGTAATGGGGCAGGTAAACAAAATGGAATATCAGGAGAAGACCTAAAAGAAGGCTTAAATGCAGTCGTCTATGTCAAAATGCCCTCAGATTCACTTCAATTTGAATCCCAAACAAAAGCCAAGCTTAATAACCCCGAAGTTCAAGGATTTGTTTTTTCTACAGTAAAAGAAGGACTTGATATCTATCTGGAAGAGCATCCCTCCGACGCCAAAAGAATTATGGAAAAAGTTTTACTGGCGGCCAAAGCACGGCTTGCTGCCCGCGCTGCCAAAGAAGCTGTATTAAGAAAAGGAGCACTTGAGGGAGCCGGGCTACCTGGAAAACTTGCCGATTGCCAGTCAACAGATCCTTCTATCTCAGAATTATATATTGTGGAGGGAGAAAGCGCAGGAGGTAGCGCAAAACAGGGAAGAGACAGGCGCTTCCAGGCGATTTTGCCACTGGGGGGAAAAATCTTAAATACAGAACGCGCCCACTTGGAAAGAATTATCAAATTTGAGGAAATTAAAGACCTTATTGTTGCCTTGGGAGCCGGAATAGGGGACAGCATAAATTATGACAAACTTCGCTATCACAGAATTATCATCATGACTGATGCAGATGTGGATGGAGAACACATTCTCACCCTTCTTTTGACCTTCTTTTATAGACATATGCCTGAGGTTATCAAAAAGGGGTACTTATATGTTGCCCTACCCCCTTTATACAAATTACAAATAGGCAAAGAAATTTACTATGCTTATTCAGATGAAGAAAAAGAAAAAATTCTCAAAGAAAAGTCAAATGGCCTGCCTCCAAATAAAGCAGGAAAAATAACCATACAACGCTATAAGGGTTTGGGAGAGATGAACCCCGAACAGCTTTGGGAAACCACCATGGATCCCGCCAAAAGAACTCTCAAAAAAGTGACAATCGAGGATGCAGAAGAAGCAGATAGATTATTCACAATTTTAATGGGCGAGGAAGTCCCCCCAAGAAAAAGATTTATCCAAACCCACGCAAAAACGGCAACACTTGACATTTAAACTATTCAACGTACTAGTACAGTGATACAATCTTGCAACAATTCTCAACATTGGCTAAAATACAAATAGAGCTCGCATCAACGAGTCATTTTTTTATAATATGCAGTTTTTTATAGACAACACTTTTCTAACCGCAGTTTTAGCGTCAGCTCTGGCTGGGATCGGAATTTCCGTCTATTTAGCAAAAATGGTACTTTCTAAACCCCTTGGGGACAAAAAGATGACAGAGGTGGGAGAGGCAATCCTCACAGGTGCAAACGCCTATCTTAAAAGACAATTTAAAACCATTCTCCCAATAATTGTGATTTTGACTGTTTTTCTTTATCTAACAGCTGCCAACCCCACGCTTGCCTTTGGACGCTCGTTTGCATTTTTAATGGGAGCTTTTTTCTCTGCTCTTATTGGCACAGTCGGCATGAATATTGCAACCCGAGCAAATGTAAGAGTCGCGGAGGCTGGCAAGAAAAATTTTGGTGAAGCTTTGGAGTTAGCTTTTAAGGCGGGGGCAACAACCGGCATGTTGACGGTCGGTCTTGGACTTCTCGGGGCTACTCTTATCTACTGGCATTACAGAGAGCTTGCGACAGAGGTTTTGGTGGGTTTTGGTTTTGGAGGAAGTTTACTTGCCCTTTTTATGAGAGTAGGAGGCGGAATCTACACAAAAGCAGCCGATGTGGGTGCTGATTTGGTGGGTAAAATTGAGAAAGGAATTCCGGAGGATGATCCAAGAAACGCAGCTGTTATTGCCGACCAAGTGGGGGATAATGTTGGAGATTGTGCTGGGATGGCGGCTGACCTTTTTGAAAGCTATGAGGTAACCCTAGTTGCAGCGATGATTTTGGGCGCAATTGCCTTTGGACTTCCCGGTGTTTTATTTCCGCTGGGGGTTCGCGCACTGGGGGTTGCAACCTCAGTTTTGGGTATATTCTGCGTTAAAGCCAGGGGTAAGAAGGAAATCAAAGACGGTGTTAGTGCAATTCTAAAATCCTTTGCTCTTTCGGCATTTGTTTCTATTATTGGCTTTTTTGTCTTGGCAAACTATCTGACAGGGGACTTAAGATTGGCAATTGCCGCAACTGTCGGGATTGGTCTTGCTGTTGTTATTTTTCTTTTAACTGATTACGCAACTGGAGACCACTCTCCAGTTGCTGATATCACCAAACAATCCCAAACGGGCGCGGCAACAGTTATTCTTTCCGGTTTGGTTTCTGGATTTTCTTCAACAGTCTGGGCAATTTTGGCAATCGGAATTACCATCCTTGTTTCATTTTTTCTTTTCAACGATCCTTTGGTTGCGGCCTATGGAGTTTCTTTGGCTGGTATGGGAATGTTAACAACAACGGGATTAATTGTTTCAATGGATTCATACGGCCCAATTGCAGACAATGCTCAGGGAATTTCTGAACTAGCAGGAGTTAAAGGAAAGGCCATTGCAATACTTCCCAAGCTTGATGCAATAGGCAATACCACCAAAGCAACCACCAAAGGCTTTGCTATTGCTTCTGCAGTTGTAGCAGCAGTATCTCTTTTTGAATCCTATCTAAGCGACAATGGCTTATCGGCAATAAATATTTCTCACCCGGCTGTTTTTGTCGGGCTTTTAATTGGAGGGGCGATACCATTTTTGTTCTCATCTTTAACAATCAAGGCGGTTTCTGACTCTTGTTTTGCTGTAATCAACGAAGTCAGGCGCCAATTCAAAGAAATGCCCGGAATTATGAAGGGAACCCAAAAACCAGATTACGCCAAGGTTGTTGACCTGACAACAAAGGCGGCTCTTTCCGCCTTAACAGCACCAGCCTTGGTGGCAATAATTGTCCCTATTCTTGTGGGATTTATCCTCAAGGCTGAAGCACTGGGAGGATTTTTGGCCGGAACCATACTTACAGGCCAGCTTCTGGCCGTTTTTATGGCAAATACTGGCGGTGCATGGGATAATGCCAAGAAAATGGTTGAGGAAGGGCTTTTTGGAGGAAAAGGCTCTCCTGCGCACCAAGCAACCGTAATCGGGGACACAGTTGGTGATCCTTTAAAGGACACTTCCGGCCCTGCTATTAATCCTTTGATTAAGGTTATGAATCTTATTGCTATATTAATTGCTCCTTTGATAATTGCTACCAAAACCTTGTCAGTTTGGCATTGGTTGGCAATTATTGTGGCCTTCGTCATCCTTGTAATTAGCATTAAAAGATCACAAACAACCTCTCACTAATCATTAGGGTAAAGAAGTTATTGACAAATCTCTAGTAAAAAGGGCAATATTTATTAAATGGGAAAATCTTGTGAATTATTAAGAAACTGGAATTATAATAATTTTCTAAGGAGGTGATATAGGTGGCTAAAAAATCTGCCAATTTACGCCTTACACCAATAATGTCACTTTCCATGATGGCAATAGGACTAATTGCTATTCCTTTTTTAACAGCAGCGATTAGCCAAAGGAATCAACCAAGACAAACAGGAGCACGAGAGAAGGGGGTAGTAGTTACACCCACACCAACTCCAACCGGCACTCTAAAGAATCTAAAGCTTAATATAAAGAAATAAATCTAAAATAAGGTATGATAAGAAACTTAATAAAGCAATACGGTTTGTATTTTTTTATAATTTTTACAATTACGCTATTTATCCTTATCACTTTTTTTGCTCGTTTCAAGCTTTCAATTATACCAGGGGATATAGTTTTAGTAACTCCAAAGTTTACTTTTTATTTTCCACTAGGAAGCGCTGCTGCTTTAAGTTTGGGAATTATTGTCCTTCTTAAGTTTTTCAGGGTTTTTAAATAGACTCTAGAAGTCCTATCACCAGCTTCTCTCAGACAAAATAGGCTGGAAAAAAGACTCCAAAAAGAGTAAAATAAGAAGTCTTTATGGATATAGGAAAGGTTCAGCCTACAGAAATCACCCAAGAACTTTCAAAATCTTACCTAGACTACGCAATGAGCGTAATTGTTGCTCGTGCGCTTCCTGATATCCGCGACGGTTTGAAACCCGTCCACAGAAGAATTCTCTACGCTATGCACCAGATGGGTCTTGACCCATCAAAACCTTTTACAAAATCGGCAAAGGTGGTTGGTGAAGTTTTGGGAAAGTTTCACCCCCACGGAGACGCACCTGTTTACGACGCCTTGGTGAGAATGGCACAAACTTTTTCAATGCGCTATCCACTAATCGCTGGTCAAGGAAATTTTGGTTCAGTTGACGGTGATCCTCCAGCCGCCATGCGTTACACAGAGGTACGCATGGCTCGGATAGCCTCGGCAATGCTAAGCGATATAGAAAAGGAAACCGTTGAGATGGTTGACAATTTTGACACTTCCCTTAAAGAACCTGTTTATCTGCCGGCTCTTCTGCCCAACCTTTTACTTTCCGGCTCAGAAGGTATAGCCGTTGGTATGGCAACTAAAATTCCACCCCATAATCTGGCTGAAATAGTCGACGCAATTATCGCAACAGTCAAAAAAGGCAAAGCTTTATCTGAGCAACAAAAACAAGAGGAAGAAACCGATTTTATTATTCATAAAATTAATCTAGTAGCTTCAGGCGCAGAAGAAAAAATCAAAGACGAAGAATTAAAACCCACAGTGGTTACTTTTGAAAGTGATATTACCCTTGATGAACTTATCAATATCATTCCAGGACCAGATTTTCCAACAGGTGGGGCAATTTATGATAGTGCGAGTTTAAGAGATGTGTACGCAACTGGCAGAGGAAAAATAGTTGTTCGCGGAATCGCCCAAATTGTTGAGAGTAAAAAGGGAAAATCCCAAATCGTAATTACCGAAATTCCTTATCAAGTAAACAAGAGTCAGCTGGTTGCCAAAATTGCCGATTTGGTTAAAGAAAAGAAAATAACGGGAGTTGCCGCATTAAGAGACGAAAGCGACAAGGATGGCCTAAGGGTTGTGGTTGATTTAAAGCGTGACGCTAAACCCAAAAGTGTCTTAAATAATATTTACAAACACACCCGACTTCAGACTACCTTTCCTGCAAATTTTGTCGCTTTAGTTGACGGAGTACCTGAAACAGTAAACTTAAAAGAGATTCTAATTGAATACGTAAAGCACCGTCAAAAGGTTGTCACCAGAAGAACAATTTTTGATTTAACAGCCGCAAAAAGGAGGGCGCACATTTTGGAAGGACTCAAAATTGCTCTCGACAATCTCGATGAGGTCATTAAAACAATCCGCGCAAGCCGCACACAAGAAGACGCGAAAAATGCTCTAATGAGTCGTTTTGGCTTAACCGAAATTCAGGCAAACGCAATTCTTGATATGCAATTAAGGCGATTGGCCGCACTTGAGAGAGAAAAAATTGAAAAAGAGTATGAGGAAGTTAAAAACCTCATTGAGACTCTTACGGCAATACTCAAAGAGCCGTCCAAAGTTCTTGAAGTCATTGTCAAAGAGTTAACTGAACTTAAGGAAAAATACAAAGATGAGCGAAAAACCAAGATATTCAAACAAAAAATAGGAGATTTTAGTGAAGAAGACCTTATTCCCAAAGAAGAAACCTTAATCACAATTACCAAAACCGGTTATATTAAAAGACTTTCTCGCAGTACTTTTAAAAGTCAAAGAAGAGGCGGCAAGGGAGTCGTTGGCATGACTACCAAGGAGGAGGATGAGATTAAACACGTAGTCAGTGCAACAACACATGATAAAATACTTTTTTTTACAGACCGTGGGAAGGTATATGGAACAAAAGTTTGGGAAATTCCTGAAACATCGCGTCAATCAAAAGGTCAGGCGCTTGTGAATATTTTAGACTTGGAACAAGGAGAGGTGATTAAATCTGTTCTTGCGATGAGGGAGATGAATGAAAATTTTCTTATGATGGCAACCTCTCTGGGTACTGTTAAAAAAACCAAACTAAGCGAATTCAAAAATCTGCGAAGTAACGGCCTGATAGCCATAAAACTTGATGAAGGCGATTCTTTGGTATCGGTTCTCCCGACCTCCGGAAACGACCATGTGCTTCTTCTGACAAAAGGCGCAAAAGCTATAAGATTTTCAGAAAAAAATGTTAGAGATATGGGTCGTGCAACTACCGGGGTTAAAGGTATTCGTCTTGAGAAATCCGATCGGGTGATCGCCATGGAGGTTTTCCCTGAAAAAGAAGTTGTTCCTGATGACAGAAGAAAAAAGTTTTTTAGAGATATTCTAACTGTCTCCGAAAAAGGATTGGGTAAAAGAACTCCAGTAAGGCTTTTTCCAGTACAAAAAAGGGCAGGGAAGGGGGTCAAGGCCGCACAGATAAGCGAAAAAACCGGTAAACTTGCTTCAGCTATAATGATTACCCAAAACTTTGAACAAGTCGTGATTACAAGCAAACATGGCCAAGTTATTAAACTTCCCATTAAAAATATCCCTACCCTGGGACGCGCCACCCAAGGGGTAATCTTAATGCGTTTTACCAGCAAATCAGATTCAGTAGCCGCAGTAGCAGCTCTGGAAAAAGTCAGTGAAGAAACTTCGAAAACTCGCTAGGGTAGGGGTAGGAGTGGTCGTTTCTGGGCATTTCAACTACTTTAATATCTTTATTTATTCTGTGAATAAATTCTTCTACTTCAGAAAAATTCCCCAAAGGGTCTTTTGTATTTTGGAAAACAATTACTTTTCTGGCAGGAAAGTTGGAAAGATAATTATACGCCTCACTTAGCGAGGGAATACCACAAAGAATCACTTTGTTGATTTGTTTGGGAATTTTTTGGATTAAATTCATGGCAACGCGCGTCCCAACTGACTTGGCGAGTATATTTATTTTTTCCTTGGCAACTTTTTTTAGAATCTTATCAAGTTCATAATATAAGGCTAAACTTCCCCCTTCTTGCCAATGTCTCCATTCATGAACAATAATACTCATATCTCCCAACTTTTCTTTTAAATCATATGCCCACTCTCGATTACTTACAGAAAATCCTGGTAAAATAATTGTTCTAACGTTAATTTCCTCTGCCATGGAATACCTCATGAATTTCTTTTAGGTGCTTATGGGTTACATGAGTATAAACTTGAGTTGTGGCTATATTTTTGTGTCCCAGCATTTCCTGGACACTTCGAATATCAGCTCCAGCTATAAGAAGATCAGTAGCAAAGGAATGTCTCAAAACATGCGGGGTAACATCAACCGGCAGTTTTATTTTTCTGGCGTACTTTTTGACAATTCTTTGCACCGACCTAGCTGTAAGACGCATCTTTTCTTCAGATGGGGCTAAAGTTCCTTTGTGTCTGATAAAAAGAGGGTTAAAGTTATCTTTTCTTTGGTTTAAGTAATCCCGCAAATATTTCGCCGCTCGCGTTGAAAGAAAAACCACTCTTGCTCTACCCCCCTTGCCGATAATTCCAAACTCGCGTCTTTCAAGGTCCACCCTGTCTCTATTAAGCTTGACTAATTCCGAAACACGAAGACCTGTGGAGAATAAAACCTCAAGTATGGCTTTATCCCTTCTACCAGCAAGAGTAGAAAGCGAAGGTGCGTTTAATAATCTGTCAATCTGTTCTCCTGTCAGAAATTTAACCTGTCTTTCGGATACTTTTGGAATGTCGATTTTGTCAGGGGATAAAGCTGGTTGATTCTCCCTAATAAGCCAGCGCAAAAAAGATCTAAGCGCAATAACGTGATAGCCTTGAGTTCTTTTTGAAAGAGTCTCCCCCTTTTTATTGTCAAGCCTAGAAAGGTAAAGCCGGTAGTCTCTGATTATAGGTGGAGTAATATCTTTAATACTTCCTCTTTTCTTATACTTTTCAAGCCATAAACAAAATCTCTTTAAATAATGAGTATAGTTTCTAATGGTTAGGGGAGAGGAGCCCCTTTCAACTTCCAAAGCCGTTAAAAATTCTTCCACCCTTCTACAAAGTTCGGTGTTTTGGCTGTTGGGCAGAGGGGCCATAATTAGTTAAGTTTATACCAAATTATGAAGAGATGTCAATAAGATTGTGCGACATAAAAAATTTGTTTTATGATTGTTTAAAGTTAAAATTTACAAATTATTAAAAAACCTTTATCAAAAAAATTAAAAATGAAAATAAATTTTATAAAACAAAGGTTGATATCGACAATTTGTTATAAAATTTTTTAACAAATCTGAATTACAAAAAAACTTGAAATTTTTATAACTGCCTTAAACAAGGCAAAAAAGACCTCACCAAATCGATTTTAAGGCACTTTAAAAACAAAAGACATACAACAAATCATCTTTTTCTTTCTTGTTTTTTTAGATAGTCTTTATAAAAATAAAATTTTAAAATCTTTTCGGATTTTTTTCGGAAAAAAAATTTACATGTAGATAGAATTCGGAGTGTAAATAAAGACATTAAATAAACACTAAAAACCTTAATAATGTCGAAAAAGGCAAAATCGTTAACTTAAACACACTTCACTATCCAAATCTACGTTATGTCGCAAAAGTATCATTGTACGACATCAATTCGGAAACAACAGCTTTTAGAGAGAATAAACTACTTATGAGAGGTTTATATCACTCAAGACAAAGAAGAAATAAAATAAAAAAGATTACACAGATAAGTTTATTACCTATTCTAAATTACAAACTTCCAACTGTATCAAAATATTACATCTTTCTTCGGGTTATTTTGGTTTCTCACTGTAAATTAATTTTGTGAAAAATTATTATAAAATCTGTGAAAACTATCGTGTTTTGCCTGGTTTTTATATTATTATAGGATATAATTATCCTCCTCCCCTTCCCCTTTTGTTGTGTGGTTAATTTTTTATTCGCCCCAATGTGTTACCAAAAACATAGCCAAAAAGACAATGAAAGCTATTATTAAATATTCCCGTACTGTTTGTTTAAATAGCCTTTCCTCCAAACTAGCCTCCCCTAAGCCCAAAAGTACATAGGCTCCAACTGTCAAAAATATAGAGCCAACAACTACACTCACTGGCCAAAAATACAAAAGCAAGGCAATCTCAACTAAAATAAGACTTGAGACCAGAGTATTTTGAAAAAGTTTAGGTGAAATTTTAGTATCAAGGCTACTTTGCCAAAATCCTTGAAGAAAAAGTGGAAAAGAGACAATAAAAATCAAAATAGACATTAAAACAATTGATGCTTTTATTGAAAGTACTGCATCAAAAAGAAGAAAAAAGGTAAAAAGAGTCAAAACAAAACCGACTCCACGCGCTGCACGTACGAGCGCAATTGTTCTTATCGCAGAAACAGTAAAGATGTTTGTTGTAAGGCAAAGTGCATAAATTCCAAAACCATACAAAATTACAATAGGAAGACGGGCAAAAATTGTCGCTGGTAATAAAAACCAAAAAAGTCCCACTCCCAAGGAGTACAAAGTCGGCAAAACCAAGGTTACCAGTGTCGCATTAAGACCAAGCCCTTCAATTAGTGACCAGAAAAAAAGAAACGTGGTTACCAATGTTAAAACAGCTATTGCCCAATAGCGATTTTGGTTTTCTAAAAAATTGATACAGAGAAATCCCAAAGAGAGAACTAAAGAGGTTGTGATAAACTTTTGTCTTTTTGTCATTCGGGGATGTCAACATTAGAAAAAACGTTCTGAACATCCTCATGCTCACTTAAAGCGTCTAAAAAATCCAAGGCTTTCTTTTCTTTCTCAGGGTCAGTTATGCGTATGAAATTTTTAGGCTTTTTAATAAGTTCCCGAGAGATAATTTCAAACTTATTTTCTGATATCTTTTCCTGGATTTCAAAAAATTTGTCGGGGGAGGTGTAAACTTCAATTCCATCCTCCGCCTCCTCAACATCATCTATTCCAAGATCGATTAATTTCAACATCTGAGATTGCACATCCGCGTTTTTCTTAATTAAGATATAACCTTTTGGAACAAAATTAAAAGAAACTGCTCCGGGCCCTGCCAACCTCCCTCCTGCCCTCTCAAAAAGATTTTTAATTTCCTGTCCTGTCCTGTTCCGATTATCTGTCGCCACTTCAACAACAACCGCTATCCCAGCCGGCCCAAAACCCTCATAGGTTATTTCCTCGAGTTTTTCCCCTTCCTTATCAGCTTTCGAAATTGCTCTCTCTATGTTCTCTTTGGGCATATTGGCAGATTTAGCCTGCTCAATTGCAACCCTTAAGGAGGCGTTGGCTTGGGGATTTGGACCACCCTTCTTAACAGCCAGAGATATCGCGCGAACAAGCTTGGAAAAAAGCCTGCCCTTGGCAGCATCTTCTACTTCTTTCTGCCTGTGGATCTTCGCCCATTTACTATGTCCACTCATAACATCGCCAACCAGACCTAAGTCACTGGTTACCAAGTATTATACTACCTCTAAAGTTCTTCTTGAAGCTTTTTAAGTTCTTAAATAATTTACGCATAATTTCCGAAAAGGCTCTTGACAACCACAGCTGCACATTTATACTCATAATGAAGAAAAATCAATGGACCAAAGCCTTGCCCGAGAAGCAATCTTCGCAGCTTTAAGTGGAGAATGGAAAAAAGCACTGGTTATAAATCTTGCTCTCATAAGAAAAAATCCCAAGGATACAGATGCATTAAATAGAGCCGCAAGAGCTTATCTGGAACTTGGCAAGGTTAAAAAAGCTCTTCAAACTTGTCAACGCGTCTTGGAAATTGACCCCTGCAACTCAATTGCCATAAAATGTTCAGAAAAATGGAGAATCCTCAAACCCACAAACTCTCCAATATCGACGAATAATTCAAAACAATCCTTTCTAGAAGAACCTGGTAAAACCAAGATTGTCTCTCTTATCAATTTGGGAGATAAAGAGACAATTGTCAAGCTTGACGCTGGAGATGTGGTTAAAATTGTTCCTCGTCCCCATAGGGTGTGTATCACCAATACCGAGGGTAAATACATTGGTAGGATACCGGATGATCTTTCTGCACGACTCAAAAAGCTAATAGAGCAAGGGAATGAATATCTGGCGCTGGTCAAATCTGCCAAAAAAAACGAGGTAAAGATATTTCTTAAGGAGGTTAAAAAATCCAAAAATACTCAATACATTCAGTCTTTTCCAGTTGAAAAAGTAGAATACGTCGCTTTTACTTCTTCACAAACGGTTTATTCTCAGCAAATTGACTCTGATGCTCTCGAAGAGGAAGAATAAAGAGGCTTTTTAAATATTTTAAAAACGTTTCGCGAAAGATTTCCCAATCTCAACTTCAATATCAAGATCGCTAGAATCCCCCTTACTAACAACCTGGCAAGAAAATATCTTTGCAATCTTTTTTAGGGTTACAGAATTATTTCCCCTTGCAATACAATCCCCTTCCGACTCCTCTTTTTTACTCAGGAAAACAACTTTCGCTCCCAAGGTTTCAATAATTTGACCTACTTTTTGAGCAACGGAAAACTCACCCGTTTTATCAATTATCTGAATAAGTTTGCCCTCTTTCGAAACTTGACTATCAGAAAAAATTCCAACAAGTTGGGGAGAAAGAATAGTTCTAACCACATACCCTTCCTGACCGTCGGGAAGTTTAGTTTTTTCCAAAACTCCCGTTTCTTCCATTTTGATAAAAATTTTATCTGCCATCTTCAATCTAAGTGAAAATAAAGACAAGAAAATCTTGTCTCTTAAGGTCAGATTAGTCTGACCACTCAAAGTAAAAGCCTTAAGAATATCCAGAGGCTTGCCACTAATAAAATTGGCTATTTTTTCATTTCCCCATGCCTCAGCCGGAATCCTGAAAGTTTTGGTCACAGTTTCGGCAAGAAGTTTACCTCCAACTTTTTCATTTTGACCAAGCTGCCAAACGCTTTTAATCTTCCATTCTCCCAGTTGCCGCCCCACATTAACCAGAGTATCAGCAGGTATAACAATCGTAGTTATCGAGGATACAAGAGGGTCAACAAATACAACTGCTGCCTCTCCATTATCCCGAGCAATAGCAATCACCAATCTTTCGCTTCTATTCCAAATATGAGGGCGAATTATTAAAAATGTGGTTGTGAGAAGAAAAAGCGAAATCCCAATAAAAACCATATATTTTTTAAACCCGAACTTCTTGCTTTTGATTTTTACAAACCGAGTTTCTCTTCTTTTTAATCTTTGGGCAGGCATAAAAAAATCTTAAAAATTATTTAATAAGGGAGTGCGAAACTCTCAACCCCTTGATTTTTTCTGCAACTTCTTCTTTTGATTTTCCCATTGTCAAAAAAATATCCCGAATAATCGTCAGGGCTGCCTCAAATTCGGGCTGAACAACTTTGTCAACCTTCAGGGCAGTTAGTTTTTCCCACTCCTCATCAAGATGGGCTCTGGCTATTATTTTAACTTTTGGCGCAACATTTTGGGTATAAGAAATTACCTCCTCTTGTGTAACCAAGTCAGGGATTGCAACTATAACCGCCTTAGCAAACCTTATTCCCGCCGCCTCCAATACCTCCGGCTCAGAAGGGTCACCGTAAACAACAGGAATTCCCATCATTCTCACCTTACCGACAGTGGCGTAGTTGTAATCAATAACAACAAATGGTACACGCGCAGCGCCAAGGGCTTTACCAATCCACCCCCCCACCCTTCCGTAGCCACAGACAATTATATGATTTTTGAACTCGGGAAAACCTTTCTCTTTCTTTACCCCAACCCCAGAAGTCAAAATTTTAAGTCTGCGCAAGATTAGAGATTGGTATTTAAAAATAACAGGAGTTAGAAGAAGTGTTATCAGTGTAATTGCAATTCCTATTGGGGCCGCTTGGGATGACAATGCCCCAGTACTTCTTCCGGCAAGAAAAATCACAAAAGAAAATTCACCCACTTGTGATAAGCCCAAAGCACAAGAAGCCCCTGTCTTGCCTTTGTAGCCCAAAAAATTAGTAATCCCAAAAATTACCAATGATTTGACAATCAAAACCACAAAAGCCAAAAAAACTATCAGGCCAAAATTTGAGATTAAAACTGAGGGTGTAACCAAAAACCCCAGTGTCACAAAAAAAAGTGTTACAAAAAGATCTCTTAAGGGACGAGTTTCAGCGAAAATAGCGTGATTTTCCTGCGTCTCTGATATTACTACCCCTGCCAAAAAAGCCCCTAAGGCGGGAGAAACCCCAAACAATGAGGTCAAAAAAGCAGTCCCCAGCGCCAAGGAAATAGAAGCAGCCACTAAAAGCTCGCGGCTATTTAGTTGGGCGACTGAATGAATCAGAAATGGAACCAAAAGTTTGCCCATAAAAAAGACCAGCGAAACTAAAATTAACGCAGTCAATAAAGATTGACCAGTGACCAAAAAGAAACTTCCCTCTCTATTAATTAGGGCAGGTAAGAAAGCCATAATTGGTATAACTGCAAGATCCTGAACCAAAAGCCAGCCAACCATTATTTCTCCTGAGATAGATTCAAGCTCCCCTCTTTCTGAGAGAAGTTTAATGACAATAGCCGTGGATGACAAGGAAAAGCCAAGAGCCAAAACAAGTGAGTAAGGATAAGAAAAACCAATTAAACTGAGGATAAGTTGTAAAATTAGTGTCACCAAAACCATTTGTGTTACAGCCCCAACAAAAGCAATATGCCCTACTCTCAAAAGTCTCTTAAAGGAAAGCTCCAGTCCCACAGAGAAAAGCAAAAGAATAAGACCAAACTGCGCCAGTCCCTCTACTTCTTCTACGCTAATTGGAATAATTAGACTGCCCAGAATTCCTGCAATAATAAAACCGATAAGCGTGAAGCCCCTTAAAAGCTTGGCGATAATCCCGCCTACTAAAGCCAAACCAATAAGTAAAAATAAATTTCTTATAAACTGTTCTTCCAGCATGTTTTATATATCAAGTTTATCATCGACTAAATCACAAAACGAGAGAGCCTTAGCAAGATCTTTGGCTAAAGGTAAGACAAAACCCACCTTTTCATTTGTCTTGGGATGAGTAAACTTCAAGGAAAAGGCATGTAGAAAAAGCCGAGGACACCAGTTTCTATCGTCTCTAAAAGTTTTTCTACCAGCATACAAATCATCGGAAACAATCGGAAAACCAAGATATTTAAAATGCACCCTTATTTGGTGTGTCCTGCCTGTTTTGGGAAAAACCTTAACAAAACTAAAAAAATTTCCTGCCTTTTTGTAAATTTTTTGAGGCTGATAGTAAGTTATAGCAGGTTTTCCTCCCGGAACAACACCAAAGCGTTTTCTATTCCATGGGAGCCTGCCGATAGGCGTTTGGATTACTCCCCTTTTGGTAAGTCTTCCGTGCACAAGGGCAAAATAGCCCTTACTAACCTTTCTTTGTTTAAATTGAGATTGAAGCTTAATAAAACTCTCTTCATCTTTGGCCACCAGCAAAAGACCACTAGTCTCTTTATCAAGCCTGTGGACTATCCCGCTTCTCAAGTTTTTTCTTCTGGAGATAGGATAGTCTTTTTCCTCCAACCATTTTTGGAGAGTTGTTGTATTTTTTGAAGTTTCCGAATCATTAACGACCCAAAAGGGTGGTTTATCTATCACAAGAAGGCTTTTGTCCTCAAATAAAATTTTGGGGGTAGTTGAATTATTTTTCCTTTTTTCCTTCACACTTGACACACAAAGTCGCTTCGGGATAAATTATTAGCCTATCGGTGTCAATCATCTCCCCACAACGCTCACAAATACCGTATTTTCCTATTTTCACTCTAGCCAAAGCTTTTCTGGTCTGGATTATCTTTCTGTCGATTTGCTCCTTAATAGCCAAGGTGCGTGCGTGGCCAAATTGCTCTTCAGCCTCAGTATCCGGAGCGGCATTGTCGGTAACCCTACTTACGTCTTTGAAAGGATCCTCTTCGCTGATTCTTTTTCTTCTTTTTTCAAGATCCTTTAACCTCTCCCTCAAAAAATCCCCGATGGGATTAATCAGACTTCTTGGAAACCTTAACTTTTCTTTTTTCAGATTTTTTTTCTCGCTCATACTTTTTGTTGCGCTAGATTAAAAAGGGCCAGGAAAAAGACAAAAGCTATTATAGCAGACAAAATCGACTCAATTCTACCAAGAAAGGATAGCACAAATGGAAAAACCAAAGCAAGTAACGCTCTTATCAGAAAAAAAACACCAAAAGTGGTTAAACCAGCAAAGCCAACCTTTCCCGATCGATACCATGTAAACTTTTTATATTTTTTATCCAAAAACAAGAAAAGTCCACAATTGAAGAATATCACCAATGCATACCCTAAAGAACTCCAGCTATCATTTTTAAAGGCGTCCAAAATAATAAAAATTAAATAGACCACAAGAAGACTAATACCCAAAGCTTCCAGTGTCTCATAAAAGCGAAAGCGATATTTCCACAAACTAATCAAATAACCGATGCTAACCCCAAGAACACAAAGCCAAAAATAATAACCACTCTGAGAAAAAGTTAGACTTAGAGAAAGAAATGGAAAAAAAATTTTTGCTCCTATAAGTCCAACCAAAAAGCCAAATAAAATTATAAAGGCAGAACCAAATATTTGGCTTGAAATATAGTCCTCCTTCAATTTTCTCCAATAAATAAAAAAGGACAAAAAGAGAAGTAATAAAATCGCTGGAAGCGTTGACATCTAGGTTCTTAAAGTATATCATAACTTTTAACGTGCTTGAAACACCACATGTGGTAGTGGGGGCGGCAATTGCTACAAAAATTCCAAACCCCCTAATTTCCATACCCTTAGCTTTCGCCAGTCACTTTATTTTAGAGCAAGTCCCGCATTGGAATCCGCATCTTAACACAGAAGTTAAAAGATTCGGCAGGCCCACGCGTCAGTCAACTGCCATAGTTGCCTTAGATGTAGCTTGTTCAATTCTTATTGGTTTTTTTATCGCCTCGCAAGTTCTTCCGGATATGGGACATGCAATAAGCATTCTTCTGGCATGTTTTGCCTCAGCTCTGCCTGATATTATTGAGGGTCCATATTTTTTCTTGGGAATAAGAAGCAAAATTATAAAACGCTGGATTGCTTTCCAAAAATCTCTCCAAGCGGACACGGATCTGATTCCCGGCCTTCTCACTCAATTGGCTGTAGTGGCCGCTGCAATGTGGTGGATTTTTTATTGAACCCGTTCGACGTACTCATTTGTCCTTGTGTCAACTCGAATTTTGTCCCCAACTTTGATAAAAAGAGGAACTTTAACTCTTACTCCATTCTCAAGCTTTGCGGTTTTAAAAATGTTAGTTGCCGAATTACCCTTAACGCCAGGGGCTGTTTCTGTGACGCTTAGCGTCACCTTTGGAGGTAACTCGACAGAAAGGGGTTTGTCATTCCAAAAAAGAATATCTACTTCCTGACCTTCTTTTATAAACTTTAAATCCTTCCCAATAATAAGGGTGGGGATTTCAATTTGTTCAAAAGTTTTTGGGTCCATAAAAATTGCGTTTTTCCCATCATTATAAAGATATTGAAGCTGTCTTTTTTGGGTTGTAATTTCTTCAAATTTGGCAGTTGACTGAAAACTTCTCTCCAAAAATGCTCCAGTTTCAAGATTTCTATATGTTATTCGAACCGTAGCTCCACCTCTTCCCAGCTTCTGATGAAAGTACTTTACAACCACGCAGGGCTTACCCTCGAGAAGAAAGGTTGAGCCATTCTTAAGTTCAGTAGCAATAACCATATCCTAAAAAACCCACTTGCCGTCTTTTTGTACTAAGCGGTGGTCAAACCAAATCTCGCCTCCACCTCGTAAATCTTTAATCATATCCCAATGAAGCGCTGACTCATTTTTACTTAGGGTCTCTTTATAGCCTCGACCCAAAGCTATATGGACACTGCCGCCAATTTTTTCATCAAATAAGATATCCTTGGTAAACCTTTTTATTTTGTAATTATTTCCAAGTCCCAATTCTCCGATAAAACGCGCTCCATCATCCATGTCCAAAATTTTATTTAAATCCTTCTCGCCTTTTGAAGCAGTTGCACTTACTACCTTACCTTCTTTAAACTCCAACCTAATTTCGTGGTACTCTCTTCCCATATAAATTGCGGGGTAGGTAAAGGAAATATAGCCGTTTGCGGAATCTTCAATGACAGAAATAAAAACTTCTCCGTCCGGCATATTATGTTTCCCTGCAGAATTTACTGCTTTTCTACCTTTGATGCTTAAAGTAAGGTCAGTTCCTTTGCCTTTGATGTGCACTTTATCGGTGGCATCTACTAACTTTCTGAGTCTTTCCTGCTCTTTATAAAGACTCTTCCAATCTACAGTGTTTATCGCCCTAAAGACAAAATCTGCATATTCTGAAAAAGACATATCGGCCTCTTGGGCAAGAGAATCTGTGGGAAAACTTGTTAAAACCCAGCGTGTTTTTTCCACTCTCCAATCAACAATTGGCCTTATTACCTTGGAACCCAAAGCCAAAAGGTTGGCATCAATCCCACTTAAACCCCTTGTGTTTGTTGAAGAACGAATGCCTATCCACACATCAATCTTCTTTATCTCATCCATAGCAATTTGAGGAAAGGTTTTAATCTGCTCTCTGGAGGCATTTTTGTAAAAAATTTCTGTAATTTTATATGAGTCAAATTTAAGCCTTATCTCACCAGCTCCCTTTTGTACTGCCCTTTTGTAAACCTCTAAAGCCAAAGGTTCTGCTGCAAAATCTGAAACAATCATCACCCTATCCCCCCTTTTGGTATTAGTAGAATAGTCAACCAAAATCTTAGCCTGTTTTTTCACTCGCGGGTCATGCAACATTGTGGCCAATATTTTATATCAGAGGTTTTATTGGAAGCAAGAAGATTAGTCTGCTAAAATATATCAGGCCCGGGTGCTGGAACGGTAGACAGGCTGGTCTCAAAAACCAGTGAGGATAAAACCTCGTGAGGGTTCGAATCCCTCCCCGGGCACCACGCTGGAAGATTAGAAGAAAAATATGTTAATGTAAATTATGGAGGATAAACTCTTTCTGAATATAGCTTCTTCTACCTTTTTAATCTTGGTTTCGGTATTTTTAGTAACCAACCTGAATAAAACCAGCTACAAACCCGCCAAAGCAACCAAATCCTACGCAGATAAAAACGTGATTGTCAGAGGTCTGGTTGCCCAAAACAACCGAGACTGTGTAACAGACAGCGCTTGTTTTTTAAGAATTATCAAAGAGGATAAAACAATTAACGTCGTCTATAAGACAGCAAATTTTGTTTGTAAAAACCCTCTCGCTTTGATACAGGGAGCGGCTGTAAAAAACGGCGAAAAGGTAGAGGTTTTTGGATATCAGTACTCAAAAGATTTAATTTCAATCTGTGAATCTTCTGAATATTACATCCAAAAACAAAACTAAACTATTCAATTATTAAAACTCCCTCCATCCCCGCCTGGCGATGACCCGCGACTGAGCAGTAAAAAGTGTAAAAACCTTCCTTGCCAAATTTAACTCTTAAAGTTTCTGTTTGTCCCTGTTGTAAAAGTTTAGTTTTGTATCCCCCATCTTCAAAAACTAAATCATGAGCCATTTTCCCGTCGTTTTTAAAGATAATTTCAATCTCTTGGCCTAATTTACCTCTAATTTCAAAGGGTGAAAACGCAAACTCGGTTGCCGAAACCTCAACTTTTACACTCTCTAGAGTAACCTCAACATCCGAAGTTGGTTCGCTAGCAGAACCCTCTCCAACTTGAACTGTAGGTGCACTAACTTTTTGAGTAACGTTCTCACCAACTCTTCCTCGTAGCAAAAAAATTATTAAACCAACAAAAACTCCCCCTAAAATTAAAAGCACTACTCCAAGTATTTTTATATTCATCTTCAATCACCTCCTTAATCTTTTTCTCTTTTTGCTTCTCTTCCATAAAACTTGATTCTGTCCCCTTTGAAGAAGAATTTTATCTGGGCAAGTGGCCCGTTTCTGTGTTTGGCGATACTAAGTTCCACATTTTCCATATTTTCTTCGTCCTCTCTCCACAAAAACATTACAACATCTGCATCTTGTTCAATAGATCCCGACTCTCTAAGATCTGCAAGTTGGGGGCGTTTGGTCCCCCTTTGCTCAACCGCACGAGAAAGCTGGGATATGGCAAGAATGGGAATCTTAAGTTCGCGCGCAAGATTTTTTAATCCTTGCGAAATTTCTGAAACTTCTTGAACCCTGTTTTCCAAATTTCTAGATCTGGCAAGTTGTAGATAGTCAACAATAAGAAGATCAATCCCAACCTCTACTTGAAGACGGCGAGCTTTTGTTCTCATTTCAAGAATAGATAAGGCAGGAGTGTCGTCGATATAAAGAGGGGCTTCAGCCAGCTCTCCCATGGCGTTTGACAGCTTTGTAAAATCCTCATCGGAAAGCTTTCCTGTTTTCAACTTCCATGCGTCTATATCCGCTTGTGAGACTAAAAGTCTATCCACCAGCTCTTCTTTACTCATTTCAAGAGAAAAAAACCCAACAGGCCTTTTGTAATTAACTGAGATATTCTGGGCAATATTTAAAGCAAGGGTTGTTTTTCCCACCCCGGGTCGGGCTGCAAGGATTATCAAATTTGACCTCTGTAATCCTGCAAGAACATTGTCTAGGTCACTAAATCCGGTAGGAACTCCCCTTAAGCCCGTGCCAAGTTTATGAAGCTCGTCTAATCTATCAAAAGAGTCAGCCAGGGCCGACTTAACATGGGTGAATGTTTGAGACAAATATTTTTGAGTAAGAGAAAAGACTTCCGCCTCGGCCTTATCCAACAATTCTTCAGCGGAGAAGCCCTCATCAAAAGATAAATCCATAATTTTCGTCGCAGCAGTCATTAAAGATCTTTTGGTCGCTGCATCTTTAACAATTTTCCCATAATGTTCTACATGGGCTGCTGTTGGAACCTTGTTAACTAGTTCAGCCAAATAGGCAGTACCGCCAATTTTCTTTAGACTTTTCCTTTTCTTAAGTCTCTCCGAAACAGTCAAGACGTCAACCGGTATGCGATCCTCAAAAAGAGAGATGATACACTCATATATTTCTTTGTGTCTTTCGTCGTAAAAATGTTTTGCTTCAAGAAATTCAGCCACAGAGACAATTGCATCTTTATCCAAAAGAAGCGCTCCCAGAACAGATATCTCAGCCTCTTGTGAGTGTGGAGGTACTCGTGCTCCTGTCTTGCCCGCCATAAAAAATTTTTAAATTTTTGTGAGCAGAACCAACTTTTGTTCTTCTTCTGGAAGATTATCTTTTTGAATTTTCAATTTTTCCAGCCTCTCAACTTTTAGGTCAATCTTGCCTAAAAACAAGTCAATCCCGGCCAGTTCAGAGAAAACCTCGGGGTTAAGACCAGCCATTTGATAGTGCATTGGAATAACTATTTTTGGTTCAAGATCATCAACTACCTGAGTTGCTTGTTTATAATCAATGGTATATTTCCCCCCCACCGGAACAAACAATATATCAACCTCTCCAATCTCCTCAATCATTTTATCTGATAGAACATGACCCAAATCTCCCAGATGAACCAAGCGAATTTTATCCATTTCAACCACATAAATTACATTTTTACCCCTTTCTTTCCCTGAATTTGAATCATGAAAAGAAGCAATTCCCAAAATGGAGGTTTCCTGAATTTCGTATTCCCCTGCTCCAAAAATTATTTTTTTGACATCCCCTACAAGGTCTGCTCTATTGTGGTCCTTGTGGTCATGAGAAATAGTCACAATGTCGGCACTAACCTTTGGAAATTTAAAACCAACCATTTGAGGGTCAAAAGGATCACTAACAAGAGTTACCTTTTTACCTTTTATTTTAAAAGATGAATGACCTAAAAAAGTTATTTCCATTTCTAGGCCATACTATCAAAAGCTTACAAACTTGACAAGAAGATTCTCATTTCCTATATTAGGATGCTGTGAGAAAAGAAGTAATCTTCGCAGCCGCCTCAGGAGGTTTGTTGGGACTTATTATCGCCTACGGAATATGGAGAGCAAATTCTGCACTTCAAGTAACCAACCAAGAACCTACTAAGGTTTTAGAACTTCAACCAAAAGACGCTAACAACCCCGGTAGTAAAGAAATTTATTTTTCCTTGGTTCGTCCCCAGAACCAGCAGGTTATAACGAGTTCTCCGGTAACTATTAAGGCAATTACCCGTCCAAACACAATTGTTGCAATTTCATCCGAAGATAAAGACTATCTTACCTCTTCCTTGGATAACGGTTCTCTTGAAACAGAAATTAGTCTCGTGGGTGGAGTTAATGAGATAATTTTTACAGCGTTTCCAGATAGTCTTGAACAACTGTCAGAAAAACTTGTCTTGGTTTACTCAAGTGAGTTTGTAAAAGAGGTAAAAGAGGAAAGTCCATCCTCTGATATCGAAAAAAGAGTCAAAGAAAAACTGGAGGAAGCAAAAAATTTAGCCACATCCTATATTGGAACAATAACGGACATCAGCCAGGAAGCTATCCAAGTTGATAAATTTGATTTTAATGGAAATTCAGGGGAGATTCTCCAGATAGGCATTAGCGAAAAAACAAACTTTATAAAAATAGATAAAACAAGAGAGGTAATTAAATTTTCAGACGTTGCAATTGGAGACTTTTTGGTCGCCATGGGCTATAAAATGGAAAACGCAGTCTTAGATGCTCAAAGAATTCTTATAATAAATCCACTCAAGAAAACCTCAAGAAAAATTATAAAGGCAAAAGTGTTAGAAATTAAAAAAGGAAAAATACTTCTTGAACAAAGCGAGGGCAAAAATTTAAGCGTTAACATTCCTGATAATATCGTTGTCAAAAAATTCAAAGAGGGTTCTTTAATCAAAGCCAAACCTTCTGAAATTGTAAAAGACGTAAGAATAATCGTTGTTGGCCAGATGAACGAAGATAATGAGTTGGAAGCAAGGACTGTCTTTTTGATTTGATTTAGAAACTTATTTACTGAACTTGACCAGTCAACTTTAAAGACTTTTTTTTTAGTTTTAAAAAAGATATTATCTAAATATGGACAAAATAACGCCAAGAATCTTGAAAGGTTTTCGTGATTTCTTGCCCAGTGAGATGCGTAAAAGACAGTACGTAATTGATATCATCAAACGTACTTTTGAACTTTGGGGCTTTGAACCCATTGAAACTCCGGCTCTTGAGTATCTTGATATTTTTAAGGGTAATATCGGAGAGGATGAAAAACTCTTTTATAAATTTAAAGACGAGGGCGGGCGGGAAGTTGCCCTGCGTTATGACCAAACTGTACCCACCTGTCGAGTGGTCGCTCAATACCCTGATAAAATCACCTTTCCATTTAAAAGATATCAAATTCAACCAAGCTGGCGCGCAGAAAAACCCCAAAAGGGCCGATTCCGAGAATTTCTACAGGCCGATGTTGATATCTTCGGGCTTAATAATCCCGAAAGTGACGCAGAAGTTATTGCCCTAACGATAGATGTTTTCAAAGCCTTAGGCTTTAAAAAACCGATTGCCCTGATAAATGACAGAAGCTTATATAAAGAAGTTCCCTACAAAGCAATTGTGGTTATCGATAAACTAGAAAAAATCGGAGAAGAAAAAGTTTTAGAAGAGTTGCAAAAAAATGGATACTCAAAAGACGCGGCTACCCTCCTCTTACAAAAAATCAATAATCTAAAACCCAACGACAATTTGATGGCAATTTTTAGATATCTTGACGATTATAGTTTAAGAGAAAATTATAGATTTCAACCGACACTGGCAAGAAGCTTTTCTTATTCAACCGGGACAATCTGGGAAATAATTGTTGAAGGTTTCACGGCAGGTTCACTGGCTGGAGGAGAGCGTTTTGATAAATTAGTAGGTAGATTTTTTAAAAAGGATATACCGGCAGTTGGGGTGGGAATTGGTCTTGACAGAATAATTGTTGCAATGCAGGAATTTGGGCTTTTCCCCACCCTAAAAACAAAGACAAAAGTCTTAGTAATAAGCCTTGATAAAAGCCTTCTTTCTTACTCCTTAGATGTTGCTAGAAAACTGCGTCAGGCGCTTATAAACACAGATTTCTATTCAAATCCCGATGAGAAACTCAACAAAAAACTAAAATATGCAGACAAAAAAGAAATTTCATGGGTGGTAATTATTGGCAAGGACGAAAAAGAAAAGGATTTAGTCAAACTCAAAAATATGCAAACAGGTAAACAAGAGTCACTTTCTTTAACTGAGGCAATAGCAAAAATCAGATAAATCCTGCCCATGAACCCACGCCGATTAAAAGCATACCTTTATCTTCTTTGTGCAGCTTTTATCTGGGGCTTTGCTGCCGTTGTCATTAAGTTTACCCTAAATGGTATTGAACCGTTACCCTTTCTTACCTACCGCTTCGCAATTTCAACTTTAATTGCGCTTTTCTCTTTTAATGCCATCCGCAGACTTCTAGAAAAAAGGATAACGATAATCTTCTGGATGATTATCTACAGCTTACTCTCAACCACCATAGCGCTGGGATTTTTGTTTTTTGGTCTAAAAGAGACAACAGTTTTAAATCTTTCTCTTATGACTCTTTTAGGACCACTTCTTGCTTCTATCGCTGGGGTTGTCTTTCTGAGAGAAAAAATTACAAAGCAAGAAAAAATCGGTACTGCCATTGCTTTTATCGGCACATTCTTCACAATTATAGAACCGATTCTTGAAATTGAAGGTAAATCGACTACTTTCATTGGAAATCTTCTGCTTGTTATCTATCTAATAAGCGATGTGGCTTCGGTTATTATTTTAAAAAAACTACTCAGAAAAGGTATATCGCCTCTTGCTCTGACAAACTTATCTTTTGTTATTGCCTTCTTATCAATCTTGCCAATCACAATTTTTAGCCAGTCATCGGGAAAAATTATTTCAGATATTTTCAATCTTCCGTTTATTTATCACGCCGGAGTTTGGTATATGGCAGTCTTCTCCGGGACAGCGGCTTATGCACTCCGAGCCAAAGGTCAAAAGACAGTCGAGGTGCAAGAGGCCTCACTTTTTGGCTATCTAACTGCTGTATTTTCTATCCCATTGGCAGTTCTACTTTTGAAGGAAAAAATAACCATTTTGTATCTTTTGGGAGCTGCCATTATCGTTATCGGTGTGGCAATTGCAGAATATAAAAAGAAAGTCAAAAGATAAAAATCAAAATTTAAAATTTTCTATTTGAATTTTCAGGCAGATTTGATAAAATTCCTTATAATGAAAGGGGATATCCACCCTAAATGGTATGAGGAGGCAACTGTTAGGTGTGCTTGTGGGAACACTTTTACGGTTGGTGCAACAATACCAGAAATTAATGTTGAGGTATGCTCAAACTGCCACCCATTTTACACAGGACAAATGAAATTTGTTGACACTGCTGGACGGGTGGACGCCTTTAAGGCCAAACGAGCCCAAGCTAAAAAAGACGTCCTTTCCAAAGCCCAAAGACGCAAAATAAAGCGTCTTAAGAGAATTAAAGAAGAACTTGAACGACCAGAATCCTTGACCGAACTTCGAAAAGCCCTAAACGCCAGAAAATCTGTGCACTAGCCACAAGCTAACTATCACCTTTTTATGGATGACCAAATTCAAACTATTTTTTTAGAAGTCCGTGCAGCAACAGGAGGAGATGAGGCCAAAATCTGGGCCGGGGATTTAATTCGAATGTATTTTCGCTTTGCGAATCAGAAAGGCTGGAAAATATCACAAATAGACGGGAAAACTCTCAAAATTACCGGAGAGAGGGTATTTGATATCCTTAAGAACGAAGCCGGAGTGCACCGAGTACAGCGAATCCCGGTTACCGAAAAACGGGGGCGAATCCACACTTCAACTGCAACAGTCGCGGTTTTACCAGAAATTAAAGAACATGAAATCCAAATAAACCCTGCCGATCTTGAATGGCAATTTTTCCGCGCCTCAAGTCAAGGAGGCCAGAATGTACAAAAGGTCTCAACGGCTGTAAGGCTTACCCATAAACCAACCGGAATAGTAGTAACTGCTCAAGAAGAGCGCTTCCAAGAGCAAAATAGAAAAATTGCTCTAGATTTGCTTCGAGCCAAGCTTTGGGAGCGCGAGGAAGAGCGCAAAATGGCAGAAATTGCGGATTATCGCTCCCCTATTGGCCGCGGCATGAGAGCTGAAAAAATAAGAACCTACAATTACCCACAAGACAGGGTCACAGATCACCGCATCAAAAAATCATGGGGAAATTTGGAAAGTATTGTGGATGGGAATATAGAGAAGATCACTAGGGCCCTGGAAGCTTTCTGACACAAATCACCTATGTTCCATCTTCTTTTGTTCTGTCTAGAGTAGCTGTCTGAAACTCTATACCCTCAGAAGAATTAGGCAGTTCAAGAAAATTGGCGGGGCGGATTTCTACTATAGACATTTAAGGGAAATAAATCACAAAAAGCAATATTGGGCAATTAGCTTTACCCTGGAAATTCAGAAAGGGTGGCAGAAAAAGAAAGGGTCTCGCCATCACGCCAGACTTCCAAAGATACCCTATCTCCCGGCTTTTTCTTGGATAGAATCTCAACCAGACCTCCTCCAACACTTTTAACCTCTTCTCCATCAACCTTTATAATAATATCATCTTCCTTTAATCCAGCTTTATCAGCCGGCGAACCGGGAAGCACCTCGGTTATGTAAGCACCCTGAGGCAAATTATTAAGTACTGCATCTCTTTGGGTCATGGTGTATTGTCTTACACCAAGATAAGCTCTGGCAGCAAAACTTCCTGTGGCCTTAAACTGTCTTAACCCCTCTTTGACTACATTAATAGGAATCGCAAAGCCTATATTCTCAGCCGCCTGTGCCACAGCAACATTGATACCAATCACCTGCCCTGCGGAATTCAACAATGGTCCACCTGAATTCCCGGGATTAATAGCTGCGTCAGTCTGGATAACATCATCCAGTCGCTCTACATAGCCTTCAAATACGCTCCCGGCAATAATTCCCCTACCCAGTCCTGAAATCACTCCTGTTGTGACAGTGTGCCGAAACTCTCCAAGTGCTGTTCCAATAGCAATCACAAACTGTCCCACCTTCAAATTCTCCGAATCCCCAAGCTCAACCGGCTGCAGTCCTTGGGCATCAATTTTAAGAATAGCCACATCATTTGAGGGGTCACGATTTATCTGCTTTACCTCGTATTCTTTATCATCTTTTGTTATTACCTTATATTTGGCATTCTCAACAGAAACTACGTGTTTATTTGTAACTATCAAGCCATTTGCGTCAACGATAAATCCAGTTCCAATATCTTGTGGTTCTCCGCCTTCAATTCTTGACCTGAATCCTTCAAAAAAATCAAAATCCAAAACTCTTCTTCTGGGAGTTTCTATGGATACGGTAACAACCGAAGGAGATACCCTCTCTGCAACATCAATAACAACTGACTCTTCGCTTAAAATTCTCTGCTCAAGACTGGTCGGCGTTAAAGATGACTTTTTTGTACCAAAAAACCGGTCAGCCAGGGCTCCACTCGTAAAAGCAACAACCAGAATAAATAATAAAGCCAAGAGAGAAAATATTTTTCTAAACTTTATAGTTCTCATACTTAAAAGATAACACACCAAGCTGAGAATTTCTTGAGAATTGTTATGATTTCAAAATCCTAACAGCTTCCAAAAACTGTTCATCCTCAATTGTTTCACTATTATCTTCTATTTTAATGTCTGGCTCAAGACCTTTGTCGTTTACCCAATATCCCAAAGGAGTCAACCAGCGGGCCGTGGTAATATGCAGACCCGACCCATCTTCAAGCTGGATTGGTTCCTGAATTGTTCCCTTACCAAAGGTCGTCTCCCCGACAATTTTTATCTTTTTCAAGTCCCTGAGAGCGCCGGCTAAAATTTCTGAAGCAGAAGCACTTCCCTTATTAACAACAACTACCACTTTGTATCTCAAGAGTCTGGGTATCCCTTCTGTTTTATAATTTTCTTTTGTACCGTCAGAATTCTCCTGAATAGCCACAACACTTCCCGTTTTCACAAAATCAGAGGCAATCTCAACAGCTGATTGTAAATAGCCACCGGTATTGTTTTTAAGATCAAGTACTATTCCTTTAAGGTCGGGGTTTTTCAAAAGCTCGCTAACCGCGCTCTCCCATTCTTCTTTGGTTTCTCCGCCAAATTTTGTCAGTTTCAGATGGGCAATGGTCTTATCCTCCCCAAGATAAGTTAATTCGACACTTGGTACATCTATTTTTCCCCTCACCACATCGACAACTATTGGTTCCTCCTCACCTTTTCTTAGTAGAGAAAGAGTAATCTTGGTTCCCTCCTCTCCCCTGATAATCTGAACTGCTTGGGGTAAACTCATCCCAGAAGTACTAACATCTATTCCCTTCTCTTCATCTTTAATACCAATAATAAAATCACCAGCTTTTATACCCGCCTTTTCAGCTGGCGTCTTGGGAAGGGGCGCGATAACCGCAAGTTGTGTCCCAACGTATCCTATATTTATTCCAATTCCTCCAAAATTACCTCTTAAATCTTCCTGGACAACTTTGTTTTCCTCAGGAGGCAAAAAGGCCGTGTAGGGGTCTTTAATAGCCGCAACCATTCCCTGAATAGCTCCATAAATCATATCCTCGGGAATAAGTTTTTCTTTATCTAAATATCTAAGCTCTAAAGTATCCCAAACTCTCCAGAACAAAGAAAAATCAACTGTTTTTCCTTCTGGCAAGCTTCTGTCAATTTCAACTTTTGGTCTGTCGGCCTTTTTTATTTTTGGCTCACCAACTCCCAACAAATAACCAATTCCAAAAGAAACCAAAATTATAAATAAAGATAGTACTGTCTTTTGAACAACCCCAAGAGTGAGTTTTGGCAGATTTTTTTGTAGCTCCATGAAAACTAAATGCGAATTTTAAAAGGAAGAAGTGCCAGTTGTCTGGCTCTTTTAATTTCAACCGCTAAGCGTCTTTGGTGTTTTGAGCAAAGAGCACTTCTTACTTTGCCGAGTATTTTTGCCCTATCGGTCATAAAATGAGCCAAATCTTCATACTCCTTGTAACTTGGCTCTTTAGCTGAATCGCAATAAAAACAGCTTGTGGCAATCGGTCTTTTTATTACACTGCTTCTTTTTTTTATCGGCATAGTCAAAACTCTCAGCTAGAATGGAATTTCTTCTTCATTGTCGTCTGGAAGAGATTCATCTTTTTCTTCTGGCGGTTTTTTGTTTTTAGAGCTCTTTACTTCTTTTCCCTGGACTTCGGGTGATTGGGAGGAAACTGGCATTTCAACTTCACCCAAATCCTCTGGGATATCAGCAAAAGGTTCCTCCACTTCCCCTGTCCTTCTCGAATCCAAAAGAATCATATCAGAAATTACAATTTCAAAAGTTGTTCTCTGCTGATTATCCTGACCTGTCCATGTTCGACTCTGAATCCGGCCTTCAACGAAAACACGAGAACCCTTTTTAAGCATTCTGGCACAAATCTCCGCCAACTGGTTCCATGCAACAATTCGGTGAAATTCAGCTTCATCCCTCATTTCCCCAGCTTCTGTTTTCCATTGTCTATTTGTAGCCATACCAAAGGTGCAAACAGCAGTTCCTTGGGGGGTGTACCTTAGTTCCGGGTCCCTTGTTAAATTTCCAATCAATTGAACTTTGTTTAAGCTTCTAGCCATCTTATCTTGCCTTTACCAACAAATATCGGATAAAAGACTCCTCTCTGCGAATCTTCTCTGCAAATTCTTTGGCAAACTTTGGTTCTAATTCTAAGACAAAGTGCAAAAAAACTCCAGAGTCATTTTTACCAATTTTATACGCAAGCTCTTTCAGACCCCAGTCCTCTTCTTTTTTAACTTTTCCTTTATGAGCTTCTACCAACTTTCCTATTTTTTCAGAAAGAGTCCTTTTTTTGGCCGGCGTTGTCTTGCCCGGCAAAACCAGCGTTAATTCATAACTTTCCATACGAGGCTAAGTATAACCCGAACCTATCTTAAATTCAATTACGTCTTTATCTTGGACAATATAATCCTTACCTTCCAACCTTATTTTGCCCTTGTCGTGAGCTGTCTTCCAGCTACCCAAATTGATTAGCTCATTAACATTTATCACTTCTGCCTTAATAAACTTTTTGGCAAAATCCGTATGCACCTTTGCGGCAGCAACTATTACACTATTACCCTTTTTAATACTCCAAGCATGGACTTCTTTACCCCCCTTTATGGTGTAGAAAGTTATTAAACCGAGTATTTCATAAGCCTTCTTGATAAGACTTTCAAGACCAGATTGCTTTATTCCAATCTCCTTTAAATATTCTTCACGCTCCTTTTCTTCTAAATCAATTAGCTCTTCTTCCAACTTGGCACAAATAAATAAAAGTGGCTGATAATCCAGAGAAAATGATTTATCGGCCAACTGAGACTCGCTTACATTGGCAACATAGATAGTTGGTTTTGGTAAAATTCCTCCAAGCTCAAGTTCCAAGTTAACCACCTCGATATCCTCCTTGGGGTCAATCCTGCCATGAACATGGGAAACATTTTCATCTTCAAAGACTCTAACAACATGGACAATCGCATCCACTTCCCTGATTTTTGCCAGAAACTGGTTACCCAAACCCTCTCCTTGATGAGCACCTTTGACAAGGCCGGCTATATCTATAAATGTGACGGTAGCAGGCACTTTTTTTTCGGGATTTACAAGTTTTGAAAGCCTTTCCAGATCAGAATCAGGAACCGGAACAACTGCTTCGTGAGGATTAATGGTTGTAAATGGTCTTGGAGCGGTTTCTGCTAATCTGCGGCTGGCCAAGGCATTAAAAAGAGTACTCTTTCCCGCGTTTGGCAGACCAACAATCCCGACTGATAGGTTCATGTCCCAACTTCTCGGCAGAAGTTAAAGCCAGTTGTGGTAGTGGAATGTGACATAAGACTTCTACCTCGCTCCTTTCTTTTATAAAGATTTTACCAGGTAATTTTTAATATGTCAGGGACGATAGAACGACAAACAGGAAGAATAGGAAGACCGCAGTGGCTGGCGCGATTGAAGGAACTGATGCTACAGGAAAGACACGATTGACTCATGAATTATTTTCGTGGCTAAGAAACAAACATCCCGAAGCCAATCCGATACTAATAGATGAGTTTTCTACTACTCCTGTGGGGAGATTAATTAAGAAAATAATAGATGATAAGAATTTTTTTATGCTTGGAGATGGCAGCCACATTCCAATGGCGGAAACATTAATTTTGGCATCCGACTTTTTCTTGCAGCAAGAAATGTTGGTTAAAATCACCCTTCCCAATAAAAGAGGTATTGTTATCTCAGATAGAGGTATTTACTCCTTTTTTGTCTACCAAGGCATACGGTTAAGAAACAGTTATGAAGAAAAAACAGATTGGAGTAAATGGATAGAGAGTATATTTTCACCAGTTGGTTTTCCAGAACTGACTTTGTGTCTTACCTCTCCGATAGACCAAATTGAACACCGATTGCGAGAGAGGGGGGATAAAGTAACACCTGAAAGTCTTTCTTTCATTTGCCAAGCTCAAAATGAATTTTTACGGCTAGGAGGAGAAAGTGGCTCAAAATCATTTGTTGTTCTTGAAAATATGGGTGGTGAATTCAGTCATACACTTAGCCAAGCGCAGAAAGTTGTAAGAGAGATCTTAATTCCCATTCACCTATAGAGCAATTTCATTATTTTATATCAGGTTAAGCAGCAGTAGTGTGAATTTATACATACATTCTGGAAATTCGAGAACATCTAACCAGTTAGCTTTCCTAAAATCGTTCCATTTGTCCAGCATCCTATAAGAGGCAGTAGATAAGACGATTATCGAACCTTCAGAAAGAATAAAATTACTTTTGAGGGTTACTTTTTGAAGACTCCAACTCTATCGCAAAAACACCTGATTTTTCCTTAAATGGCGGATACAAACTTTTCAATACTCTGAGGATTTGATCTTTGGACACTCCTGGCACAATCCTCTCGGCTTCCTCATGTTCCAATATTTCAGAAAAAGTTGGGTATCTCCTCACATTCTTAATCCCGATCTTATGTTCCCCATTCAAAAGAAGCCTCTTTATTTATTAAACAAAACCTAGCCAAAGTATCCGCCGCTATTTTTTGAAATGTTGGTTGTTTCTTGTAAATGGTATACCTTCTGGGAAGCCAAGTCTCGTGAGCTTCCCACATTTTTTGAAGTGTTTCTTCGGGAAGATTATCCCTACCCACCTTTTAGCACTTCGTTTTAGTCTCTTAAACTCCGCCTTATGCTGTGAGACAGCATTTGCTTCTCCTTCTCAATTTCAAGCTCAAGATAAATTTTCCTGATTTTTCGAACATCCACTTTCTCCCCAGAGAGATGTAATCTAATAAATTTTCTAAATAATACCTTAGGGGATGTTTCAAGTAATTCGTGAGAAATAATATTTCTAAACTCTCTTAATTCTTCAGGAACCTCTCTATGCCCAGGTAAACCTTCCAGCTTTTCAAGCATCTCTTATTCGAGCCAATCTTTTATCTTACGCCAATTTATTTTATCCATCTGTGTCTATTTTACCCTTAAATTTAACTAGAAACCATAACTGTGGAGTTTTCTGGGCTGACAGGCGGTGGCACGGAGCGTAAAATCCTACCACAATCGTCTCTTTGGGTGATAATTCTCACTTTTCTTGGACTGGGCAGCAGAAGATCAAACTTGAAGTCTAATGTTGGGGATTGGTCTGTTTTATCCCAACAGAAAGACTTGACATAAATCTAAAAAATCACCTAATAAATACAAA
>Ga0209102_1000315_pt1 | contig 33283 bp, 31 predicted proteins | sample ConPoolayeHmetaG_FD_185483 | JGI IMG/M metagenome (GOLD analysis project Ga0209102, IMG submission 185483) | Hot spring microbial mat communities from California, USA to study Microbial Dark Matter (Phase II) - Cone Pool mat layer H metaG... ...
ATATGATAACTTGTTGGATCTAACAGTTTTACAAGACTATTTTCTTTAAATTTTTGTTTATGTTTTCCTTCATCTTTTTTTATTTTATTCATAATTCGATCAATTTCTTTAACTAATAATTTATGTTGAATATTAATAATATCTCTTATATTTATTGCTTTATGTTGAAAACCGCCTTTTGACCAAATACCATATTCAAGAATATTTAAGTTATTCGTATGATAAATTGATGTATACCAACCTTTTTCAGAAATAGGATGACCAATGGTTTCATTTCGAATACTTCTGATTTTTGATAAATCCGGATAATCTTTTTGCCAATCTGGAGGAGAAATATTCATTGCTTCTTCTAAATAAGAAATAGCATTTTGCTGAATATAGAGAGCTTGTAATAATCCATATATTGCTAATTTACTAAAATTTTTTAAAGAAAAATATTCATCTATCGCTAGTTGTGCATCTGTTAAATTATCCAACGCTGTCCATAATTTATCCCAATCTCCTTTTCCTTTTCTATCCCAAACACCCTGTTTGTAAATAATAGAGGAATTTATTAAATCTCTTAATTCGCGAATTTTATCTTTCAAATTAATTTTCATAATTCATTTTTAATCTCTATTATTAGCGAAGTGATTTCCTTTTCTTTCTCCTCAATCTCCTTTACCAATTCCTCTGGTGGTTTGTGGGATAGTTCTTCTTTACGATTTGGGTTTTTGGCAGTGAGATCGTAGTTTCGCTTTTTTAATTCTTCAGCGGAAACAATCCAGCTATTTTCTGAAATAGCGCGTTTTTGGAATTTCTGCCAGCAATCTTCAAGGCCAGCATCTTTGAGCGGTCTGGTTTTGGAGAATTTTCCGACTAATTCGTAATACCAAACATCTTTAGTCAGTTTTCCGCGTTCAAAAAACAAAAGATCGGTTTTGTTGCCGGTGCCAACCGCGGTAAATAATCCTTGCGGCAGTGAAACAACAGCGAAAAGATTATTTTCTTCAAGTAATTCCTTTTTGGTGTTAACAAACGCTTTTTCATTAGTGCGGAATAAAAATCCCTCGTCAATTACCATGCCGCATCTACCGCCGGGTTTGAGCCGGCGCAAAATGTACTGCACTGCCAAAACCTGTGTAGCGCTGGTGGGATAGGGAAAATTTTCCAAAAGCGTTTTTTCTTCCTCGCCGCCAAACGGCGGATTGGTAAGCACTACATCCACGCGGTCATCTGGATCAATCTGGCGGATATTTTGAGCGAAGGTATTGCCTCGCTTTAACTTTGCGCCATAAAGATCATGTAAAATGCAATTCATCACGCCTAAAAGAAACGGCACTGGCTTTTTTTCTTGGCCTTGCAAAATACCTGATTGCAGTTTTTCGTATTCTTTTGGCGATGGCTTTTTGTTTTTAAGATACTGAAACGCCTCCACCAAAAAGCCAGCAGAACCCATAAACGGGTCTAAAATTGTTTCGCCAATTTTTGGGTCAATGATTTTTATAATCAAACGGATAAGAGGACGTGGCGTATAAAATTCTCCTCCGGCTTGGCGACCGGCCGAACCCATTTTTTGCAAGGACTCCTCGTAAAACTGGGTAATAATTTGCGAATCCTCAAGCGTGCGCCAATCAAGTTCATCTATAAGGTCAAGCACTTCGGCCAAAGTATAAGCTGACTTCATAAATTTAGTGGGGATTTCCTGAAAAACTGACGCAATAAGCTCGCGTTCTGGAGTATTGTCTATTTTACGAATGTAGGGAAGAAGTTCATTGCGAATAAAATTAAACTTCTCCTCGGCAGTCATATTGCTATGCATCCAAGTCCGCCAGCGGTATTTTTCATTAAGGATAGATTCAAATTTTCTCCCTAAAAGCTTTGCTTGTTTTTCCCGCTTTTCTTCCAAAACATCCAACGACTTCAAAAAGAGCATCCACGCCATTTGTTCGTTGTAGTCGATTTGTCCCGAAAGATTGTCATCTTTACGAAGTTTATCTTCTATGGTCTTGAGTTTTGATGCAATTGATATCATATTTCTATGCTACACATAAGCATACAGTCGGTTTCTTATTCCAGAGATGGCATCTCTTAATTTATCAATTGTGCCAAACCTTCGCTCCGCCTCGCTGATTCCTCCCATACGATCAAACGGAGGGAGTTCAAAAACTAAAGGATTTTCAATGCTTTCAATACCCGCTAAGCGATAATATTCAATGAGGGCGTGAATTATTTCTCGGGCATTACCAGGAAATGCCGCAAGGAATCGGGCGCTTTCTTTCTCTAACATTTCCGCCCGCTCATCACGCGATAAAGGTATGGCGCCAAAAGTGGCTTGCGCTAGAATATCAAAACTATCTAAATCCGGACGATTTTTTATTTCCGCAATAAGTTCGGGGTAAATACTCTTTTGGGCAAGTTCATCTAAAAACTGGCGGCGTTTTTCCGGATCAAGCCAAATAGTACGCAAATCCTCAATATGACGCACCTTGCTTGCCACTTCTTTACCTGTATAAGCGATGTATTCTTCAACTTTCAACGTCTTGCCTTCTTTCTCCAGTACAAGTCGCTCTTCTTCGGCAATATGAACCGGCAAACCTTTCACGAGCACTTTTCCAAGTTTCGGTCCCACGGGTAATAATTCTATAAATTCCGGTTCCTCACCCTTTTCAACCGGCAAAAGAGTTAAAGAACGCGGCTTATAACCGCTAGCTCTTACAGTAAGATGAAATGTTTTTTGGGGAAGATTGGCAAATGTAAAGCGACCTTCTGTATCCGCGCGCTCAAAATATTGTTCATTATCACGACGCTGAAGAACAATAGTAGCACCGGGTATCGGATCTTGAGTTTCGGCATCCAGCACTATTCCGCTAATTTGGAATTCCGCTACACCCTCTGGTTCTTCTGGTTTTGGCTCCGGAATCTTTTCCCAATCGTCAAAAAGTTTTGTAACACCAATGTAATCAATAATGCGGAAGAAATTTTTGTTGGTCAGAGGATCTAGGCGGGACCCCCGTCCAATGATCTGTTTAAAAACAATTTTTGAACTGATTGGTTTTACAATAACTATATTCCGTACACTTGGCACGTCCACTCCGGTGGTAAGGAGGTCAACAGTAGTAGCCACAATAGGCGTTGGTTTTTCCGGATCGCGAAAGCGTTCGTATTCTGCTTTGTTAATGTCATTGTTTCTAGCAATAATTGAAGCGGCAAAATTAGAATAACCAAGGTCAGAAAATTCATTTTGTATTTCTTTTGCCATCAAATCAGCGTGATCGGAATCAACACAAAAAACCATTGTTTTTTGAGTAGGGCCAAAAGTGCGTAAAAGCTTAGAGATATGTTTTGCGATTTCACGGGTTCTATCGGGCATTGTTATTTTTCTTTCAAATTCTTTTTGTTTGTATTCATCTTGTAATTCCACATCATGACCTGCGATAACTTGTGCGCCTAGTCCTTCAGCTTCTTGAATTGACAGCCTTCCCTCGCGATCTACGTTAGTGAGTATGCGATGAACCACAAAAGGTGCAAGATAGCCATCTTGTACGCCTTGCCCGTAGCTATAGACATACACCGGCTCACCGAAGTATTTATATGTGTCAATGTTATCCGTCCTTTTTGGTGTAGCGGTCATACCAAGATGAACAGCACCTGTAAAATACTTTAAAATATCATGCCAAGTACCAAAACCAGAGCGATGGCATTCATCAATAATGACAAGATCAAAGAAATCTGGCGGATATTCCTCAAATACGCGCCTGCCGGACAGCGCAGGACTAAACAATGCTTGGTAGATACTAAAGAAAACTGTATGTTGCTTTGGGGTTTTACCCTCTTCTATCATTACACGCGCATCTTGGAATGGCGCAAAAACATTGTAGGCTTGATCACGTAAAAAATTTCTGTCAGCAATAAATAACACACGTTTGAAATAACCAGATTTAATAAGCCGCCACACAATATTGAAGGCAATGTGAGTTTTCCCTGTACCGGTAGCCAATGTAAGCAGTATTCTTTTTTCTCCTCTTATGATTTTCTGAATAACCAAGTTGACCGCAGCCTCCTGATAGTAACGGAGATGAAAAGATGGAGTATAGTAATATGGTTGATTTAAAATTTTTTCTGCCTTTTCTTTTTGCACGATGCCACTTAAAATCGCTTCAATATAACGTTTTTTCAATTCCTCAGGAGAGGGAAAATTCTCGATAGTTGTTTGTTTGTTGGTAATGAAGTTAAATTCTTCAATCTTATGTCCATTGGTGGCATAAGCAAATAATACTCCTAGTTTTTGCGCGTATTCTTTAGCTTGCGCCATACCCTGATTAGCCTCAACGTTTTCTTCTTTTGCCTCAATTACCGCAAGGGCTTCTCCGTATTGAGTAAGTCGCAATACATAGTCCGCTTTTTTGGGAGCGGCGCGACGATAGTTTTCGCCAATAATCTCGATACGCCCAACTGAAATAGGAAATTCTCGGGAAATAAGCTCGTTGCTCCACCCGGCGGAATAGAGTTTTGGGTCAATCAAATTTGCTCTTGTATCAGATTCGTTATACGGCATTTTTACTTTATCAACCTATCAATCAAAATCAAAGAGAGCTTTCTAGTCTAATCTTATTCAACCCTATTTTACAACCTTTGCCTTAATTTTGCTAAAATTGTGCTGTCTTAAGTTTTTCTACTAAACCAAATAATATTCTTTCTCTTTTCTTTAATCCAAAACCCCTCAGTCCTCCTTCCAAAAACCTTTTCCTCAATCTTCCCCTATGGCCTTCCCAGCTCGGTTTTTCTTTTTGGGGCCCGTTGTTTTTTGCCATCTTTATCTTGCTTTTTTCCCCTTGACAAGGGGTTGATATACGATGATATAATATATTTGCTGAAAACTGGTGAGGGAGCGTGTTCCCCCAACCCAGTTTTTTGCGTTTTTAGGGCAAAACAACAAAACTTTTTATCCCTAAATAAAACTTTTTCTTTCTCTCTCCGGTTTCCGGATGCATCTGAAACAATTTAGCCTTCATCACTTTAATAATATTCTTCTCGTATTCTGAAGGTGCCTTCTTTTGACTAACTTTTAGTTTTGCTCCATAGGCTAACAGATCGGCTATCTGTTCTTCAATATCAAAATTTTTCTTAGTTACAAATGAAATTTCGGTTAATATATCTTGTACCTCTCCAAAAGGGGTATTAAACTCTTTTAGTCCATTTGACAAATAAAACCCCGATGTTTTATGGAAAATAAAGTCTCTTTGGGTTGTCGCTGACTCTATAACCACTCGCCCTTTACATTTATTTGCCAGTAAAGAAAGTATAAAGTTCTTTATCAGAATATCAGCAGTTTCTTTATATATTTTTAGAGAGTTCCAGTTTTTCCTTCGTGCTTTGTTTTTATCGACAACCACGAAAAACAATTGGTATTTCCCTTCTTTTAGAAATTTAAAAAGATCTTTTTGAAATTCTGTAAATATTTTTTTACTTTTAAATATTTTAAATTCTCCTATCTTTCTCCCAATATCTCTCGAATGGAAAACAACATCTGTCTTTCCCCAATACTTAAACTTTATTTGATCAGCCTTAATTTTTAACTCTTCCCTATTTGAGTCATTAACTAAACATCCAGTTAATATGTAGTGCTTAGAATACTTTTCTTTAATTTCGGCTGATCCGAGCTCATCGATGAATAAATTTAACTGCGCCATGTTATTCTAATTTTAACAATTTAATATTTTCCTTGATCTTTTCCATAATCCAAAAACCCCTCCAGTCCTCCTTCCAAAAACCTTTTCCTTAATCTTCCCCGATGGCCTTCGTAGTTTGGTTTTTCTTTTTGAACTCCGTCAGTTTTTCCCCATCCAACCAAATTTTAGCCAAATTGTTAAGACCTTTATGCTAAAATTAAATTAATGGAAAATCCAGCAGATTATATTTTTGGAGACCGAATACCGTTAGCAGAAAGAATTAAAGCTCTTTCTTTTATCTTCAAAGATATTCTTTCCCCAAAAGGCTTTCTTCCTTTTAAAGCTATTAAAGGAGATGTTTTAGATTTAGGCTGCGGACAAGGCGCAGTGGGAGAAATTTTAAAATCCAAAAATTCCCAAATTAATCTAATCGGAGTAGATATCAGAGATTATCCGGATAGAAACCCCGAAACTTATCCTCAATTTTTAAAAACTCGCGCCTTAGACTTTCTTAAACAAGCTCAAGAAAGCAACCAACGATTTGATTTAATAATTTCCGTAGGGATGCCACCGGAAGAAGTAGAAAAAATCATAAAAAACATTGACCCAGAGGAAATTTTAAAACCGGGAGGGCATATGGTATTAATTGTAGACTCTCCCCTAGAAATCTCAAACCAAGGGAAATTTCAAATTAAAGAAAGCGAATGGCCTATAGCAAAAAATATTGCTTTTTATTCCCGTCCCGAAGGAAAATAATTACTCCCACCTTCCCTCTCCCTTCATCCCCAGTAAAATTCCTTGTTTGTTTGGAAGATCCAAACGGAGGAAAAAGCGCTTGCTGTCGGCAAAAACTGGCCCACTACTCACCTGCTGCTTTCCTGCTCCAAAAATTTCTACCTCCCCGCTTTTTGGTTGGCTAAAAAAGGGAATATCTTCCTGACTAATCTCTATCTCAAACCACAAACTTCCCGTTTCCAAAATTTTTAAAGAATAAGAAGCCGGGGTAATATACATTCCCGGCATCAAGTTGCTGTCCTCCAAAATTATTCCCTCAACGGGAGAAAAAAGATCTGTCTGGTCTAATCTTGCTTTTGCCAGTTCAACCTCTTTTACCGAAGCATTAAGTTGGGCTTGTTTTTCCACTTTCAAATATTTTGTCAAGTCATCCACCGGTTCACCTTTTTGGAGATTAAAAATCTCAAATTCTGCTCTTGCTTTTTCATAATCCGCCAGCTGCCGATCCAATTCCGTTTGAAAAATTTTTTTATCCAAAGCCGCCAGCAGTTCTCCTTTTTTAACTGACTCCCCAACCTTTCTGGTAATCTGAATTACCTTTCCTCCCAAAGCAAACCGAACTTCCACAATTTTTCCTTTTACTTCCCCTTTAAAAATTTTTTCCGGCATTTTAAAAAAATTAATCTTGATTGGCCCAGATTTTCAACCTTCTGAGACTATCCCCTCTTTTTTGGGAATAATATTTTAAAACATACTCATAACCCCGTCTGGTTTTTTCAAACCATTTTTGTTCACCAATATCCTTTTGAGGATCAACAACCTTTATTTTTCCCGTATGAACCCCGGTAATGGCGCTTAATCGTCCAGAATGGGCATAAATTATTTCCGAAGGATTGCCTTTTTTGTCTTTCTTTATCCTTAGAATAATGGCAATATGTTTTCCGTCTTGAAATCTTATAAAATCTCCGACTTTAATATCTTTAACTTTTTTAATCAAAACTGAATTTTTTTCATTAGTTAAACAAAAAGCGTTAACCCGGTAAACCCCTTTTCCCCTGACTCCTTCAACAAAATCATAAATCCCATTTCCTCCTTTTTCCTTATCCAAAGCATCAGCCATATGGTAAACAAAACCTGAACAATCTACGCCAATTCTATGATGTTCCATGAATCTCCTAATTTGACCCGGGGAAAGTTTTCCAAGATCTATATTTTCTTTTTTGGCCGCCTCAAGAGTGGCTTTGGTGATTTGTGCTGGAGTTCCTTTTCCTTTGTATGGACCAGCCAAAAGAATTCTTTGCTTGTTAGACCAATAAGGACACCTGACTCTTTTTCCACCCAAAGGCAAGTGGGTATATTTGTAATAAAGTCTTTCTAAAGCCTTTGATTTCTCAACCATTAATAATTTTAAATTTAAAATTTATATGACTGCCAGCCATATTCCAAAAATGGCCAAAATAATTCCCGCCAACCAAGCCCTCATCACTATTTTTGGTTCTTCCCAACCAATACTTTGCAACCAAAGGTGAAATGGAGCAACGGGAAATAATTTTCTTTTGAATAATATTTTTGAAAGTATTTGTAAAAGACTTGAAGCTACTTCTGCCACAAAAATACCTCCAATAACCACTAAGGCAACAATTTTCCCAATCAAAAGCCCGGCCACCGCCATTGTTGCCCCAAAAGACAAAGCTCCGCCGTCGCCCAAAAAAATTCTGGCCGGATAGACATTAAAATATAAAAAGGCAATTAAAGCCCCAATCCATAAAGCCAAAAAGACAGACAAAGGGGTATCAATTATGGTGTGGGATAAAATCCAAAAAGCAAAAAGACAAATCATCCCTAACCCTGAAGCCAAACCATCAAGCCCATCAGTAATATTGAAGGCATTGGTGAAAGAAACAATCACAAAAGCGGAAAAAGGGATATAAAGCCAGCCCAAATTTATCACATTAAAGAAGGGAATATAGACAAAGTCAATTTTTAAATTGAGGAAAAGCATTGCCCCAATAATTAAAGCCAAAGCCCATTGAATCAAAAACTTATGACGAAGTCTTAAACCAAAAATTCCTTTTTGAGCCAAACCAAAAAATTTCATCAAATCGTCATAAAATCCCAAAAGGCCAAAAGAAATAAAAGTAAAAAAGATTATATTTAGCTCTTCTTTAATTGAATAGAGGGTAGTAATATAAACCCCGAGAAGCTGAAGAAGCGGAAAAAGAAGAAGATAAAGAAAAAAAACCACGGTAATAATCAAAATTCCGCCTCCAACTGGAGTGCCCGCTTTTGCTTTGTGAAACTTATCAAAAATTAGGGCTCTGGCTCCCAAAAAATCCTTTGTTTTTTGGACTTTTCTTAAAAATTTCAATTTATAAAGAAAATCAATAAAGGGAACAATCAAAACACTGGTGATAAAAAAAGAAAAAAGCAATAATCCCAAAAACAAAGCCATCATTTTAAGTTAGGGCATTTTTCGCAAGGTTGATAAAAATGACAGGAAACCTCCTGGCATTTCACTTTTTTTCCTTCAAGAATCATCAAAATTCTTTCCATATGACGCAACAAAGACCCTTTTAAGTAAAGCATATCATCTTTTTTCAAGATTTTGTTAAGGACTTCGGCTGCTTGCTTAACGTCTTTAGTCCAAAAAACTTTTTTGGAAGAAAATCCTCTTTTTAAGGCAGAGTCAACAATGAATTTTGTCAAAGGCCCAACCGTTACAAGATAATCAATTCCAAGACCAGCAATTTGCTCACCCACTTGACGGTGGCCTTTTTCCGAAAAATCCCCAAGCTCTCCCATTTCCCCCAAAACCGCTATTTTTCTTTTTGCCGGAAGTTCATCCAAGGCAATCAATCCGGCCGCAGTGGAAGCGGGGTTGGCCCTCAAGGCATCATTAAGCAAAAGGCAATTTTTTGGGCCTTTTTGAATGTTCAACCGGCCGTTCAAAGGATTTAATTTACCCAAAGCAAAAATTATTTTTTCCTCGGGCACTTCTAAAAATTTTCCCACCGCAAAAGCTGCCATACAGGTATTAACATGATGGCCTCCAATCAACCCAGTTGTTATCTTATAAACTTTTGAACCATCGTGAAGTTCAAATTTCAGACCATCAAGACCAACCTGAATTTTGTCTGCCCAAATTTGGCAATTTTTCTTATCCTGGCCATAAAAAATAACCGGCGAACGGCTAAATTTTGCCATTTTTCTGACATTTTCATCGTCATAATTTAAAACCGCCAGTCCGTCTTCCGGCAAAGATCTTAAAAGCTTCCCTTTTTCCTCAATGATTCCCTCAAGGGACCCGAGATGCTCTTGATCAGAATGAACTGGAGTAATTCCTGTCAATACCCCAATTTGGGGTTTTACTAAATTTAAATGAAAATCCATTTCACCCGGATGATCAACTCCCATTTCCAAAACCAAAGCCTCAGTCCAGGGCTTAACTTTTAAAATCGTGATTGGCAAATTAAATATCGTATCTAAATTAAGATCTGTCTGTATTGCTGGGTATTTTTGGGATAAAACTTTAGTTATCGCCACCGTTGTGTTTGTCTTCCCATAACTTCCAGTAATTCCCACAATCCTTAGCTGAGGATTCAACTCCAGCCAAATTTTAGCCAAAAATCTTCTTACTCTATGAAAATATTTCTTCATTTCTTTCTAAAGCAAAACCAATTATTTTATCAAGCATATCAGAAAAACTTATACCTGCCGCCTTCGCCGCCTTGGGTAATAGAGAGTTAGGTGTCAATCCTGGAATAGTATTTATCTCCAAAACATATGGTTTACCTTTAAAGATAATCATATCCACCCGGCCAAAACCCCGACAACCAATTGCCTTATAAACTTTTATCGCCAAATCTTGAACTTTTTTTGTTAATTTTCTTGAAATTCTGGCGGGAGCAATTTCCTCGCTCATTCCCGGCTGATATTTTGCCTCGTAATCAAAAAACTCTTTTTTGGGAATAATTTCCACTACAGGCAAAGCAACTGGTTTCTCATTTCCCAATACTCCACAGGTAACTTCTGTTCCTGGCAAATATTCATCAATAATAATTTGAGGACCAAAATTGAAAGCCTTATTCAAGGCATCTGATAAATCTTCCATCTTCCTGACAATTGTTACTCCCACGCTTGAGCCTTGAGCCGAAGGTTTAACAACTACTGGTAGTCTAAGTTTTTGCCAAATTTTGTTAAGGTTTTCTCCCTTATTCAAAACAACCCATTTGGGAGTTGGCAATCCTTCGGCATTTATTACCTTTCTAAACATTGGTTTGTCCATTCCTAAGGCTGAAGCCAAAACTCCCGACCCGGTATAAGGAATCCCAAGCAGGTCTAACATTCCCTGAACAGTCCCATCTTCGCCATATGGCCCATGCATGGCAATAAAAACAACATCAGCTTTCTGGGAAATTGAATTAGCTTGCAAACTCTCTTGACTTAATGTTGTCTTCTTTTCTTTATTTAATAGGTATCTATCAGTTCTGGAAATTTCAACCGGTGAATCAAGTAAAAAAGAGTTTTTGGTTTTCAGTTCCCATTTTTGGCCATCTTTTGAAATCACCACAGGAAGGACCTCATATTTTTTCTCATTTAGATTTCTAACAACTTCCCTCCCGGAGACGAGGGAAACTTCATATTCTGGGGTTTTTCCTCCCATCAAAACAAGTACGCGAATTTTTTTCATTTGCCAACCCTTTTAATTTGCGCTCCTAATTGTCTTAACCTCCCATCAATATCTTCATACCCCCGGTCAATTAGTTCCACCCCTAGTAATTCGCTTTTTCCTTGGGCAATCAAAGAGGCTAAAATTAAAGTAGCTCCGGCTCTCACATCAAAAACTTTCTGTTTTTGCCCTTTTAAAATAACCGGGCCAACTACTTTTGCGGCATGGAAATATTCTGGCTTGTCATCTTCAAGATTAAAATTATATATTTTCTCAGGATTTTTTACCTTCGGTCGGAAAAGATCAATTTTTGCTCCCATCTTTTTTAATTCCTTAACAAAAGCAAACCTGTTCTCAAAAATTGTTTCATGAATAATTGATCTTCCTTGAGCCTGGGTCATCAAAACTGTCCAAAGAGCCATCCAATCGGTCATAAAACCTGGATAAGGTTTGGTGGTAATATTGGTTGCTTTAAGAGGATTTTTGTAAAAAAAGCGAATTCCATTTTGGTCAACTTCAAATCCTCCCCCTGCTTTTCTGACGGCTCTAAGAAAAGCGGTCAAAACTTTAGGATTTGCTTGTCGGACAAAAACATCGCCTTTAGTCGCTAAAGCTCCGCAGGCAAAAGTAACCGCCTCGTTTCTATCAGGCATTACGGTAAAGTCTGTTGGAACGAAATTTTTAACTCCCTCAATTACCACTGTTCGCGGTTTAACTCTTTTTATTTTAGCCCCCATTTGGTTAAGAAACTTGATTAAATCATCAACTTCTGGTTCCTGAGCCGCATTTTCCAAAATCGTTTTTCCTTCAGCCGCCGAGGCGGCAATAATCATAACATCTGTTCCCCCGTGGGTATTTTTAGAAAATCTATACCTTGTCCCGTGAAGTTTTTCGGCAGTTATTTGACAGTAATTCCCTAACATCTTAATCTTTGCCCCCAAAGATTTTATTCCTTCGAAATGTCTATCTAAAGGCCTTCGGCCGATTTTACAACCGCCTGGAATTGGTAAAATTGCCTTTCCAAAACGGTAAAGTAATGGACCGATAAAATAAGTTGAGGCTCGAGAAAGTTTACCCCTTTCTTCTGAAAATTCTTGTTTGGTAAGTCCTTTTCCAGAAACCTTCAAAATATGATTACTTCCAAAAAACACCTTCCCTCCTAACTCCTCAATAATCTGGGCAGTACTCAAAACATCACCAATCTTAGAAAAATTGCGGATTGTTGTCTCTTCGTCGGAGTAAAGTGCCGCAATCATCAGTTTAAAACCAGAATTTTTCGCCCCGCAAAGTTTTACTTCGCCTCGTAATGGATTTCCTCCTTGGATAATAAACTTTTGCATATTTAGAATTCTCCTATTCTAACAATTTCCTCTTCTAACTCAATTCCAAACTTTTCTTTAACTTTTTGTCTGGCCAGTGTTATCAATCCTACCACATCGTCTGCTTTTGCTCCACCCAAATTAACTATAAAATTAGCATGTTTCGGGGAAATCTGAGCCCCGCCAATAGTTACCCCTTTCAATCCACATTTTTCAATCAATTCACCAGCAGACTTGGGTTTCGGGTTAACAAAAATACAACCCACCGAAGGTTCTTTCGGTTGATTTTTTCTTTTTTCAAGATTTTCGGCAATTTTCTTTTCAATATCTTTCTGGTCTTCTTTTTCTAAAATAAATTCAACTTCTAAAATTATTTCATCAGTTCTTTTAAAGCGGCTTTGGCGGTAAGCAAATTCGCATTCGGCTTTTTTAAGCCATTTCGTCTTTCCTTCTGAAGTTAAAATCCTAACTCGGGTAATTTTGTCACCTATTGCCTGCTGCCAAGCTCCGGCATTACCCCTAACTGCCCCTCCCACTGTCGCCGGAATTCCCACCATAAATTCCAACCCGCCAATGGATTTTTTTTGTAATTCTCTGGTCAAATCTTCAATATACAATCCACTCCCCGCCACAACTTTTGGCGTTTCACTCTCTTCTTCAATCTCAATTTTTTTGTTTTTGTTTTTAATCACCAAACCCCGAAAGCCCTTATCGCCAACCAACAATTTTGACCCATTGCCCAAAATAAAGAAAGGGGTTCTAATTTTTCTGGTTATGCTAACAACCTTTATTAATTCTTCCTCATTTTTCGCTTCATAAAACAAATCAGCCGGCCCTCCAATCTTAAAAGTGGTGTGGTAGGCTAAAGGTTCATTTAGTTTAACCCTGTTTTTACCCAAAAAATCAATAATTTTTTGATATTTATTTTTCATTTAATCTCTTTTTTGTTTCTTCTATTAAACTAAAAAATTCCAATCCGCCCGAGGAAAGAAAAACTATTATTTCGCCCTCTTTAGTGTTTTTTTGCAAATAATCAATTATTTTTTCTTTGACTGGCTGGTAAAAAACATTTTTTTGGGTTTTGGATATGGACTTGGCTAAATCCAGACCGCTAACCCTTTCCTCCCGGGGAATTCCTTTTAAAGAACCCGTTTTCGCGACAATTACCTGATCCACTGGGTCAAAAACAGTTTCCAAAGATGGCAAAATTTGGCGATATTTTAATACGGAAGCAGACGGGTGATAGACAACAATAATTTTTTCTTTTGGATAATGTTGCCTTAAGGCATAAACAGTTCCTTTAACTTTTTGGGGGTGCTGGGCCAAATCCCAGTACAAAAACCGGCCTCCAAATTTTCCCAAAAATTCCAGCCTAGTTTTCACTCCTAAAAAAGACCTAACTGAATTTACTATAATTTCTTTGGAAACATTTAGCGAAAAACATAAAGCCACCGCCCCACAAATATTTTCCAAATTATGATCTCCTAGTAACACTGTTTCAAGTTCAAAAATTTCATTTTTTCCGGAAATTTTAAAAAAAGTCTTTTCTTTTTTACGAACAATCTTTTCAACCCAAAAATCCGCATCCGAGTCTTCAAATGAATAACTTATTCTTCTTCCGGCAAATTTTTCCCAAACAGATTTGGAAACAGAATTTTTGTTATAAATCAAAAATCCGTCAAAAGGTAATAATTGAACCAGTTTTCTAAATGCCTCCAGATATTCTTTTTCGGTCTTAAAGACTTCCGGATGATCCCATTTTGTCGCTGTCAAAAGTAAATATTTTGGTTTATAAAACATAAATTTTGGCGGGTCAGTTTCAAAAAGTGCTGGCGGTTCGTCCCCTTCAACCACCGAATACTCGGAATTGGTTATCCTTACCCCATCTTTCAAATTTAAAGAAATTCCTCCGGTCATATAAGAAGGATTTAAACCGGCATTTTTTAAAATCCAGGCTACCAAAGAAGAAATGGTTGTTTTTCCGTAAGTGCCGGCAATCACTACCGAATTCTTCTTCACAAGATAGTCAACCAAAACTTCCGGATAAGATCTAACATTTAAATTTAATTCTTTTGCCCGTAAATATTCGGGATTTTGGGGATCAACCAGCAAAGCGCTTCTTCCCACCACCACCAAATCGGCATCTGAAGGAACATTTTCTCGGCAGTAACCTACAATATAAGGGATTTTATTTTCCAAAAGATAAGTTGACATTGGCGGATAAATCTCTTTATGATCTGATCCGGAAACTTCCCAACCCAAGTCTTTAAAGGCTTTGGCCAAAGGAGCCATTGTTTTTCCCGAGATTCCTATGAAATAAGCTTTTTTCTTTCTCATAAGAACTAAAAATTTACTCGAATACCAAAATTATTCAAAATAGCTTTTAATTCTCCTTGATAAAACATTTCTAAAAATTCTTTATCTTTCAATAAATATTCTTGATTTCCTCTTTCAATCAGATATTTCAGTTCTTCTTGATCATCTGACCATTTAAATCCGTTAAAAAACTCCACCCCTTCAAATTCCGCTTTATATAAGGCGCTTTTATCGTAACAAGTTCCTAAATAAATGTATTTCTTGCCGCTTTCTTTGGCCCAAATAACTGCCTCTAAAATCATTCTTGCACCTAAAGACTGGTGAAAATAAGCCAAATTATAAAAAGAGTGAGCGTAATGAACGATATTTGAACTTACAAAACAAACAGCATAACCAATTTCTTCTCCAGTTAATCTTTCCTTAAAGACAAAAACATAATTATAAATTCCTGATTTAAAAATACTTCTTATACCGGCGGCTGTAATGCTTAACTTACCGAACTTTGAAACCATATAATCCTTGCAAAATTTTTGGATTTGAGGAGTATAATTAAATTCTGATAAAGGCATCAAATCCGACTCAAAATTTTGGGTCTTTCGCAAGATTCTTCTGTTTTCTGAAGAAAGTTCAAATTTTTCTAAGTCTACCCTTAACGATCTGGCCAAATAATAAACATTTTTAATACTTCTTATCGGCAAAAAACCGTTTTCATAGATTTTTTCCACCTGGTCTGCTGGTTCTTTCAACAACCAAACCTGATAAGGAAAATGATATTTTTGATAATTAGATTTAAATTCAGAAAAAAATAATTTCATAGGATACTTTTTAAAGCCTTTCTGACTGCTTTGTGTTCAGACCAGGGATATTCGGTTCGGCCAAAACACATTGATTTTTCGTGACCCTTGCCGCAAATAACTATTATATCCCCTTTTTTGGCCAATTTTTGAATGGCAAAGTTAATTGCTTCCTGGCGGTCGGGAATTTTGTAAAAATTTTTCCCTTCAATTCCGCCCGCTTTAAGACAACCCTTTGCAATCTGATCAATAATTTCGTTAACATCTTCCGTTCTTGGGTCTTCTGCTGTCAAAACCGCCAAATCAGCCAGCCGACAGGCAATTTCTCCCATTTTTGGTCTTTTTTCTTTATCCCTCAAACCCGCACATCCAAAAACCACAATCACTCTAGACTTTACAGACTTTATAGCCTTTAAGACTTGTTCTAACGCATTTGGGGTATGGGCAAAATCAATAAACACCTTAAAATCTTGCCCCTCGTTTATTTCTTCCATCCTTCCGATTACGCCCTTAAAAGATGAAAGCCCTTCGCGGATGAATTGAGCAGGAATTCCCAACTGGGAAGTAGCCGCAATTGCCGCCAAGCAATTATAAAGGTTATATTCACCAGGTAAATTTGTTTTAAATTTAAACTTTTTTGGGGTGAAATCGGCCTCATTTTTAATCCCATAAGCAATAAACTTTGAACTTTGAACTTTGAACTTTGAACTAAGGAATTTATATGATTCATCGTCTTTGTTTACAATGGCAATTTTAGCCGCTTCTAAAAGTTTAGCCTTGGCAGCAACATAATTTTCGTAAGTTTTGTGGTAATCCAAATGTTCATGGGTAACATTAGTTAATACCCCAATTTCAAAAGGAACCCCCAAAAGACGATATTGGTCTAAACCATGGGAAGTAACCTCCAAAACAACGTATTCAATTTTTTGGTTAACCATCTTGTGAAGAAGTTTTTGCAATAACCAAGGATTTGGAGTAGTAACATGGAAGCCGGTATCAATCTCTTGATTCCCAATTTTTGCAGAAACAGTAGAAATTATTGCCACCTTTTTTCCCGCTAAATCAAGGATATGGTAAATAAGGTTGGCTGTTGTTGTTTTGCCATCTGTTCCGGTAACCCCTATCACTTTAAGTTTTCTGGCGGGAAAATAATGAATCGTGGCCGCCAAAAACGCCAGAGGGCAATGCTTTCCCACATTGATTAATTTTTGGGGGATTAAAGCACGAATTTTATCCACAATCATAATTATACTTTATGAAATCAAAATTAGCTTGGGGGTATTCCCCAAATTTGAAAAATACCTTTAGCAATCTCAAACCATAATGGAGCGGCCGTTTCTGATCCCCAAGGAGAAGTTTTTGGCTCTCTTAAAGTCACCAACATCACAAATTTTGGATCATTGGCCGGAGCAAAACCAACAAAAGAAGCAATCGTCTTTTCTTCATCATAATGTCCGGCTACTGGGATTTGAGCTGTTCCTGTTTTCCCAGCAATTTTATGTCCTTTTGGTTTTGCCCATTTCGCTTCCCCTTTTTCCACCGCATTAACCATCATCTGGGTAATAACTTTTGCGGTAATTGGTCTTATTATTTGTTTTTCTTCTCCATTATTCAGCCAGATTTCCTTTTCTCCATCTTTAATTTTCTTTACCACTTTTGGAGTAATCAACTTTCCTCCATTGGCAAAAGCAGCAATTGCTCGGGTAAGTTGAATCGGGGTAACAGCAATTCCTTGACCAAAGCTAGCCGTAGCCAAATCAATTTCTTTCCACGAGTTTTTCTCTCTTATAAAAGAAGCTGATTCTCCTTCCAAATCAATACCAGTTTTTTTACCAAAGCCAAATTTTTCCCAATAATTAACAAAATTTTTAATACCAACTTTCCGGCCGACAAAAACCATACCCACATTGTCTGAATGTTGAATAATCTCCGTCATTGTTGAATTCGGATAGTACTTCTCATTCCAGGTTTTTATTAAATGTTCGCCAACCATAACGGGGCCAGAGCAAGAATCACAAACAGTGGATGGGTTCACCAACCCTAAATCAATCGCCATCGCCATCACAATCGGTTTAAAGACCGATCCTGGCTCAAAATTAAAAGAAACAACTGGATTTGGAAAATTACTTTTGTCTTCTTTGGCAAAATTTGCAGGATCAAACGAAGGAAACGAAGCCATTGCCAAAATACCCCCAAATAAAGGATCCATTACGACTACCGAACCGGAAATTGCCCCATATTTTTTAATTCCCTCTTTAAGTTCATTCTCCACCAAAAATTGAACGCTTCTATCAAGATAAAGATATAAATCCCGACCTGCTTTTGACTGCCTCCCCCATTCTTGACCAATAATAATTGGCCGACCAAACAAGTCCCTTTCCCAAAAACGCCAACCGCTTATTCCTTTTAACTCCCGGTCGTAAAATCCTTCAAGCCCAAAATAACCTTTTTCATTGCCATTTTCATCACCACCGACAAAGCCCAAAAGATTAGCTGCCATTGAAGCTTCAGGATAAAACCGGCTCCATTGGGGTTCAAAACCAATTCCGGGAATTTTTTGATTCTCCAAACTTTCCTTAACAGTTGGGCTTATCCCTTTGGCTAATGGGTACCAATTAATTTTTTTGTTTGAAACAACCTCAAAAAAACTTTTCTGGTCTTGGGGCAAAATCTGGTTAATTTTTTTATAAACTTCTTGAGGATTATCTATCTGATTAGGCTGAATAAAAAGAGAATAAACTCTTTTACTTAAAACCAAGGGGAAATTATCAGAAGAAAAAATCGTCCCCCTTGGAGAGGAGATTTCCTCTTTTTCAAGGTGTTGATTTCTTGCCTCCAAAAATAACTTTTGAAAGCTACCAACCTGCCAATAAAAAAGCCTAATAACCAAACCTACCCAAGCAAGGGTAGAAACACCAAGTAGAATCTTAATCCTTCTCACTTATTGGTTTTGGGCAATAACTTTTTGAGAAGAGTAATTAGAAAAGGCATACCTTGTTTGAAATCCTAAACTCACAGCGCGTTTTTGAATCTCGGCAAGAGAAGAGAGTCTAGCAATTTCCCCTTCAATTTCTCGATTTTGAGCCTCCAAAATTTGGATTTTTTCTTCAATCTTACCTAATTCTATTCCCGAAGTTCCCAACAAACTACAAAAATAAAGCTGGGCTATTCCCAAAATAATCGCGATTACCAAAAAAATTATTCCTGGATTTTTCTTCATATCTTTTCCGCCGCTCTAAGTTTGGCACTTCGAGCTTTCGGATTTTTAAAAACTTCAACTTTATTAGGAACCATTGGTTTTTTAAACAAAATTTTCAAATTCCCTTTTTCGGATTCTTCTTTTAAGAAATTTTTTACTATTCCGTCCTCCAAAGAATGAAAACTTAAAACTACCAGTCTTCCTCCAGGCTTTAATAACTCCGCTGCCTGGGGAAGAGCTCCCCTTAAGTTATTCAATTCATCGTTTACAGCAATCCGCAACGCCTGAAAAATCCGGGTAGCCGGATGGGTTCGGTCAAACTTTCCCCTCTTGGGAACCGACCTAACCACAATTTCGGCCAACTGATTACAAGTTTTAATTGGTCCTATTCTACGGGCGCGGCAAATAGCGCGAGCAACTGCCCGAGAATGGTGTTCTTCACCCAATTTAGTAAAAAGTTCATAAAGTTCCCCTTCATTTAAACCGTTAATTAAGTCGGCGGCGGTGACCTTTAATTCCGGATCCATTCTCATGTCCAAATTAGCCTCGGAATTAAAAGAAAAACCTCTTTGGGGAGTTTCCAGCTGGTGGGAAGAAACTCCCAAATCAAAGAGAATGCCGTCAACTTTTTCAATGTTCAAAGAATTAGCAATTTTTTTAAGATTAACAAAATTATTTTTAATTAGAGTCCACCTGGAAGCGCCTACAGGGCAGGCTTGGCTTAGGCGCTTCCGGGTAAACTCTATCGCCTCAGGATCACAATCAATTCCTATCACTCTTCCTCCTGCCTTCAAAATCGCTTGAGTATGCCCTCCTCCCCCAACCGTCGCATCTATAAAGATTCCCTCTTTTTTAACTTTTAAAAGTTCTATTGTTTCTTTTAAAAGAACCGGTTTATGGTATTCCTCCCATAATTCATAGTTCATAGTTCACAGTTCACCTCAACTCCCCCAACTTTTCGGCAATCTGTCCAATATGTTCTTCCAAATATTTTTGATGTTCCGCCCAAAGCCGACTGTCCCAAAGTTCAATATATTTGTTCAAACCTAAAAAAACAGCTTCGTCGGACAATTTCGCATATTCCCGCAAATAAGGAGGAATAACAAATCTTCCCTGTTCGTCAAGCTCAACTTCCGAGGCTCCTCCTAACAAAAAACGGTTCGTGTCCCTGGCCGAATCAAAAATAAACGGTTTGTTTTCCGTCCCTTCTATTAAAGCCTTCCAATTTTCCTGGGAAACGATAATCAGACTTCCTTCATAACCCATAGTTACCACCAATTTATCGCCTATTTCTTCGCGAAATTTTTTCGGGAAAGAAACTCTACCTTTGGAACTAACTTTTGACCTATATTGGCCTAAAAGCATTTTTACCACCTTTCACCACTTTTTACCACTTTTTTCCATTTTGAAACACTTTCAAGTGGTTTGTCAAGTCCCAAAATTGCTTTGTTCCCGACTTTAGTTGGAAATTCCTCCAAAAATCACAACAGTAAGAAAAAAGAGCAACTCTTCAAGGTAAATACTGAAAAGAGTTAAGAAAGGAAAAAAATCGGTTCTATTTAACCAACACAAAAATACCTGTTTTGGAAACAGAAGCAGAAATCCAACCTTCGGAAAATAAACCAGTCAACTCCTGCCATTTTCCATTATCCCACAAAAGGATTTTAGCTGACTGGTCGGTAGTTTTGAAAGATACAGTTCCTTTTGTCGCAATTGAAGGAAAAATTCCATATGGGGGCAGGGTCGCTTTTCCCGCTGTTTCGGCTGGCAATCCGAAAGTAGAAATTGACAAAAAATATGAATTTGGGTGTAAATTGCTGGAAACAAATTTGAAATTCCCATCACCAGTACTTAATCCCTCCTTTCCCTCAATTCCCTTTTGCAACCTGAAAGCTGATTCAAACTTCTGGCTTCCTGAATCACTTCTTAATTTTAATGTTAACATTCCCTCGGAAACATTCTCATCAAATTTATATTTACATTTTCCAGTTGTGCAACTTTCTGAACCGAAAAGAATTTTCCTTTGAAAACTAGAATCCCCTTTAAGTTCAATTGACCCAGCAACTCCCCTTTCAATCTTATTCCTCGTTTCGCCGGCAAAATAAATCAATTCATAATCAACTGATTTTGTTCCTGATTTAATATTTTTTACTTCTAAATTTACCCAATGCCCATCAGAGGTTGGAACCAAACTGACAAAAGGTCTTTCTAAGATTGATTCTTCCAATGGTTTTGCCGGAGTAGGAGTCGCTTTTTCAGCCGGAGGAACGGTCGTTTTTTTAGGAATACAGCCGGTAAGAATAAAGCATCCAACAATTAATAACAAACAATTAGCAATTAGCAATTTGTTTTTCTTCACTTTAATAATTTTTGAAAATAACCAACCAACTTGTCAATACCCACTCTTTCTTGTTTAGTTGTATCCCGATCTCTCACTGTTACGGTTTCATCATCCAAACTTTGAAAATCAACTGTCACGCACCAAGGGGTACCAATTTCATCCTGAGAATAATATCTTTTACCAATATTCCCTCTTTCATCCCAGGCAACAAAAAATTCGTCTTTTAGATTCTCATAAATTTTTCTGGCCAAAGTTACCAAATCAGCTTTATTAGCCAGCAGGGGAAAAACCGCTATCTTGAAAGGGGCAACTTTTGGATTAAGTTTGAGAATCACTCTATCTTTTTCCTCCCCATAAGCGTTAACCAAAATCGCCAAAATCGATCTTTCCACCCCAAAAGAAGGCTCAATAACATGGGGGTAAAAATCTTTATTCTCTTCCGTTTTAAATTTTAAGTCTTTTCCGGAAAAATTGGCGTGATTTTTCAAATCAAAATCTGTCCGATAAGCAAGGCCGTAAAGTTCTTTAAAACCAAAAGGGAAGTTAAACTCTAGATCTTCCGTTCTTTTTGAATAATGGGACAGTTCCTCGGCGGAATGCCGCCGCCACCGTAAATTGGCTTTGCTGACTCCAAGACTAACAATCCAGTCTTCCATTAAATTTCTCCATTCTTCAAAATATTTTTCCCAATCTTTTTCGTAAATAAAATATTCAATTTCCATCTGCTCAAACTCCAAACTTCTAAAAATAAAATTTCCCAAAGTGATCTCGTTTCTAAAGGCTTTACCGATTTGGGCAATTCCAAAAGGAATTTTTGGGTGAAACGAGTCAACAATGTTTTTAAAGTTAACAAAAATAGCCTGAGCAGTTTCCGGTCTTAAATAAGCAACCGATGCGGAACTTTCAACCGGCCCGATGAATGTTTTAAACATAGGGACAAATTTTTTCGGTTCGGTGAAACTGCCACCACAGTCAGGGCATCTTTTTACCCCATTCAAAAAATCGACACGAAAGCGCTGGTGACATTCACGACACTCTACCAAAATGTCAATAAAATTTTTGGTATGTCCTGAAGCTTCCCAAATTCTTGGGTTTAGAAGAATCCCTCCATCAAGTCCAAAAATGTCTCCTCGCCTGTGAACAAAATTTTTCCACCACTCTTTTTTGACATTGTTTTTCAATTCAACCCCCAAAGGCCCCCAATCCCAAGTGTTAGCCAGTCCCCCATAAATTTCTGACCCAGGATAAACAAACCCTCTTCTTTTACACAAAGAAACGATTTTGTCCATTAAATTGTTTTCTGCCATAGATAGTATTCTAATGAAACCTCAAAGATTATTCAACCTGAGAAACTTTTGCCAGAAACTTTTTAGCAGAAAGTTTTTTTTCAATTAAATTCTCTATGTAAGCATCCAAATCAATTTTAACCGCTTTTCCTTTTGGCCAAAAACCTAAATGCTGTAGCAAAAAAAGTTCAAAATTGTTAACTGCTAATTGGGAATTGTTAATTGAAGATAAATTTGCCAAATAATTTACCAAGATTTTATAGATTTCTTCACTTTCCACTCTTTCTGCGGTCAGCTTATCCACCAACTCACAAAGTCGGTAGGCAACAGCGACTTTTTTTAAATTCTTCCTCCAGTCTTTAAAAGAATTAATAACCTCTGCTTCGGTAACAATATCTAAATTTTTTCCTCTGGCCAAAGATATTTTAACCTGATTAAAAAGTTCCAAATTGCCACCCTTTTTTGAAGAAATTTTCCTTATTCCCCGAGCAACAACGGAAATTTTTCCAAAATGCTTGGTAAAAACAGTCAAAACTCTATCCGCTTCTCCAAAATTTTTCCTCTTTAAAATTATCCCTTCGGTCCTATAGGAATTCATCAAACTTTAAATTTCAGCTCTTTATCCGTTCTTAACTCAAATTCCTGCTTTTGACCATTAAAATCAATTGAATATTCATATGACTCCACCCCTGGTTGTTTTTGAATCAAAAGCTTAAAATCTTCTCCTTTCTGGACCTTAAAAGGAAGTTTATATTTGAAAACAACTTTGGCGGTGCTTTTTGGTCTTAAAGGGTATTTATCTCCAAAAAAACCTTCAAAAACGGTTTTTCCCAATTCATTGTAAGTCTTTATCTCGGTTTCAAAACCATTGGCTTCAATTAAAGTAGATCCTTCAGGCACATAAAGCCTAACCCAATCCCGATAGTCGGCGTTTAAACAAAGTCCTCCTTGTTCCAAATTGCAATTTGAGGCAGAGGCAGGATTTCTATAGGTAATGCTTACCGTTTTTGTAATCAATCCGTCCTGTCCAACTTCAAATTTTTGCTCAATTGCTTGTTTGATGAACAAATTAGATTTAGCCCCGCTGAAACTGGTGTCATTTAGGTGAAAATAATCTCCCTCATAATCCTTGATTCTTCCCCCTAAATTAAAAGTCTCAACTGCTTTTTGCCCGCTTTCCTCAAAAAGATAAACTAATAAATGTTTTTCATAAATTGATTTTAGGGCCGCCTCCACTAACAAAGGCATCTTTGCTTTTGGTGCTTGAAATGCGTTTAGCAACACCGAATGCATTAATGGCCCAATTACTGCCTTTCTTGAAAGATTTAAAGTGCTAACAGGTTTATCTGCCAACTCCTCCAGCCGGTAAACTACCTGGGGGCAATCGCATCTTTTATCAATTTCTGCCGAAAAATTTCCCCACTCGGGGACCCCCACCGGACCAGTAATCTTCAAAAGTTCCACTAAGACTTTTGTGTCAACCGCCAAAATGCCATTAATTTTTCCTATCCCGGCAATTTTTTGATAATAAGTTAAAAATTTTTCCATTGAAAGGCGAAAGTCTGGTGACAAATTCATATCCCTTAAACGCCAATGGGGTTTAATCCCCTTTTTCGCTTCTTCTTGGTAGGGGAGTCTGACATATTTTACCAAGGCTTCCGGTGCCGGCTCAGTTCTACTTATCAAGGAATCTAGGTAATAAATATCCTGCGACAAAACCGGCGTTATCTTGCCTTTGTCGACCTTTAAAATCCCATAAGCGGTCATAAAACCTCCGGTTGGCCTCAACTCTCCGTCATTTTGGAAAATAACAAAATAAAATTTTTCCCCTTCTACCCCCAAAAGCGAAGGCATAATTTCCAAAAGTGGTTTGGCATCAGAGAGTAAATTCGTTGCCTGATCAGCAGCCAATCTACCAGCAATTATCCAATCTCTGAGTTTCATTCCTCTAAAATTTTTGGGGTACCGGTTGGGATTTATATAATCCAGCTCATTTTTTACCGTTCTCATTTTCAGGGCGATTTCATCAAATTGGGGTTTTATTTTATCAATGGTAGTAATTATGAAGGTAATTCTATCCATGGTGGTTTTTCCACTTTCGGTGGAAGTCTTAGCTCCTGACAGGCCAAGAATATCAGCATACGGAGTTAGGGCTTTAACTACCAGCCTTGCCCCCTCCAAACCAGCTGTCCCCGCTTTAACTCCGTGTTGGACATCGGAAACGTAGTTTGCCAGAACTGGAAGCATTTTAACTAAACCAAGCCTGCCAATCTTTATCTCTAGCCGTTTTAAAGTTTCTTCTGTCTTACCCAAAGCCGCCTCAATTTTTACTAAATCTTGTTCTTTGACCGCCTGTTTTATCTGGTCAAAATTGCCCTGAAGAGTTCCTTTTTCCGCTAACAAACTCCGACCAGAAACTACCAAAATAATTCCTGTCACCAAAACTACCAAAAATAAAACCCCAAACGCAGCTAAAATAATTTTCATAGGAGCTATTTTCCCCCGACCAAAAGTTGGAGTCTCAATCTCGGTCTGGAGTTCATTTGTCTCAAGATTAATTTTTTTTAATTTTTCATTTTTCATTTTTAAATTTTAATTTACACTGCTCCTTTTCCGGAAATCATCGCCCAGGGTGTTTTCAACATTATTAGAATATCATAAACAATGGATTTTCTTCTAGCATATAGAACATCCATTTTTATTCTTTGGTCAAAATTCACCTCAGAGCGGCCAGACACCTGCCATTCCCCAGTGATTCCCGGTCTTACTTTTAAAACTTCTTTCACTAGAGCTTTGGTATGAGGATATTTTTTCTGTTGTTCCACAAGTTCATCAGGATAATAAGGTCTTGGCCCAACAATACTCATTTCACCTTTTAAAACATTAATTAGCTGGGGAACCTCATCTAGAGAATGCTTTCTGATAAATCGGCCAGCTTTTGTCACTCTTGGGTCCTCGTGCAGTTTATAACTTGATTTTTTGTACTCCTCTAGTAATTTTTTGAACTTTGGATCGGTGTGAAGAAGCCTATGAGCATTAGGGATCATTGATCTTAATTTATAAAGATGAAAAAGTTTTCCTCCTTTCCCTACTCTTTTTGGGGTATCAGCAAAAACTGGTCCGGGAGATTCGATTTGGACAGCGATTGCGCAAATTAAACAAATTGGAAAAAAAACAATCATTCCCACAAGGGAAATTACAATGTCCATAAATCTTTTTATTGGTTCATAAAACATTTTATAAATACTCCTCTTTACCCTTTTCTTTTAGCATAGTAACAATCTTTTTGACATCTTGGGCTTTTTCCTTACTACAAACCAAGACACAATCATCTGTCTCCACAACAATCAAATCGGAAACTCCCACTATCGCCACTAAACGATTCTGGCTCTCAACTAGACAATTTTTACTATCTACAGCCTGGCACCAACCTTTCTTACCAAAGGTTTCCATCACATTTCCCTGCTTGTCTTTCTTTTTAAAGTCATAAATAACCCTCCAATCACCTACATCACTCCAGGTAAATGTAGCCGGCACCAAAAGCAAATTATCTGCTTTCTCCGAAATTGCGTAATCTATCTGGATATTTTCCGCTTTCCGGTAAACTTCTTTCAAAACCTTCGCCTCATTTTTGGTCCCAAGATTTTCAAAAACTCTCTTAAGAAATTCAAAGGTTTTTGGGGCATGCTTGGCAAAGGCCAACCAGATAGCCTCTGTCGACCAAACATAAAGATTAGCATTCCAATAATACCGACCAGTTTCCAAGAACCTTTTTGCCATCGGTAACTCTGGCTTTTCTTTAAAAGAATTTACTTTGAAAATGCCCTCAGGCATTTGTTTCATTTTTTCCCCAGCCTCAATATACCCCAAGCCAGTATGGGGAAATTTGGGTTTAATCCCAACCGTAATCAAATAATTTCCCTGCAAAGCGGCCTGAGTAGCAATGGACATTTGGGAAACAAACAATTCTTTTCCCTCTATCAGCTGGTCAGAGGCAAAATTAACAATAATCGCTTGAGGATCAATTTTTTTAATATAAGCTGCCCCCACCCCCATGGCTAAGGCGGTATTTCTTCCTTGTGGTTCAGCAATAACGTTTCGCGGCAAAATCACTTTCCCTTGGCTGAGTACTTCATCTACATAATCTGAAAGGGTAATAACAAAAATTTTCTCATTGCTCGTCAGCCATTGGGCTCTTTCCACTGTCTGGGCAAAAAGTGATGTTTGGCCAAAAAGATTTTCCAAGAACTGCTTTGGTGTCTTTTGCAAAGAACGAGGCCAAAGACGGGTACCTCCACCACCACATAAAATTAAGACAAAAAGATGCTCCTTCAGCGATTTTTCCATTTTGACTCTACAAAGTCTTTAAACTTTTTAAGGAATTCTTCTAGACTAAATTTTTCTGCCTGTCGTCGGCACTCAGCCGGTTGGAATTCTTCCGGCCGAAAATTTTTTAATTTTTCTACCAAAGCCTCTGGGCTTTGGGGGTAGAAAAGTTCACCAGTAATGCCTTCTATTACAGTTTCTGTTGCCCCTCCCGCTTTAAATGCGATTACCGGTTTTCCGCAGGCTTGGGCTTCAAGCGGAACTAAACCGAAATCTTCCTCCTGCGGAAATATTACCGCTTGACAATTTTGATAGTAATCTACCAGTTGCTCATCTGTCAACTGGCCTAAAAACTCGATATTCTGTTTGGCCATTCTTTTTAGTCTTCTCATTTCCCTTCCTATTCCAACTATTTTCAAACTCCACCCCAAACGATTGAAAGCTTCAATTACCAAACAAACTCTCTTATAAGGAACTAACCGCGACACTACTAAAAAAAATTTTTCATTTTTAATTGTAGTTTTTAATTTTTCATTTTTAATTTTAAATTTGTTTATATCGATTGGCGGATAAATCACTTCGCTTTCTCTGCCATAATATTTTCTAATTCTTTCCTGAACTGTTTTAGAAATTGCCAAATAGAAATCCGGTCTTTGGCAAGCAACCAAATCCCATTTTCTTAAATATTTAACCATAGGTTTCATAAGTAACCTAAGCCACCTAGTCTTAAAATATTCTTCATACCCGCTCCAAAGATATCTGGTTGGAGTTAGACAATAACAAATATGTAAAGTTTTTGGTTTGGTAATAATGCCTTTGGCCGCTTCACTGGTAACGGAAATAACTAAGTCAAATTCATCAAAATTAAAAGATTCAAACGCCAGAGGCATAAGCCAGGGGTAAAATTCATGGCCAGTCTTTGCCAAAGGAAAATTTTGCAAAAAGGAGGTCCGGACTTCGAAATCTTTTGCCCAAGAGGCACCGACCGGATCATAAACTGAAGTATAAAGTGGAGCTTGCGGCCAAATTTTATGCAAGGCCAACAAAACCCTTTCTGCCCCACCCCATTTATTAACCCGATCGTAAACCAAAGCCACTCTCATTTTTGCTCAAATGGATTATTTTTATTAAAATCCGGGTTTAAACATTTTACTGACCCTCCAAATTCTTGAATCCATCCGTTTTTAAAACCAAAACCCTCAACCAGCTTTTGGGCAGCTATAAATTCTTCTTTGTTAATAGGACGGCTAAGTTCGCCATATTCAAACGCTTTATAACAAGGATTATACTGGCTCATTAAAGAAAGATGAACTTCCCCAGAAATTGAACTAATAAATTTTAAACATCCTTTGGTATTTTCCATCGCATTTGGCAAGATTAAATGTCTGACAATTAGGCCTTTTTTGGCAATACCATTTTCTATTTTTAAATCCCCAACTTGTCTTTGCATCTCCAAAATCGCCTTTTGGGCAATCTGGGAATAATTTGGGGCAGAAGAATACTTTACCGCCAGCTTTTCAATATCATATTTATAATCAGGCAAATAAATGTCAACCAACCCCTCAAGTTCTTTTAAAGTCTGGACTTCCTCATAAGCATTACTATTCCACAAAACAGGAATCTTTAACCCATTTTTCTTGGCTTTTTTAATAATTTCTAAAAGCCAATATGACCAAATTGTGGGAGTAACCAAATTAATATTGTGGGCTCCCTTTTCTTGAAGTTCCAGCATTATTTCTACTACTTCATCTTCCTCATAAACCCCACATCCCTCACATCCCTGAGAAATCTGCCAATTCTGACAAAAAACACATTGCAAATTGCAACGACAGAAAAAAATTGTCCCCGAACCGCGAAAACCTGAAATAGCCGGCTCTTCTCCAAAATGGAGTCCAAACCAGGAGATCTTAATCTTATCTCCTGCCCCGCAAAATCCCCTTTTTTTATCTGTCCTATCTACCCCACAATTTCTTGGGCAAATATCACACTTTCTGATATCCATCTAAAGTTTCTAAAGCTGTTTTTTTCCACGAATAATTTTTAGCCAGCTTTAGTCCAGCAATTTTCAGTCTTTTTTGAAGTTTTTTATCGGTTAAAAATTTGCTTATCTTTTCGGCAATATCACCCGGATCCTCCGGATCGAAATATAAAACAGCATTCTCATAAATCTCTTTAAAAACCGGAATATTCGAAGCCAAAACCGGCAAGCTACAAGCCATCGCCTCCAATCCCGGCAAACCAAAACCCTCTGATTTGGAGGGAAAAACAAAAGCGGTAGCGTTTTGGTAGAAAATTTTTAAATCCTGATCAGGAACAAAACCAACTAATTTGACATATTTTTCAGCCCCTATTTTTTTAATTTTCTGTTCTAGTCTTTCGCTAAATACACTTCTTGCACAAACGACAACAAGATAAATTGTTAATTGCTGATTGCTAATTGTTAATTGATTTACAATTTTTACTGCTTCAATTAATTTCTCAACATTTTTGTGAGGATAAACATTACCCACATATAACAAATATGGCTTTTTAACTTCATATTTTTCAAGTATTTTTTGGAATTTGGAATTTGGAATTTGGAATTTTGAATTAACCCCTTCATACGTTACTTTAATTTTACTTTCGGGAATTTTATACGCTTTAACTAATTGAAGTGCCACTGTTTTTGAAGGAACAAAAATTAATTTTGCTCTTTTTACGGCCAACCAAAAAACCAGTCTGTATCCAAGGTACTTTAACCAATAAAAGTAGGGGTTTCTTGTTGTCGTCTCCACTCCTTTTGACGTATGCTTAATCAAATCATGAATAGTCACAACAAACTTTCCCGGAAAAAAAATGGGAACATTAAAGTGGGGGTAATGCATCAAATCCAGTTTTTCTTTCCAAACCAAATAAGGCATCAAAAACTGTTCTTTTAAAGAGTAATGTCTTGCTTCAACCAACACGAATTTGGAATTTGGAATTTGGAATTTGGAATTTAAAAGAGGATTATCTTTCCTGACGAAAACGGTGTAAAAGTTAACTTTATCAACCGAGAGTAAATTGTTAATCAAATTCTCCACATATATTCCAATTCCTGTATCTTTTGGTCCAAAGAGCCTGGCGTCGACTCCAATCTTCATCTTAATTTATGAGATAAAATTCTAAAAAAGCCCTTAATTCTTATTCCCAAAAGAACTAAGGCAGTCATCCAGTTGGGATATTTATCCTTGTAAAATTTTTGGTAAAAAATCTCCATAGCTTTAATTGAGGCTTTAGCTGTCTTGATTCTTGTTTCTTTAGTGGCCGGAGAAATTTTTTTTGACTCTCTCCTTAAACCTGAACTCGCCCCCTTATGATGAAGCAAAAGTGGTTTGGGATAAAACATCACCTTCCATCCTGCCTGCTTAATTCTGTAAAAATAGTCTAAATCTTCTCCATAAAAAAAATAACTTTCATCCCATTCCCCAACTTGTTCTATTACTTCCCGCCGAACAAGCATAAATGTCCCAAAACCAGCATCTATCTCGTGAGGTCGTGAAAGATCCTCATAAAATTTATGGTATTGGCCAAAAATCTCTGATTTTGGGAATAGTTTTTCTAAACCTAAAAAATATGTTAAAGAAGCCCACGGGGTAGGAAATCCCCGATGGCAATCAGGGTCCATACCTCCGGAAAAAAGCATCGTTTTGGGCGTCATAGCCCCAATCTTCGGATCAGATTTCATAAATTCTATTGACTTTTTCAAAGCTCCAGGAAGAAGTTGGGTATCTGAATTCAAAAAGAGAACCAGTTCTCCCCTGGCCTCCTTTAGTCCAAGATTGTTTCCTCCAGCGAATCCCAAGTTTTTGGGACTGCAGATCAAGTTTACCCAAGGAAATTCTTTTTTAACCATCTGTGGGCTTCCGTCGGCTGAACCATTATCCACCACAATTATTTCAATTTGAACATTGGGAAATGAATTACGAACTATGCTATCCAGGCACTCTTTCAAAAGGTCTTTAGTATTGTAGCTTAAAATAATAACTGAAAGGTCAATTTTTGACATTTCCCACTTGACGATAAATTTTATCTAAAATCAAGGCGATTTTCTGGTAATTATATTTTTTCTCTACCAGTTTCCTGGCGTTCTTAACCAGTCTTTTGTAAAGATCATGGTCCTCAAGCAAATTCACTGTTTTTTCAGCTAATTCCTCCCAAGTCCGACCAATTAAAACTTCTTTATTTTCAACTGCGTCAATTCCCTCAATTCCCACTTCGGTAGTCACTACCGGAACCCCAGCCGCCATTGCTCCCAAAATCTTCAACCTCGTTCCCCCGGGTCCTTCCAACGGAGCAACAAACACGGTTGCTTTACAATAAGCTTCAAGAACGCTTTTGGTATTGGAGGTAGGCAAGTCAACAATTTTTACATCTTCTGAGCCGAGATTGCTAATTTTTTCCTTCGCTCCCTGACCGACAATCCAACACATTGCTTTGGGAATTTGTTTTTTAATCAGAGGAAAAACTTTTTTGGCCAAATTTATGGCCGCTTCAGTATTTTGAAGCCAAGAAAAATTTGCCTGAAAAAAAATAATTAGATTTTTTTGTTCTTTTTTCTTTCCCCAAATCCCCATTAAGTCCTCTCCGGCACCATTAGGAACTACCCTAACTTTAAGAGAGGGTACCAACTCCAACATTTTTTTTCTATCAGATTCGGAAACGGCCACAACCTGATCTGCCTTTTCCCAAAATTTCAGCTCGCATGCCTTAATTTTTAAAACGTCAAGATATAAAAATGGCTTAACCAAAAAGTTTTTAACTTTATTGACATAATGCTGATAAACCTGAAATTCAATAGTTTGATCAACTAGTAAAATTGGAACATTAGTTTCAGGAAGATGGGGCATAACATAAAAGGTTTCGGCGTGGATTAAATCGTATTTTTCCTTTCTTAACTCTTCTTTAACTGCTTCTTTTTCTTCCCCAGACAAATTCCTAACAACCAAAAATGGATAGGAGCTAAACCCGGTTTTAAGAATATTTTTTAGGGTCCAAGGTTTTGCCGGCCGATTAAAAACTCTAACTTTTTGACAGTATTTTTCTAGTTCTGGAATATTCTTTTTCTCCTGTTCGTTTTTTATTAAAGAAAATAGAGTAATCTGATGCCTGTCAGCTAAATTTTTAATTAAATTATAAGAACGAACCTGCCCCCCAGATGAGGGCGGATAAGGAAGATATGGGGTTAACATCAAGATTTTCATAAAAGATTAATCAGGATATACATTAATATATGCTCCTTTAGAGCGATATAAAGATATATTGGCTATTTCTCTTTTGTTTTGTATATCGAACTAATATAATTTTTAATTTTTATTTCTTCTTCTAACAAAAGGTTATGAAGTTTTGTTAAAAGGTCTTGATCTTTTATTATCCTTTCAATCATCAATTCAGTCCAATTTATAGACTCTTTTAGGGAACCTCTTGCGTTGTAGCAAAACTTAATCCTTTCAAGATAATGAAACCTTCCATAACTTTCCGCAATATTTGCACCGATTGAATCGTTAGAACAAATAAACCGATCACCAAATATTTTCTTTTCCTCATAATTCAATCCTTTATAAATCTCCCAGGCGATTTTGCTTATTTCTCTAGCTTTCTGGTAAATTTCTAACTCTTTTAATTCAATATACCTTTTATCCATCTATATCCATCTATATCGGCCCGCAGGGCCATATATCTATTTATATTTTAAAAACAATATACTGATCTGTCTGGTTTAATACTTGGTAATTTTTTAGCATATATTTTCCAAATTCTGAATTTTTATCAAATTTAGTAGCAACATAATAGGAGGCGCCCATTTTTCTAACCTTTTCAATTGTTTCCGGCTCATTGGGCAAACTTGAAGCAAAACCTCCTGTCCATCCCCAACGGTTACAATTATACAAAAGAGTGGCATCATTACTGTCTCCCGCAAGAATCAGCGAGTCTTTTGGAGTATTTTCATCTATCCATCGACCGGCTAAATCAACCCCGCTTTGAATATTATAAAAATCCCTAATATAGTACCAAGAAAAGGCAATCATGAATAACGAACAAAGAACCATGAATAATGAACAGGTGAATTTAGAGAATCGTTCTCCGCTTTCAAAAAGTAAAAAATTAGCCCCTTTGGCTAAAAAAATACAAAAGACAGGAATTAAGGGAATTTGATAATAGTCGTGGGTAACGTTGCCGGCGGCAAAAACGGTAATAAAAATCAAAACAGCCAACAACCAAAAATGAAAAAACCAACCTTCTTTTTTTGGCTTAATTATTAATCCCAAAACCAAAAGAGCCAATCCCCAATAGCCCAAAATTAACTCCCCAATTCTTTTGGCAAAAATCCAGTAAAAAAAGGCTCCTTTAAATCTGATATTCCCCTGATTTAAAAGCCATAAATTGGCCGGAATTCCTTCAGGAAAATGGGAAATCCACCTTCGCCACCATATCATAGGAACAAGGGAAACTAACAACCAAAACCAAAATTTTTTTAGCTTTAAAAAGGCTGCCTTGTATTTTTGAAAAAACAAATATAAAACAGGCAAAATCAAAAACAGGGGAAAAACCTTTTGGGAAAAAGACAAAATTGAATGAAAAATGAAAAATGAAAAATGAAAAATCGAGTTTGTTTCTAACCACTTAAT
>Ga0209102_1000316_pt1 | contig 33211 bp, 22 predicted proteins | sample ConPoolayeHmetaG_FD_185483 | JGI IMG/M metagenome (GOLD analysis project Ga0209102, IMG submission 185483) | Hot spring microbial mat communities from California, USA to study Microbial Dark Matter (Phase II) - Cone Pool mat layer H metaG... ...
GGAGACGAGGGCGCCCGCCGCCCCGCCCGCCAGGGCCGCGGCGACGAAGTCGTGCCCGTCGTGACGCTCGCCCCGCAGGGCGACGAAGAGCTCTCCGCCCTGCATGGACCGGGTGTCGGTGGACACGCCGCGCACCATCACGTGGCCGTCGCCCACCAAGCGTCCGGACGTTATCTCGGCCACCGCCTGGAGGGAGAGCTCAAGCACTGCCGCCTCCCTCAAGCTCCCGCAGGGCCGCCTCCGCCTGCTCCCGGTCGTCGAAGTGCAGCCGGCGCTCGCCGATGATCTGATAGTCCTCGTGGCCCTTGCCAGCGATGAGCACCAGGTCCTGCGGCCCCGCCTCCGCCACGGCGAGCCGGATCGCCCGCGCCCGGTCGGGCTCGACCAAGCAGCGGTCTCGCGCCTCCGCCGGGATGCCGGCCGCAATCTCGGCGATGATCGCCTCGGGGGGCTCGCTCCGGGGGTTGTCGGAGGTGATGATGCAGCGCTCGGCGAGCCGGCTCGCCAGCTCGCCCATCACCGGCCGCTTCCTGCGGTCGCGATCGCCGCCGCATCCGAAGACGACGATCACGCGGCCGCGGGTCAGCTCCCTCGCCGCCTCCAGCGCGCGGGAGAGCGCATCCGGCGAGTGGGCGTAGTCTACGACCACGTTCCGGCTGCCGGACGGGACACGCTCGAAGCGCCCGCGCACGGGCTCCATAGCCTCCAGCCCAGCGCGGATCTGCTCGGGCGGGAACCCCAGCCCCGCCGCGGCGGCGGCCGCCGCCAGCGCGTTCGACACGTTGAACCTTCCCACCAGTCGCATCTCCACCGGCCCGCCGCCGCCTGGCAGGGTGAGGCCGAACCGCGTCCCCTCCGCGCTGAGCTCCACCCGCTCGGCCCGGCAGTCGGCCAGCGCCTCGAGGCCATACGTCAGGGTCCGCCCCCGCGCCCGGCGGGCGACCTCTCGGCCGGCCGGGTCGTCGAGGTTCACGGCGTTGACGCGCTCGCCGGCCCGGGGCAGGAACTGCTCCTCCTCAAAGAGCCTGGCCTTGGTCGCCAGGTACTCCTCCATGTCCCGGTGGAAGTCCAAGTGCTCGGGTGTGAGATTGGTGAACACGGCGGCCGCGAAGCGGCACCCATCCACCCGGTGGAGCGCCAGCGCGTGGGAGGACACCTCCATCGCGGCATGGGTCGCGCCGGCCTCCAGCAGCTCGGCGAGCAGGCCCTGCAGGTCCACCGCCTCCGGGGTGGTGTGCACCGGGCGCCGCCGCTGGCCGCCGATGCGATACTCGATGGTGCCGATGACACCACTCTCCCGGCCGGCCGCGCGGAAGATCGCGTCCAACATCAGCGCGGTGGTCGTCTTGCCATTGGTGCCGGTGACCCCGGCGAGCGTCAGGCGGGAGGAGGGGTCATCGTAGAAGGCGCGGGCAAGCTCCGCCATCGCCTGTCTGCTGTCCCCCACGACGCCGATCGCGCCGCCGGCCGGCGGGCGCAGGCCCTGCTCCCGCCCCGCCTGCACGACGAGCGCCACGGCGCCGCGCTCAAGGGCCTGGGCGACGAAGTCGTGCCCGTCCGCGCGCTCGCCCCGCACGCAGATGAAAGCATCCCCGGGGGCGACCCGGCGGGAGTCGTACGCCAGGCCGGTGATCCTCACCGCGCCCTCGCCGATGACGCGCGCGCCTGGCACCGCCTCGAGCAGTGACGAGAACGGCTTCGCCCGCGCCCGGCCTGTTCGCTGTCCTCCCACGGCAGTGCGCGCCCCCTGTCGCCATCATTATACTACCGCGGCCCTAGCCGCGCCGCTCGGCCGCCGACCGCCCCGCGAACTCCGGCGACTCCGGGGGCACCCGCAGGTGGGTCAGCGTGCGCTCACAGATCGCCCGGAACACCGGCGCCGCCACCAGCCCCCCATAGTACTGCCCCTGGGGCTCGTCCACCACCACCAGGATCGCCACCCTGGGCCGCCGCACCGGCGCGTGGCCCACGAAGGAGCTCACGTACTTGCCCGGTGCGTAGCCCCGCCCGGGGAGCGCCTTCTGCGCGGTGCCCGTCTTGCCCGCCACCCGGCGGCCCTCCACCGCCGCCCGCGTCCCCGTGCCCTCCGTCACCGCGCGCTCGAGCATGGCGTTGACGCGCCGACAGGTGGCCTCCGACAGCAGCCGCTCCCCCGGCTCCGGCTCCCGGCGCGTCACCGTGCCGTCGGCCTCCCGGACCAGGGCGACGATATGCGGCCGCACCCGCAGACCGCCGTTGGCGACCGCGCAGTAGGCCGACAGGAGCTGCAGCGGCGTCACGCTGACCCCCTGCCCGAAGCCGACGTTCGCCAGCTGCACCTCGGACCAGCGCTCGGGCGGAGACAGCAGGCCGGGCGATTCGCCGGCCAGCTCGATGCCGGTGCGTACACCGAAGCCGAACCGCCGCGCCCATTCGTGCATCCGCTTCGCCCCCAGGCGCAGCGCCACCGTCGCCATGCCCACGTTGCACGACTTCACAACCATCGCGTCAAGGTCCACCTCGCCGTGGGCGCGGGTTCCCGCCTGCATCGTGCAACTGATCGTTCTCCTGCCCACCGAGCGGGTCCCCGTGCACCGGTAGCGTTCCCCCGACGACATCAGGCCCTCCTCGAGCGCGGCGCAGGCGGTGAACACCTTGAACGTCGAGCCTGGCTCATAGGGGGCGACGACGGCGTCGCTCACCCAGGTGCTGGGCGGGTACTCGGCGTACTCGTTCGGGTCGAAGCCAGGGTATGTCGCCAGGGCCAACACCTCGCCGGTGGCCGGATCCATGACCACCGCGGTGCCGCCGCGGGCGCCGGCCGCCTCCACCCCGCGGCGGAGTTCCTCCTCCGCGATGGCCTGGATCTCGAGGTCAATGGTGAGCACCACGCTGGCGCCGGGGGTCATGTCCTCGGTGACCATGGTGAGGCTCGGGATCGCCTCCCGGGAGCTGGGCCGGCGGCCGTCGAGGACCACGTGCACCTGGCCGTCCACGCCGGAGAGGCGCGCGTCGAGGGCCGCCTCGATGCCCGCGAGGCCCTTCATGTCGCGGCCCACGAACCCGACGACGGGCCCCGCCAGCGGGCCGTGGGGGTAGGCGCGCTTCCAGCCGCGCTGGACGATCAGCCCTGGTCGGTCGAGGCCCTTCACCGCCTCCGCGAGAGGCTCGTCAACGGTCTCGCGAAGGCTGACCCAGCGCGCACCGGGGCGGGCCCGGAGCTTGTGCAGAATCTGCGTGGGGGGCTGCCGCAGGAGGGGGGCCAGCTCAGCCGCCACCTTGTCCGGGTCCCGGATGAGGGCGGGGTCGGCGGCGACGGAGAAGAGCTTGAGGTTGAGGGCGAGAGGGTTGCCGCTGCGGTCGTAGATGTTCCCGCGGGGGGCGGCGATGGGCCAGCGGCGGCCGCTGGTCTCATCGGCGCGGCGCCGGTACTGCTCGTGGTCCACGACCTGGATGCACCACAGGCGCCAGGCGAGGGCCCCGAAGGCCGCGAGCGCGAGGAGCGACCAGCCGATCCCTCGTCGGGCGATCTGCGCACACGCCCTGTCGCTCATGCCTCGCCCTCCAGGGGAAGGGCGCTCACGGGCGGCGGTCCGGCTCCAGGCTCCCCGTGGCGGCGCTGACGCCGCTGGCCTCCGCCCGCCCTCGCACGGCGACCACCTCGGCCGCCATGGCGGCGAGCGCAGTCGCCACCCCGCGCTGGGCTTCTCCCAGGGCCACCTCGCGCGCCTCCCGCTCGCCGGCAGGCAGCACCACGTAGTCCACCTCGGCAGCGGGGTCGGCCACCCTCATGCCGATCCGCGCGGCGGTCTGCTCGACCCGCTGGCTCGATTCGGCATGTCGGATGTAGTATTCGAGAAGCGCCGCGTCCGCGCGCAGGTCCTCGATCTCTCGCCGGAGCGCGGCCGCCGCGTAGCCGCCCTGCATCACCAGCGCGCACACCACTCCGTATCCCAGGGTGAGGGAAAGGAAGAGGCCGGCGAGCACCACGGCTGCCAATCCTGGTGCGATCCCCACCGGACGCTTGCTCGGGAGGCTGCTTGGCTGTTGTCTGGAGGATGTGGGCAGCTCCCCGATCCGGCCTTGCCACAAAGCGTGCTGCGATCCCATCGTGCTCACCGGCCCTCTGCCTCGGTTATGTGCTGGTCTCGGACGCTGCCGACTCGCTCACCTCTGGTCCCCAGCTTGTCTACACCCGCTCCGCCGCCCGGAGGACCGCGGAGCGGGCGCGCGGGTTGCGCCGCCGCTCCTCCTCGGCCGGCTTCACGGCGCGCTTGGTCAGGATCCTCACCCGCGGGATCTCCCCGGACGGGAGCGGCGAGCACAGTCTGCCTGCTCTGGCCAGGCGGAACGCCCCCTTGGTTCCTCCGCCTTCGGTGCTCTGGTAGGTCAGGGCTACGATTCTGCCGCCAACCCTGGTGCGACGGATTGCTGCCTCGAGTGCTGCGCGCAGCGCGCCGAGCTCGTCGTTCACGGCAATCCTCAGCGCCATGAAGGACTTCGTGGCTGCGTGAAGGCGCCTCGGCCGCGCCCGCGGTGGTATCGCTGCTGTGACGATGGCTGCGAGCTCTGCTGTGGTGCTGATGTGGCGTTGCTGTCTTGCTTGCACGATCGCGCGTGCGATGCTTCGTGCTCGCCGCTCCCCTCCGTACTCCCGGAGAAGCGTCGCCAGCTCCTCCTCCGGCAGTTCGTTGACCAGGCGCTCCGCGGTGAGCTCCTGTTCCGGGTCCATCCGCATGTCCAAGGGCCCCTCGGCCCGGAAGCTGAAGCCCCGCTTGGCGCTCGTGAGCTGCTCCAGCGACGGCCCGCAGTCGAGCAGCACGCCGTCCACCGACTCGACCCCGAGCCTGTCGAGTATCACCTCCAATCGTGCGTGGTTGTCCCTTATCAGCGTCACCGGCTGCCCTGCCAACCGCTTTCTCGATCTCTCGATCGCCTCCGGGTCCCGGTCAATCCCGATCAACCAGCCCCCGGGGCGCAACCGCTCGACGATCGCCGCCGCATGACCGCCCGAGCCCACTGTCGCGTCCACGATCACCTTCCCCGGCCCGCAGGCCAGGTACTCGAGCACCTGCTCCACCATCACCGGCTCGTGTCGCGCCGGCGCCGGCTCCCCCCGCTCGCTCTCCACCGCCGCCCTCTCCCGCGCCCGAGCTAGATGCCGAGCGCGGCGGCCTTCTCGACGATGCGCTCGGGCGCAAACTGCTCCTCCTGGTAGCGCTGCCAGCGCTCCGTGGACCATACCTCGACCCGGTTGATGACGCCCCGCACCACCACGTCCCGCTCGATGCCAGCGTAGCGGCGCAGCGCGGCCGGGACGACCACCCGGCCCTGGCGGTCCATGGAAACCTCGACGCCGCTGCTGAAGAACTGCTTGACGACGTCGCCGTTCATGTCGGTGACGCGGACCTTGTCGAGCTTCTCGGCGATCTCGCGCCACTGCTCCCAGGGAAAGAGGAAAAGACAGCCGTTCCAGCCTCGGGTCAGGAACCCGCCGTGCTGAAGGCTGTCCCGAAAGGAGCGCGGGATCGCCAGCCGTCCTCGCTCGTCAACCTGGTGCTCGACCTCGCCCGTCAGCATCCTCGATCCCGCTCTCCGCTGCTCGCCCGTCAGCCCGCTTAGGGATCACGCTGCCTTCGCGGACCCGGAATAGGGTGCAGATGGGCAGATTCTACCAGTACGCGCCCACATGTCAAGGGGTAAGCCAGAGTTTTCCACAGATTTCTTCCACGTGCAGACGCTTGTATGCCAAACATAAGATTGTAGTATGAGCGTTTGGGTGACGTCTCTTGGGCCTAACCAGGCGCTAGTCTACTAACCGCGGCCCTCCTGTCCCGCGCCGGCGCCCGGCAGCGAAGGCGCCCGGGCGTGGCGCACCAGTGATGGAGGCTGCTTGCTCGACGCCGTCCGCTCTGCTAGTATGCTGCTGGCGCACAGCGCGCGAGGACACATCGCATGTGGCGAAGGAAGAAGGCACCGGGGCCGGCCCGCTGGCCCTACCGCCTCCCCGCGGAGACTGGCCCGGCGGAGGTCGAGCACATCCGCCGCCGCGTCGAGGAGCTCACCGCCGCGGCGCAGTACGGCTGGGTTCACACCATTGACTTCGGCCCCTTCACGAAGGAGGGGGTCATGCGCGACGACTTCCTGCTCATCGCGGGCCACTGGGACGAGTGGGGCTGGTGGCCGCCCTCCCTGGCCGGGTTGCGGGTAGCCGACATCGGGTGCGCGACCGGGGGCCTCTCCCTGCTCGCCGCTCACCGGGGCGCGCGGGAGGTGCTGGCGGTGGACCAAATCGCCGAGCACCTCGACCAGTGCGCGTTTCTGGCGCAGGTCTTCGGCGTCAACACGGTGCGAACGCTCGCCGCCTCGCTCTACGACCTGCCCGGACGGGTCGAGTCGGGCGGCTTCGACCTGGTCATCCTGAGCGGGGTGCTATACCACCTGAGCGACATGCTGGTGGGGCTCTACATCATGCGGGAGCTGCTGCGGACCGGAGGGGTGCTGCTGATCGAGAGCGCCGCGGTGGAGGACCACCGGCGCTCTTACGCCAACTTCGGCCGGTTCGCCATGGGCATGTGGTGGCAGCCCACGACGCTGTGCATCAAGGATATGTGTGAGTTCATGGGGCTCGACCGGGTGGAGGTGAGGATGTTCCGCCCCGACCGCTGCCTCGCCCGCGCCGAGAAGACCCAGGCCGGCCCCATCCTTTTCCGGCGCGGCCTCAACTACCCCTTCGAGGACCTCCGCGACGCGTCTCCCCGGAGCATGGACACCAGCCGCATGGCGCCGAGGTAGCGGGCCCGCTCACAGCGCCAGCCCCCGGAACCCCGCGCCCATCACCACCGTCCTGCGGTGCCCCGGGGCGCTGTCTCGGGACCGCCCGTCGGCGACCGGATCAGGCTCAGGGGAGGAGCCCGAAGGCGCGTGTCACATAGACGGCCATCTGGTCGCGCGTGCAGATCAGCTCGCAGTGATACAGCCCGTCCGGGTAGCCGTGCGCGATGCGGCGGCCCGCGATGTACTCGACGTAGCGGTAGGCCCAGTGCTCTGTCGTCACGTCGGGGAAGGTGGGCGTCGGTGGCCCCTCGGGCACGGAGTCGTCGTCCCCCGCGATCGCGCGGGCGAGGAAGACGGCCATCTGCCCTCGGTCCACCCCGTACTCCGGGTGGTACAGCCCGTCCTGGTACCCGGCCGCGATGCCTCGCTGCCGGATGTACTCGACATACTTGTAGGCCCAGTGATCGGGTGTCACATCAGGGAAAGCCGGCCCACCTGACGGGTCGGGCACGTGCTCATCGCCGCCGGCGAGCGCGCGGCTCAGGTACACGGCCATCTGGTCCCGGGCGCAGGCATACTCGGGGTGGTAGCGCCCGTCCGGGTAGCCCGCGACCACGCCCCGGCTCGCGCAGCGCTCCACCGCGTCGGCCGCCCAGTGGTCCGCGGGGACATCGGCGAAGGCAGTCGTCAGCTCGAAGACATGGATGCCCCACCCGTAGTCCGCCACGTAGACGTGTTCTCCGGACACTGCCAGCCCGCTTGCGCCCAGCAGACCCTCCAGCGCATACACCTCCGGCCCGACCGGCAGCGGGCAGCTTCCCACCTGGGCCGGGTTGAGCGGGTCCGAGACGCCGAGCACCCGGAGGCCGTAGGACCAGTCCGTGAGGTAGAGGTAGCTGCCGAGGACGTGAAGATCGGCCGTGCGCAGACCGTCGCACGTCCACGAGGCGATCTCGAGCGGCTGCGATGGCACGCGGAGATCGAACACCCGGAGCACATCGCCGTCGCCGACGAAGAGATACGGGCCGCTCAGCGCGACCGCCGTCGCCGTGCCAGGAGTGTCGTGGAGCGCCAGCGCGGTCGGCCGCCGTGGATCGCTGACATCCACGACGCCGAACCCATATATGGAGTGCGCAATGACGGCGAGCTGGCGGGCGCCGTCCACGGCGAGGCCGGGCGCCCCGGGGCCGGGGCCAGCGAGCGTGCCCACCACCCGCGGCGCCGCGGGGTCCGCCGCGTCCAGCACCTTCAGGTCCCCGTGGCTCGAGACGTAGACGTAGCGGCCCGCAGGCACCACGGCGTAGACGGCAGCGGGGTCGTCCAGGGCACCGGTATAGCGCGGTGCCTCCGGCGAAGAGAGGTCGTGGACGACGAGGCCACTGCACTCCCCGACGGTGCCGAGGTAGGCATGGCCGCCTGCGATTGCCAGGGCATTGCCGAAGCAGGAGTGGCTGTCATACGCCCCGCCCACGAGCCGGGGTGACGCCCGCTCCCCGATATGCATGGCGAGGAGCTGGTGGCCCGACCAGGCGGCACCGTACAGGTAGTCGCCGGCTGCCGCCAGGCGGTGGGCGAAGGCGGGCGCGCCCGCGGCACCCAGCTCCTCGAGGTGGACGGCGTCCGAGAGATCGAACACGCGGAGTCCACCCTCATAGTCAGCCACATATGCGCAGCCCTCGGAGACGACCATCCGGCGCGCGTGCCCCGGGGTATCGTGGAGGCCTACCGCAGTCGGCTGCGCGGGAACGGACACATCAACCACTTCCACCCCGGCGGAGCGGGCCGCGAGGTAGACGTAGTCCCCGCGCGCACAGACCTCTACCGGGTAGTCCAGCCAGAACCCGACCGAGAGCGACTGGTGTGTCGCAAGGTGCACGGGCGCGCGCGGGTTCGACACATCCACCACAACGCAGCCCCTCGGCACGCCGAAGATGGCTCGGTCGCCGGAAAGGGCGATGCGGGAGGTGACATAGCTGATCGGGTCGCCATGCAGATCGCGGTCCATCCGCCCGATCTCGACGGGGGCGGCCGGCGACGATACGTCGAGGACAAGCAGCTTGTCGCCGCCGGCGACGTAGGCCAGCTCGCCCGCCACCGTGACGTGATAGGCCGCGGTGGGGAGAAGGCCGATCTCAACGGGCGCGGCCGGGGTCGAGATGTCGAAGACATGCACACCGCTGTCGGGGCTCGCCGCGTACAGGTGTGAGCCGGCCAGAGAAACGCCGAGGGCGGCACAGGGGAGGGCGGCGACGCGAGCCGGCACGGTCGGGTCCGATACGTCAATGACCTCGAGCTGGTCGCCGACCGCGTACACGTAGGGGCCGGCCACCGCGAGATCGCGCACCAGCCCGTCGAGGAGCACCACCCCCACGACGCGCGGGCGGGTCGGGTCGGCGACGTCGTAGACCTGTAGTGCCGCGCGCGTCGCCTGGTGCGCGGAGTTGTCGTACTGCACCAGCGTGTCCGCCGCGCAGTACGCGTAGGCGCCCTGCACGGCGACTTGGTGGGGAGGAAGGCCCAGCAGGGACCCCACCGGCTGGAGGTCCGCGGCGCCCGCCCCCACAGGCGCAGCCAGGCACGCAACCGCCAGGCATAGGAAGCCGAGACGAGGGCTGCTCAGCGACATCTTTGCCAACTCCTTTCGACAGGCCCGGAGCCGACGCCCGATGTGACACCCCCGCAGTTCCTTTGCCGCCTGTTAGATGCAGCCGGGGCGCGGGAAGTTCTCGCCGGCCGGGGGCGCCGTGTGGCAGCCGGAGAAACAGCCCGGGCTCAGGCGGGCCGGGCCGCTGGACCTCGACGCCGTGCTGCGTCGAACCCTCAGATGCGGAGGCCCTCGAACCCCTCGCCCATCACCACCGTCCCATAGCGTCCCCGGCGCTGCAAGGTCCCCTCCACCACCAGCGCCGAGTGGGAGAAGATCACCTTCCCCCAGCGCTCATAGACGCGCTCGAACACGGTGACCTCGGTGAGGCCTGTTTCGTCCTCGAGGGTGACGAAGATCACCGTGCGGCCACTGCGGGTGGGAGGGCGCTGGCGAGCGATGACGATACCCGCCACTCGCACCCGCGCGCCCTCCGGCAGCCCATCCAGCTCCCGCCGGGTGACGACGCCCAGCTCCCTCAGTCGCGCCCGGGCGAAGTGCAGCGGATGCCGCTTCACACTCACCCCCGTCATCGCCAGCTCCTCCCCCACCTCCTCCCGCTCGGTCGGCGCAGGCAGCGGCGGGGGCGGCGCCTGCGCCGACTCGCCGAGCAGGGCTAGCTGGCCGTTCACTTCCTGGCGGCGGTCCTGCCTCCGCGCCCCGGTGGCAGAGAGCTCGCCCAGCTCCCACAGCAGCGCGCGCCGCGAGCGGCCCAGCCTGTCGAGGGCCCCCGCCCGGATGAGGTGCTCCACCATGGGCCGCGGCAGGCCGGTGCGCGCACACAGGTCGCGCAGGGACCGGAAGGGGCCGCCCTCCCGGCGGGCCCGCATGATCGCCCCCAGGCCGGCCGCGCTCAGGCCGGCCACCTGCATCAGCCCGACCCGGATGGCGCCCTCCTCCACCCAGTAGCGATCGCGGCTGTGGTTGATGTCCACGCCCCGGATCTCGATCCCGCAGTGCTTCGCCTCGTTGAGGAGCACCTCGGGCGGGTAGAAGCCCATCGGCTGGTTGGAGAGCATGGCGGCCAGGAACTCGGCCGGGTAGTGGGCCTTCAGGTACGCGGTCTGGTAGGCGAGGATGGCGAATGAGGCCGCGTGCGCCTTGCAGAACCCGTAGGCCGCGAAGGCGGAGAGCTGCCGGAAGGCCTCCTCGGCCACCCGGCGGGCGACGCCCCGCCGCCGGCAGCCCTCGAGGAAGCCCTCCCGAAGCTTCATCATCTCCTCCGGGGAGCGGTCGTGGGTCATGGCCCGGCGCAAGGAGTCCGCCTGCCCGAGCGTGAAGCCGGCGAGCGCGCTCGCCACCTCGAGGACCTGCTCCTGGTAGAGGATCACGCCATAGGTGTCCTCCAGCGCCGGCCGCAGCGCCGGGTGCAGGTAGCGCACCGGCTCCTCCCCATGCCGCCGCGCCAGGTAGGGCCCGATCATGTCGGCCTGCATGGGCCCCGGCCGGAAGAGCGAGATGTTGGCCACGATGTCCTCGAAGCGCGTGGGCTGGAGCCGAGACAGCAGGCCCCTCATGCCCGGGCTCTCCAGCTGAAACACCCCCACCGTGCGCGCGGCACGCAGCAGCGCGAAGGTGGTCGGGTCATCGAGGGGGATCTGATCCAGGTCCAGCGCGAGGCCCCGCGTCTCCCGGAGGAGGTGGAGCGTCTCCTCGATCGCCGCCAGCATACGCAGCCCGAGCATATCGAGCTTGACCAGGCCGAGGGCCTCCACGTCATCCTTGTCGAACTGGCACACGATGGCCCCCTTGGCCGATACCTCAAGGGGCGTGGAGTTGGTGATCGGCTCCCGGGAGACGACGACGCCACCGAGGTGCACGCTCAGGTGCCGCGGCAGGCCCCCGATGGCCTCGCACAGCTCCAGTAGCTCCTCCAGCGCGGCTGCGTCGAAGCCCGAGCCCCGCAGCTCCGGCAGGGTGGCGATCGCCTCCCTGATGCGCTCCGCCGGCAGGTGGGGCAGCGATCGGCTCACCCGATCCACGACCTCCTCGGGCACCCCGATCGCCTTGCCCACCTCGCGGACCGCGGAGCGGGCGTGGTAGGTGTTGATGGTCGCCACCATGGCGGTGTGCTCGACGCCGTAGCGCTCCACCACGTAGGCGAGCATCTCGTCCCGGCGGCGGGAGTCGAAGTCGAGGTCCACATCCGGCATCCCCCGGCGCTCGGGGTTCAGGAAGCGCTCGAACAGAAGCCGCGCCGCCAGCGGGTCCACCTGCGTGATCCCCAGCAGGTAGCTCACCAGCGAGTCGGCCGCGGACCCCCGCCCCGAGCACCGGATGCCCCGCGCCCTGGCCTCCTGCACCAGGTCCCACACCACCAGGAAGTACTCGCACAGGCCCAGCCCGCGGATGATCGCGAGCTCATGCCGCAGCCGCTGCCACACGGCGCCGGACCTGGCCGCGGCGGCCGCCTCGCCAAAGCGGCGCCTCACCCCCTCCCGGCACAGCCACTTCAACAAGCGCTCGGCCTCCTTCCCTTCCACCCTTTGTCCGGGCGCGGGCCACCAGGCCGGTGCGCCCTCAGGCCTGTGGGCGCGCATACGAAAATGAGGGAAGTGCAACCGGCCCAGCCCCAGGTCAATGTCACACATCTCCGCGATGCGCGCCGCCTTCGCCACCGCCTCCGGCTGGTTAGCGAACTCCTGCGCCATGGCCGCCGGCGACCTCAGATAGCGCTCCGCCCCCCGCCGCCTCCGGGGGTGCCACTCATCCCTCCGGGTGAGGGTCTGGATGCAGACCAGCACGTCCTGCACCCGCGCCTGCTCGGGTGTCAGGTAGTGCACATTGCCGGTCGCCACCACCGGGATGCCCATTTCTTGGGCCAGGGCCGCCAGCCTGGCGAGGCGCAGGCGCTCCCCCTCCCCGGGCTCCTCCCGACACAGCTCGAGGAAGAGGCGCTCCCGCCCGAAGATCGCCCGCAGCCGCCGCACCGCCCGCCGCGCCCCCTCCACATCACCTCGGTCCAGGGCCGACGAGACCTCCCCGAGCCGACAGCCCGAGAGGGCGATCACCCCTTGGGAGCACCGGGCGATGGTCGCGAATCGGCACCGCGGCTGCGGCCGCGCCTGGGGCAGCATCACACCTCCCGCAGGCCGGGGACCTGCGCTCTCATTGAGCCCCCTCAGATGGGCCGCGGCGGCCATCCGACACAGGTTGGCATAGCCGGCCCGGGAGCTCGCCAGCAGCGTCAAATGGTGGCCCCCCTCGGTGGTCAGCTCCATCCCGAGGATCGGCTTGATGCCCGCTCGCCGCGCCGCCTGGTAGAAGCGGACGGCGCCGTAGACGCCGTCGTGGTCGGTCACCGCCGCGGCCGGCATGCTCAGCTCGGCCACTCGCGCCGCGAGCTGCTCGATCCGACACGTGCTGTCGAGGAAGGAGAACTCGCTGTGGACGTGCAGATGGACGAACTCGGACATGGACCCGCCGGCCGCTCCGGCCCTTCCATGGTAGTGCATACAGACGTTTGCGTCAAGAGGAAGCAGCAACCTCCCCCACCGCGCCGGCCTCACCCGGGGGGCCGCTGCGACGACGAGGGGGACGGCGCACGGCGAGCGTCGAATCGCGCCGCACCGGGTGGGCGCCACACTGGAGGAGGCGACATGAGCGAGAGGCTAGCGCTGAAGGGAGGCTCGCCGGTCATCCCGGCCGGGGCGATGAAGCCCTGGCCGCCCATAGACGAGAGCGACCGGCGGATGGTGCTCGCGTCGCTGGAGGGGGGCCGGCACACCTTCGGCCCCAACTGCGTGGCCCTTCAGGAGGAGTTCGCCGCCTGGAACGGCAACCGCTACGCGATCACGACCAACTCGGGCACCGCCGCCCTGCACATGGCCCTGGTGGCCTGCGAGTGCGGCTGCGGGGACGAGGTGATCGTGCCCGCTTACTCGTGGTCCTCCTCCGCCACCTGCGTGATGCAGCACAACGCGATCCCGGTGTTCGTGGACATTGACTTCGACACCATGAACATCGCGGTGGACCAGATCGAGGCCGCCGTCACACCTCGCACGAAGGCCATCATAGTTGTCCACCTCCATGGGCTTCCGGTGGACATGGACCCGGTGATGGCCCTTGCGGAGAGGCACGGTCTGCGGGTCATCGAGGACGCGTGCCAGGCCCACGGCGCGAAGTACAAGGGCAGGAAGGTGGGCACCATCGGCCACTGCGCGGCCTTCAGCCTCAACCAGAACAAGTGCCTGTGCTCCGGCGAGGGCGGGATGTTCGTGACCGATGACGAGGCGATGCACAAGCGCGCGCTCGCTCTGTGGTCCTTCGGCGAGGAGGTGGCGCCGACAGAGCGCAGAGACTACCATGTGTATGCGATGGGATGGATGTACCGGAACAACGACCTTACGGCCGCCTGGGGTCGAGCGCAGCTCGCCAAGCTCGACGGCTACTTAGCGGCCCAGCGCGAGAACGCGGCTGTCCTGACCCAGGAGCTGGAAGGCACGCCCAACCTGATCCTGCCGACCGCGCCGGCCGGGTTCGAGCACAACTGGTACAACTATACCCTGCGCTTCGATATGGAGGCACTGGGCCATGCCCACGATGCCCGCGCCTTCCGGGATAAGATCCTGGACGCGCTAAGGGCCGAGGGGCTGGAGACAGGGGTGTGGCAGTCCTTCATCTTGCCGGCGATGACCGTGTTCCAGAACAAGGACGGCTATGGGCACGGCTGCCCCTGGAGCTGCCCCCACGCGGCGCCGGTGGACTACTCGCCGGAGCGCTTTCCGGCGGCGACCAGACATGTGGACACGCACACCGGGATGACGACGCCGCTGCGGGCCCCCAATGGACCGGACTTCGCCGCCCTCGCCGGTGCGGCGATACGCAAGGTGATGCTGAACGTGAACCAACTGGAGGGTTGACCATGGCGCTGCGCGCGGGCTTCGCAGAGGTGGACATCACACCGCCGGTCGGGACCCACAAGATCGGCTGGATCAAGGACATCGTGATCGAGGAGATCGCCGATCCGCTGTTCGCGAGGATAGCGGTGATCGAGTCCGACTCGCAGCGGCTCGCGTTCATCCACCTCGACACCCTCTGCATCCGCTGGACCCAGACGCGTGATATCCGCCGGCGCGTGGAGGACCGCTACAGCTTCCCTGGCGGCGGCGTCATGGTTGCGGCGACACATAACCACGCCGGGCCGGCCGTCGCTGCGGCCGGGGATGTGCCGCGCGACGACGCCTATATCGAGGCCATGGTAGCCAGGGTCGTGGAGTGCTTCGGCCGCGCCCTCGACAACATGCGGCCGGCGGAGATCGGCCTCGCAAGCGTGCCCGAGTGGCGCCTCACCCATAACCGCCGGGTGGTCATGCGCGACGGGACGGTCAGCACCCACGGTGCGTTCCGCTACCCCGAGGCGCTGTACGTAGAGGGGCCGGTTGACCCGGAGGTCGCGGTGCTCGCCGCCCGGTCGGAGGACGGCGGCCTCCTCGGCGCGATAGCCAATTTCGCGTGCCACCCCACCCACCACGGCGGCGACAGCGTCGCGTCGGCCGGGTTCCCAGGCGCGCTGGCGCGCGAGATGAAGGCGCGGGGCTGCCCGGTGACCCTGTTTCTCAACGGGGCCGCGGGCAACATCTGCGCGGGCGACCCTTACCGGGGAGTGGAGCTGTCACTGGAGGATATGGGGCGCGCGCTGGCCGAGGACGCCTGCCGCGCGCTTAGCGCGATGGCCTTCACAAGGGACCTACCGCTTGGCTCTGCATCCTGCACCATCCAGCTACCCTACCGCCAGCCCTCGGCCGAGGAGATCGCGGGCACCATCCGCGGCGCGCAGCGCTTCGTTGACCCCACCGCCTACGACCGGGCGATGCCGCTGCTGCTGAAGCGCATACAGGAGCGCAAGACGCAGCCGGCCGAGGTACAGGTCCTGTTCCTGGGCTCCCACGCCTACGCGGCAGTCCCGGCCGAGTACTTCGTGGAGCTGGGCCTGCGCATCAAGGAGCAATCCTACCCCCGCCATGCCCTCGTGGTGAGCTGCGCCAACGGCATGGTGGGCTACGTCCCGCACCGGGAGGCATTCTCCCGCGGCGGCTATGAGACCACCTTCACCACAGGCGCGGCGCTGGCCCCCGAGGCCGGCGACATGCTGGCGGAGGCGGCGATCGAGCTCGTGCGCGCTGGCTGACCGGCGCGGCGAAGCCTGGGCGCGGGCGAGGCCGCTAAGCGCCCCTTAGGCGCTCGACGTGGCGGACGAGCTTCTGGCCCAGGAGCCGACACGCGGCGCGCTCGCGCTCGTCCGGCGCGCCCACCGCCACCGCTCCGTAGTGGGCGGTCATGCCCGGTGAGGAGTAGTCGGTGACGCCGAAGACGAGCATTCCGTAGTTCATCAGCACGCTCAGGATCGAGAGGCAGGTCATCTCGTTGCCCCCGCCCTGGCCGCCGGAGCTGCTGAAGGCGCAGCCCACCTTGTTCTCCACCTTGCCCCACACGCAGGTGCTCTCGTCGAAGAAGCGCTTGAGCTGCCAGGTCATCTGCCCACACCAGGTGGGCGAGCCGACCGCGATCCCGTCGTGCTCGAAGAGGTCCTGGGGCTTCGCCTCCTCGACCGGCCGCAGCGTAACCTCCGCGCCCGGCATGGAGCGCGCGCCCTCCGCCACCGCCTCTGCCATGGCGCGGGTGTTGCCGGACCGGCTGTCGTAGAGCACCAGGATCTTCGCCATCTTCATCCTCCCGCGGCGCCTCCAGCCGCGCCGGCACTGCTTCGTGCCCACCGCGGCGGCCTCCTGCTCAGCCGCGGTAGGGGGGCCGCCATCGGGCGTGGAATCGGGCCGCTGCGCGCCAACGCGCAGGAGGAGAGCATGACCTCACGCGAGCGGGTCGGGGCCGCCCTCGCGGGCCGGCGGCCGGACAGGGTGCCCATCCACGAGGCGTTCTGGGAGGCGACGGAGGACCGATGGCGGAAGGAGGGTCTCCCGGACGGGGTATCGGCGGACGACCACTTCGGCACCGAGATCCGCACCATGGGGGTGGACAACTCCTTCGGCTTCGCGGCCGAGGAAGTGGAGCGGACCGAGGAGTACGTCATCGCGCGCGACTCCTGGGGCGTGCTGACCAGGAACTGGGTGGACCACCGCTCGACGCCGGAGCTGCTCGACTTCTGCGTCGGCGGCCGGGAGGACTGGGACCGGCTGAAGGGGCGCCTCAGACCCGCTCCGGCGCGCTACGACTGGGAGGGGCTGCGGGCCCAGCACGCGCGCTGGCGTGAGCAGGGCAAGTTCATCTGCATCTCGGCGATCCCGGGCTACGAGGCGACGTGGCGGAAGGTGGGCCCGGAGCGGCTGCTGATGGCGATCGCGGAGGACCCGGACTGGGTGCGGGAGATGTACGCCTATGACGCGGAGGCGATCACAGGCAGCATGGCGCTGTTCCTCGAGCGGGGGTTCGAGTTCGACGGGGCGTGGCTGTGGGACGACCTGGCGTACAAGAACGGGCCGCTGTTCTCGCCTCGCGCCTATCGGGAACAGTTGCTGCCATATCACAAGCAGGTGGTTGATTACTGCCACGGGCAGGGCTGGCCGGTGATCCTACACTCGTGCGGCAACATCACCGCGCTCGTGCGCGATCTCATCGCGGCCGGCTTCGACTGCCTCCAGCCGCTGGAGGTGAAGGCCGGCTGCGACCTGGCATTCCTGGTGCGGGAGTACGGGCGCGACCTGTGTTTCATGGGTGGGGTGGACGTCCGGACGTTCTTCGCCGAGGACGAGCGCGAGATGGAGCGCGAGATCAGGGCGAAGCTGGAGATCGGCATGGCGAGCCCGGGCGGGTATGTGTTCCACTCCGACCACTCGATCCCCACCCAGGTCAGCCTCGCCCGCTACGGCCGCGTGGTGGAGCTGGTGAAGGAGTGGGGGGTCTACGGATAGCTAGCGCTCGGCCGTCTCCAGCTCGACGACGCGGAGGCGCGCCAGGTCAAAGGTGACGCTGCGGGGCTGTCCACTGGCGCGCAGCGAGTACACCAGCTCCAGGCGGCCGTCGGGCAGGCGCAGCTCGCGCACCGGGTCCCGCACCCGATCCCAGCGGCCGCTCATGTCCCGCGCGTACACCAGCCACCAGCCGGCTGGGAGCGTGACGGACAGCTCGGCCGCGGCCGGCAGGGGGGGTGCGGTCACGGTGAGGCGGAGGCGGTTGGCCTCGGTCGCGGTCTGCACGGAGAACGAGCCCTCCGCGAGCTCTACCGAAGCCCGGCCCCCGCCCAGGTCCACACTCCCCCGCGCCGTGCGCCGGGCCATGCGAGCAACTATCCCGGCCTCTCCGGCGGGAGGCTCGCCGAGGCGGGCAACGAGGTCGAAGCTGGCGTCTGGGTGTGGGAGCGGCCGGGCGCGGTGGGGCGCAAGGAGAGAGAGCAGGTCAACCAGCAAGGGGTCGGTATCAAGGTAGACATTCCCCTTGTTGTGTACCCAGAGCTGGGGCGGCCCGGCCCAGGCTCGCACCCAGTAGCCCCGCGGGGTGGCGCGCCAGCCGGCGGGGGCGGCGCGGCGGGCGATGATGATCGCCGACGCCCCCTCGGGCGGCGGGCCGGCGTGCTCGGCGACGGGGTACTGCTCGTCACGGTGTCGCAGCAGCTCCCGCGCCAGGAGCCGCGCGTGCTCGGGGGAGCGGTCGTGCAGGATCAGCGCCTCCCCCCGTCTCGCCAGCAGGGCCTCCGCGTCGAAGGGCGGGGCCGGCGACGCAGCGTCCCGCGGCGTCAGTGGCCGGGGCACGAACTCGACACCCCGCGGCCCATCCCGCCGCTCGAACAGGGCCCGGGTCAGCCCCATCAGCACCACCGCGGAGTCCCACAGCCGGCGCTTCTCGCCGCCCCAGGCGGAGTCGTACAGGTCGTGGAACTCCCACACGCACCCGGTGGCCGAGCACAGCCGCGGGACGCGGCCCACCAGCTCCGGCAGGAAGGCGGAGGCTGGCGAGCCGGCCGCCGCCCACAGCACGTACCCGATCGCCCCGCCCTCGATAGTCGCGCTCCGCGCGTGCGACCTCATGCCGCCCTCGAACCCGAGCCGGCGCCAGCTCTCCACCAGCCCCGCCGACAGATGGGGGTCAGCGGCCGGGACCGCGCCCAGCACCGCCCCTCGGGCGAGCACGCCGGGGGCCAGCGACAGATCAAGCGACCCGTCCCCACCCCGCCCCACGGCGTACCACTCGGCCTGGCCGCGGCGAGGGATGAAGCGCTCGAGCCCACGACGGGCGGTGGCCGCCATCGCCCGGTAGCGTCCAGCGCGCTCCTCGTCGCCGACGCGGGCGGCGAGGTCCGCGCCGTACTCGGCGGAGGCAATCAGCAGCCACGAGTTGCCGAGCAGGTCGTCCAGCTCGCGCACCGGCGCGGCGAGCAGCCAGGTCTCGTCCCCATTCATGGGCTGCAGGCCGCTCTCGGGCACCGCGGCCGCGTCCAGGCAACCGCTGACCAGGTCCCAGTAGGGTGCGGGATCCAGGCCGCCCAAGCGCTCCGCGTCCCGCACCATGAGCACCAGATAATGGGGCAGCTCCACCCCCGCGTATCCCCAGGGGACGGGCTTGCCGCTCGGGATCTCATACGAGGAGGCCACACCTCCTGCGCGCCAGGCGCGGTGGAAGAAGTCGAGGCCGCGCCGGGCCTCCTCCGGGCGGCCGAGTTCCAGCAGAGCGCGCTGGACCCAGTAGCTGTCGCGGATCCAGGCGCGGTTGTGCGGGTAGCGCAGCGAGCCGGTGTGCAGGGCCTCGGGGCCGACGTGGCTGCGGACGAGGCAGAGGAGGGAGTCGAGCAGGTCGTCCATGCGCTCGTCGCCGGTGTGCAGCGCCGGGGTGGCGCACCAGCGCTCCCAGTCGGCGCGGGTGTCCTCCAGAAGGGCGAGCAAGTCGTCGAGGCGAGTCTCGGCGCGGAGCACATCGTCGCGGAGCTTGCCAGGCTCGGCGGCAGCCACGACCAGAAGTGCGGCGGCGCGTCGCTCGCCGGGCTCCAGCCGGCCCAGCCGCAGCGTGAGTGAGTTCTCGCGGGCGTCCATACGGGTGTCGGAGACGAAGGCCAGCCCCTCGCCCCGCCACCACACCCGGTCCTTGGCTCGCCGCCACTCGCCTGGCGCCAGCGCGGTCACGACGATGCTCACCTCCCGACGGCTGCGGGTGGTGTTCTCGACCATCAGCCAGCGGGCGAGGAAGTTGTCCTCGGGGGCCATGGGCGCGAAGTCCACACAGGTGACCGTCAGGCCAGGGCGGCTGCTCTCCGAGACGGCGATGGCGCTGCTGCGCACGCGGCGGAGCGACTGCTCCTCGAAGCCGCCCAGCGGCTCCGGCTCTCCGCCGTCGAGCGAGACCGCCATCGTGAGCGAGCGCGCGAAGGGCCGCTCCCTCCGCCGGTCACCCCAGAAGACGTCCACGCTCGTCAGGTCGTCCTCGCTGCACCCGATGGCCGCGAAGACGTTCGGGCTGCCAAGGGTCAGCCCGTCGGGCCGCGAGGGCTGCGCGGGCTGGCGGACCTGCCGGCGGAAGGTGCTCCAGGAGGAGAACGACTGGTGCTCCAGCCAGCCCGCCAGCTGGTCGGCGCGGGAGACGCCGCGGGGCGGCGGCGCGCAGCCGGCCCCAAGGGCCCAGAAGCCGACGATCACTGACATGAGGAGCGAAACGCGCCTTGCTGGGTCCATCGAACGCGCTCCACCGTGCCGGCCTGTGAACCGGCCTCAGATGGGTGGGAATAGGTCCTCGTTCAGCTCCACCCCGAGACCCGGGCCCTCGGGCACCGGGAGGTGGCCGTCCTTCACCTCCAACACCGGCTCCCGGAACAGACGCTCCCAGTTCGGGTTGGGCTCGATGTTGTACTCCTGGGAGTAGCGGATGCTCGGGGTGCTGGCGGCCAGGTGGAGATTGGCGACAGTGCTGAAGGGCTGAGTCTGGTGCGGGGTGCAGACACAGCCAAAGGCTTCGGCCAGATGGGCTACCTTCTTGCAGACGGAGAAGCCGCCCGCCTTACAGAGGTCGGGCTGGACGATATCCACCGCGCCGCGGGCGAGCATCTCGCGGAAGCGGACGAGTTGCCAGTCCTGCTCGCCGCCGGCCACCGGGAGGTCGAGCGCGGCGGCGACCTTGGCGGTGGAGTCCAGGTCCCAGTACGGACAGGGCTCCTCGAAGTGGAAGACCCTGTAGTCCTGGAGGACCCGGCCCAGCTCGATGGCCCGGGGGGCGGTGAAGCAGCTGTTGCCGTCCACCATGATCTCGATGTCGTCGCCGAGGGCCGCCCGAACCTCCCTGACAAGCGCAACGGAGCGGCCGCACCGCTCGTCCCGGTCGAAGCCGAAGGTGCTGCCGACGCGCACCTTGACCGCGGTGAAGCCGTGGCGCTCGACGAGGCGGGCGAGACGCGTCGCCTCCTCCTCGGGCGAGATGTCGCGGCGCATGCTCGAGGCGTAGACGCGGATGCGCTGGCGGTAGGCGCCACCCAGGAGCCGGTAGATCGGCTGCCCGACCGCCTTGCCCATGATGTCCCAGAGCGCCATCTCTATGCCGCTGAGAGCGATCGCCATGCTCTGGCCGGCGAGCTTGTAAGTGGAGACGATGCAGCGCTCCACCAGGGCCTCGACGTCGAAGGGGTCCCGGCCCACCACCAGCGGCGCGAGGGCGTGCTCGAGGTGGGCGGCGACGAGGGCGTTGTTCATGGGGCTGCACTCGCCCCAGCCGACCACCCCCTCATCGGTGTGGACACGCACCAGCAGATTCGGCTCGATATGGACCGGCTCGACCCGCGTGATCTTCATGCTAGCGCTCCGCCTGCGCGCAGCCGATGTCCACCGGGCCGTCGTCCGGTAGGGTCGCCCCGTAGTAGTCCCGCGGGCCCATGTCCGGCAGCCGCCGCCCGGCGCCCCGCCCGGGAGAGTCGGGCCGCAGACGGTAGTCGCCCGCGGCCGGGTCGGCGAACCGGGGGTCGCCGGCGACCTCATCCCGTCCGCCCGTGACCGCGTGCAGCTCGGCGAGCGAGCCAAGCTGTCGCCCCTGGATCTCGAAGCGCAGCCCGCCCGCGGCGCGGTGGTAGAGGTTGTTGCGGAACTTGTTCGCCCCGATGGCGAAGGCCGACTTGACCACCGGGATGTCCTCCGGCGACTCGACCACGAAGATGTTGTTCGCGATCAGGTGACCTCGGGTGTCGCTGGTGAACTTCAGCGGCGACGAGACACGGGTAACCAGGGTGTTGTTGTAGGCCTGGCAGTCAACCGATTGCCAGAACAGCAGGCCGCTGTAGTCGTTCTCCAGCCCGTCGTTGACCGAGAGGTTATACCGACAGACACACCGCTCACACGGCCACTGCTCGGGGTCCCACGAGCAGATGAGATAGCCGGCGCCTGCGTTGTCGTGCGAGTAGTTATACTGGATGACGCAGCCCTCGCATCCGCCGTCGAGGTCGAAGCCGCCGCCATCCGCCGGCTGCCCGCCGGTATGGTTGTCGTAGGCCTCGCAGAACTGGATCACACAGTCCTTCGCCCAGGCGTACCAGATGGCGACCGGGCTGTGGTCCTCGGGCGCGACGCCGAGGCCGGTGCGGTAGGCTACGCAGTGCTCGATGACTCCGTCGCGGCTGCAGAAGGGCACGATCCCGTCGCCCCCGATATCGTGGACCACACAGTGAGAGATGCGGAAACCGGGGAAGAAGTCCCACCCATAGTTGGGGTGTGCCCAGAACTGGATGCCGCAGCTTGCCGCCGAGATCTCGCACCGCTCGATCGTCACCTGCCGAAAAGCGGGATGGGGCTGCCCGGTGGCGAGCAGGTAGATGCCGGGGCCGCTGGTGTCGTGGATCACGCAGTCCTCCACCCGCAGCCCGTCGCACAGCTCCTCCTGGGAGAAGAAGATGCCGCACGTGCCGCCCGTGATCTTGCGCGTCGGGTTGAGGTCATTGGCGCTGGTCAGCTCGAGGCCCTCGATGCGCCAGGCGGAGATGGGTCCGGCGGCGCTGACGGCATGGTCGCGGCCGCCGTGGATGCGGGGGCGCGGCCCGTCGCCGTAGGCGCCGAGGGTAATGGGCCGATCGGGCGTCCCGCGCCCGGCGAGCTTCAGCCCCTCGCGCCACTCCGATCCCCGCTTCAGCAGGATGCGGTCGCCGGGCCCGAAGGTCTGCCGGCTCGCCCGCGCCAGCGTCCGCCACGGCGCCTCCGGGCTGGTGCCAGGGTTGCCGTCGTCGCCGGCGGTCGAGTCTACATAGTGCAGGGCCATATCCACTGCCTCCCGCGGTCTGTTCTCCACAGCCCGCCTCCCGCCCTCCCCTGCTGCGCCGCGGGCTCAGAAGCGCCCGGCTGTCAGCAGCCCCACCAGGGCCCACAGCGCGCCGTTCAGCAGATCGCCCAGAACGAGGCCGATCGCCAGCGGCACCGTCGCCCGGTAGAGACGCAGCCCCCCATAGCGTACGACCAGAGTCTTGGCGAGCCAGCCTATGAAAAACGGCATGTAGAAGACCTGCATGCCCCACGTGTTTGCCGCCAGGTAGCCGACCGGGTGGAAGGGCCACCACCAGAAGCGCAGCCGCATCATGCCCAGCACGACCACCACCGCCGCCCCCGCGCCGAGGGCGGCCAGCCCGTGCAGGTCGGGATTGGCTAGGGCTGGGTTGGTGAGGAAGTTGACGATGCGGCCTCCGTCGCCGATGGACTGGGGGCCTATCCAGCCGATGCGGCTGACTCCCATACCGAACCACCCATAGTGGTAGGTGGCGGCGAGCAGGGAGAGGGAACCGGCCGCCAGGGCGAGCAGGAACGCGCCGACGGCGGCGAGGGTCAGGCGCCTGGGGTCAATGCGCGCAGAGTCGGCGATCTTGAACGTCTCGAGCGCGGCCCCGGTGGTGACCTCATAGGAGTAGCCGAAGCCGGGGGTGTAGGCCCAACGGGTGGAGATCAGGCTGACCAGCTCGCTGACCCGCAGGGCGCGGACCCCGAAGGGCACCAGCATCAGGTCCTGGATTTGGATCGGGAAGCACAGGAACCCCAGGCCGGTTTCGGCGCGGAGGCGGGCCCAGGTGGCGAAGTACGCGATGATGAGCGCGACCAGAGCGGCGGCGAAGACGATGCGGCAGCCGGCGGCCCACAGGAAGTAAACCATGAAGGCGCAGCCGCCAGCGAAGCCGAGGAAGGCCCACCGGTAGGGGATCGGCTCTCCCGCGTCCTCGCCCCTGCCGCGGGGCCGCAGGGCGGCGCGGGCGGCGTGGCCCAGGTGGGGCCGGGCGACCCAGAGGCTCCAGCCGAGCAGGGCGAGCAGCGCGCCGCCGCCCTGGTAGTAGGGCGCGGGGAAGGCGGTGCTCCACCAGTCCTCGGGCCGCTGAGGCGTGGCGCCGGCGGTCACCGCGGCGACATGGAGGGCGAGCCGCACCAGCCAGAAGAACCAGCACGAGAACGAGAGTTCCTTGGGGATGAGGTAGGTGATGGCGATCATCCAGGGCCAGACGAGGAAGCTGAGGTCTCCCAGGCCGGCGAGCGGGCCGGTGGGCTGCCAGGGCACAATCACCCCCGGGCCGACGGGGAATCGGGGCAGCGCGGGGACGCGCTCCGAGAGCGAGCTCAGGAAGGTGATGGAGAGTGAGACCAACAGCCCAAGCCAGAACGCCCATCCCCGTGGAAGCCGGGCGCCGGCGCGGCCGTGTCCATCGGCGTCGCGGACCATCTCGAGCGGGATCTGGGCGATGGGGAAGGTGAGCCTCTCGCCGGTGATCCACTGGCGCTGCAGCAGCGACATCAGACAGAGCGTGGCCCCGAACAGCGCTATCATGAACCCGGCCCACGCCGCCAGCGGCGTCCACCACAGCGACCATGGCACCGGGGCGCGGCCCTCGAAGAACCCCTCGACGGCGGCGAACTCGGTGGGCGCGAACCAGGCCGGGACATGAGCCAGGAACAGCGTCTCCCAGATCGGCTGAGCGCGGGCGGTGTAGTAGTAGGCGATGGACTTGACGATCATCCACACCAGCACCCCGTGGCTGAGCAGGGGAGCCGAGACCAGCAGCAGGCAGTAGACAACCAGCAGCTCGCGGCGGCTGAGGGCGATGCGCCGCAGCCCCGGGGCGGCCATCAGCGCGGTGATGAGGAAGAGGGCCACCACGGGCGCGATCGGAGGACAGCCGGCTCCCAGGGACTCGTGGCCGGTGGTCCAATCGAGGCGGGCCCAGACAACCTCGACCCAGAGCGCGGCGGCCATGATGGCGGCGAGCGCGCCGGCCGCGATGAGGAGGGCGCGCCCGGTCACGCCGCTGCCGCGGGCTGGCTGGACCGACGCCTGTGCTGGGTGTCCGCCGGTCATCTCACCTCCGCGCCGGCTTCGGGAGAGACCGCCGACGAGAGCAGTGGGGGCGCGCCGCCCCCCGACACGCGCCGCGCCCGCCGGCCGGACGGCTAGTCGGCGGGCTCGCCGGAGGCCTCCTCGTCGGCCTGCTGGCGCTTGCGCGCCTGGGTGAGGCCCTTGCGCACCCCGCTGACGAAGGCGGCGAGGTTCACCACCGGGCCGGCGACCGTATCGGAGGCGGCCTCGACGTTGCGCGCCACCCGCGTCACTGCGGACTCGACGACCTCGCCGATGCGCTTCGCCCGCCCGCCGACCTCTTCGGCGGCGCTGCTGAGCGGCTCGGCGGCGGCCTTGAGCTGCTCGGAGACCTCCCTCATCTGCCGCGCGGCGCGCACCTTCAGCCGGCGCACGGATACGATGAGGTAGACCAGAGCGACGATCAGACCGAGCCCGACCAGAGACCACACGATGATGTAGAGCGTCACAAACGCGGCCAGCCACGCGGGGAGCCCGAGCACGGCGTCATCCATGGCGACCTCCATCCCCCTCGATACCCTGTCTGTCACGCCTATTCTAGGAGGCCAACCAAGCCAGGTCAATGCCCCCGAGGCGCGCGGGCAGGAGCGCGGGCCCGGCGCGCCGAAGCCCGGGAGGGCAGGCAACAACCTCCGAGGGACCTCCAGTGGCGCCGCGCCTTGTGGCCGATAGCATGTTGGGCCGGCTCGCGAGGTGGCTGCGGGCCCTGGGCTTCGATGCGGCCTACCACCCCTTCGTGGACGATCATCAGGTGATCGCCTGGGCGCGCGCTCGAGGCGCGGTGGTGCTGACCAGAGACACGAGGATGCTGAGGCCGGCGGACGTGCGCGTCTTGCTGGTGGAGCACGACACGCTGGAGCGGCAGCTCGCGCAGGTGGTGGCCGAGGCGCCCCTCGATCTGGCGCAGGCGCGGCCGCTGACCCGGTGCACGGTGTGCAACGAAATGCTGGTGGGCGCGACCAGGGATGAAGTGTGGAATCGCATACCGCCCTACGTCTACCTTACTCGAGAGACCTTCGCGCGCTGCCCCGGCTGTGGGCGGGTGTACTGGGAGGGCACACATGTGCCCCGGCTGCGGGCGCGGCTGGCCCGGCTAGCCGCCGAGGCCGGGCAGGGGAAGCCGTGAGCGCCGCGGGCCCGCCACGGCCGCGGCGGCTGCTGCTTTTCCTGGTGGGGGCCGTCGCCTGGACGCTCCTGTCGAGCTACCCCAACCCGGCCGTGCTTTACCGCAACCTGGCGCGCTACCGGCGCTTTCCCCTGGATCCCGAGGTGGAGGCGCGCATGGGCTGGGACCTCCCGGACAGCCCGGCGGCGGTCGAGGCCTTCGTTGACAGCTACCTTGCCCCCTGGCCCGACTGGCCCCTCTACCGGGTGCCCTGGTACGTTCCCACGGCGCTGGAGGCGGCGCGGGCCGGCCGGGGGGACTGCGAGGCCAAGGCATTCCTGCTCGCGAGCCTGCTGGAGGGCAAGGGGATACCCTTCGAGATCAGGGCCTCGCTCAACCACATCTGGGTGCACTACGAGGGTCGGCGCCCGCGGGAGGGGGAGCGGAGGGAGCTGGCCTACATCGAGGGGCAGCCCGGTCGCCTACGCGTCCGCTGGCCCCAGGAGCTCGACTGGCGAGAGGTGCTGGCAATCCAGCGCCGGCACCTGTGGGACGCGATGCCGCTGGCACGGAAGGCGATCTGGCTGCTCGGCCTAGCGTGGCTGGCGGCCGTTCTGGCGGCGCTGGGCACACCGCGGGCGCAAGGCGATGTAGCCTCCGACTGGCGCCCGCCCCTTCGCCCGTACGCGGGCCGCGCGCTCTTCCTCGCGGTCCTGTTTCTCGCCTTGATCGCTGTCGCGCCGTCCCTGCGCCGAAGCACGCCGGCACGCTGGACGCTGGCCGACGCATACGAGGCGGCGGCGCTTTCCCTGCTTGTGGGGGCCTGCCTGACCTGGGCGGGTCTGCCCCACCGCCGGCTGGGGACATCGGTGAGGGAAGGTGGCGCCGGACTCGAGGTCACCTCCGCCCTCGGCCCCTGGGTGCGGCGCCGGGAGGTGCGTGCGGACGACATCGCCCACCTCGAGCTGGAGGCCTCCCCGGGCGGCCTGAGACCGTGGACGCTGGCGGCCGCCTTGCGCTCCGGCGAGCGCGCGCCCCTCGCGCTTCGCCGCGGCGAGGTGGAGGCGCGCCGGTTGCTGCGGCACCTGGGCCTGGCGCTGAACCGGCCGGTGGTGGTGCGCTCCGGCGACGCCGAGTATCGCGCGATGCCCGACGAGATCGCTCTCAACCTGCGGGCCCGCGCCCAGCGCCGTCCGCCCGCGCAGCCCCCGGGCGATCCGCCGCCAGGCTGCGACCTGCGCGTGGAGGGCGAGCCGGGGCGCTGGGCGGTCGGCTATCCGGGCCCGGACAGGGGCGGGCGATGGGCGCTCGTGGGGCTGGCCGCCTTCCCGGTGGCGGTGGCGGGGCTCGCCACCGCGTGCCTGCTGGTCGCGCCGCGGGTGCTGCTGTTCTGGGCTGGGTGGATCGTCGCCATGGCGCTGCTGAGCTTCACGGTATACCTGGCTTTGGTGCTGCGGGGCGAGCTGCTCTCCCGCCTGAGCGGCGCCGGGGTGGAGGTGGCGGAGGAGGGCGTGCGATACCGCGACTCGGAGGGGCGCACAGAGCAAGTCCCCCTCGAGCAGGTCGAGTCGGTCGAGCTGGGCCGGCAGGGCGAGGCGCCGACCATCGCCATCGTCTCGCCCGAGCGCGTGCTGCATGTGCGAGGCCTGTGCGACCCGATGCACCTGCCGTGGCTGCGCCGCGCCATCGAGCACGCGGTGTGCACGGTCGGGCCCCAGCAGCCAGACCGATAGAGCCTGTTCTCGCCTCCTCAGCTGGTCGCCGGCGGGTGGACGGCGGTGCGGGCGAAGTAGGACTTGAACAGCCGCAGCAGCGGCGTGTCCGCGTGGCGGGCCTTGTCAGCGGGGTCGGGGGACATCTCGATATCCATCACCTCCCAGCCTCGCAGGTCCCAGTAGGCCCAGGACCACCCCCAGCGTTCGTATAGCTCGAGCTGGTCGCGCAACCACTCCACCGCGCCAGGCGCGTACCGGGCGCAGCCGAACTCGCCCACGAAGATGGGCGCTCCGTGGGCCTCCTGGAAGCGCCGGACCGGCGCGAGCTTGCGCGCGATCGCGGCGGCGTCCCAGCGCAGGTCGGGCTCGTCGGGGTCCACGAACCCGGGGTAGGCGCGGCCGTCGCCGGGCTTCTGGTGGGTGTAGTAGTGGGGTTGGTAGAAGTGCACGCTATAGAGGGTGCGCGGGTCGGCGACGGGCTCCAGGTAGTCGAAGGTGTGAGGGTAGGCCCAGCCGGTGGAGTTGATGATGACGGGGGTGTCGGGGTCCTCCTCGCGGATGGCCTCCACCGCGCGGCGGGCCAGCAGGTTCCAGTCGGCCGGCGTGTCCTTGGCGATGGTCGGGAACACCTCCGGCGAGCGGTCGCGGCCCGCGAACAGGTCCTCTGGGTGGGGCTCACACATCAGGTCATAGCCAACCAGGATGTCGTGTCCCCTGAGCCGGCGGGAGGTCTCCCGCCACATGCGCACGAAGGCGTCGTGGTAGCGGAAGTCCTGCATGTGCCGCAAATCGGTGTTGAACTCCTCCCGTCCGGGGAGGCTGCGGTAGTTGATGGCCGCGAAGAGGCCGGCCTCGCGTGCGCGTGCGAGGCTGGTCTCAATATCGCGGAAGGCGTCGGGCTGGAGCGCGAAGGGCTCCTCGAACCCCAGGATGCTGAAGACACCGAAGGACACGAAGTTGGCGCCCCAACTGCGCAGGGCAGAGAGGTCGGCGACGGTGTGGTGGGGGAAGGCGTTGGCGCCGCGCAGCTCACCCGCGCGCCACAGCTCGAAGCGGTCCACGATCACCTCCGGATGATGTCGTGCGGCCGTGTTCTCCGGGCCGGAGCGAGTTCCCTACACCGGGCGGCGAAGGAGGCCGCGGGGCACGGGGAGAACATCGGCGGATACCACTCACCCCTCGGAGATGCGCGATGGCACTCGTGAAGGTGGATCTGGATCGGCGCCTGGGCGTCATAGACCGCAAGGTGTACGGGATGTTCATAGAGCACCTGGGCCGGTGCATCTACGGGGGCATCTACGAGCCGGGGTCGCCCCTGGCCGACGACCGGGGGTTCCGACGGGATGTGCTGGAGGCGGCGCGGGGGCTGCGGCCGCCGATCCTTCGCTGGCCGGGGGGCAACTTCGCCTCCGGCTACCACTGGCTCGACGGGGTCGGCCCGCGGGAGCGCCGGCCGGCCCGGCCCGAGCTGGCCTGGCGCACCGTGGAGTCGAACCAGTTCGGCACCAACGAGTTCATCGAGTACTGCCGGGCGCTGGCCACGGAGCCCTACCTGTGCGCGAACCTGGGCTCGGGGACGCTGGACGAGGCCGCCGCGTGGGTCGAGTACTGCAACCGGGAGCCGGGCACCGGCTACGCCAACCTGCGGGCCGAGCACGGCTACGCCCGGCCGCACAAGGTCGTCTACTGGGGCCTGGGCAACGAGATGTACGGCGACTGGCAGATCGGCCACAAGTCGGCGACCGACTACGCCAAGTTCGCCCGCCAGTGCGCCCAGGTGATGCGGGGCATGGACCCCGACATCAAGCTCGTGCTCTGCGGGGCACAGAACCTGGACTGGGACCGGGAGGCGCTGGGCCGCTGCGCGGATCTGGTGGACTACATCTCCTACCACTGCTACTGGGGGCCGGTCCAGGGGCAGGACGCGCACTACTCCACGCTCGCGCAGCCCTACCGCTCTGAGCAGTACCTGCGCTTCCTCTGGGCGCTCATCGAGGAGGTGAGGCGAGAGCGCCGCGTGAGGCGCCCGATCAAGATCGCGGTGGACGAGTGGAACGTGTGGTACCGCGTGCACGACAACAAGCTGGAGGAGCGCTACGACCTGACCGACGCGCTCGCGGCGGCGATCTACCTGAATATGATGCGGCGCAACTGCGAGGCCATCGGCATGGCGAACCTCGCCCAGATGGTGAACGTCATCGCGCCCATCTTCACCAGCCCCGAGGGGATGTTCCTCCAGACCATCTACCATCCGCTGCGGCTGGCCGCACAGAAGAGCGGCGCGGTGGCGCTCGACGCCTATGTGGACAGCGACGGCTACGCGGCTGAGTACCTGGGCCTGCCGCGCGTGCCCTACCTGGACGCGCTGGCCACCCTGGACGAGGGCACTGGGACGCTGTTCCTGTCCCTGGTTAACCTCAGCAAGAGCGACGCCCAGGCGGTGGAGATACGCCTGCAGGAGGGCGACCTGGCGCCGGAGGGGCAGGCCCACGTCGTGACCGGCGAGGGGCCGGAGGTGGTGAACGACTTCGGGGTCGAGGCGGTCTCGCCGCGGACCGAGCCGATCTCGGGCGCGGGCGCGGCCTTCACCTACCGACTGCCACCGCTGGCGCACGCGGTGCTCGAGCTGAAGGTGAGATAGCGCCCGCCCTTACGGCCTCTCCCAGTCCCCCGCCAGGCAGACGAAGCGATAGCCCAGGGCCTTGATACCCTGCACCACCTCCTCGAGGAGTTCCAGGTCCAGGAAGGGGTGGAAGTACGCGCTCGCCCAGCCATCCCGGACCACCAGGTTCCTCTCTGCGGCGCGCAGGACGTCCTCGGGGAAGCGCGCTCCGTACGGGCCCGTGCCGAAGGGATCCACGTGGCCGACGTTCTCGGGGACGATGCGCTGGCCGTAGACATCCTGCTCGATCACATAGGGGAACAACTGGTCGAGGAAGCGCAGCTCCCCGTCGGGCTCGCTCACCAGGGAGTAGAAGACCCGCTGGATGGTGAGGGGGAAGTTCTCGGCGAAGACGCGGTAGGCCAGGGGCGAGGCGGTGTAGTGCGGCGTCTCCCAGGCGACGGCGGCCAACCCGTTGGCGGCCAGCTCGGCTCTGGCAGCGTCGAGGCGGGCTTGCACCCAGGCCTCGGACTCCTCGGGCACGGGGCCGATGAAGATGTTCTCGTAGCCGGGGCCCAGCTCCACCCGGTAGAACTCGTAGTCGTCTCGGCTGGCGCCGGTGTAGGGATTCGGGACCGAGGAGTACTGGTGAGTGTAGCCGTGCAGCACGATGCTGCCCCCCCGCGCGACCATGTAGTGCAACGCATCCACGAACTCGGGGCGCTCGCTCAGCGTCACCCGAAGGGGCACGCCGCCGCTGTACACGCCCAGGGGATCGTAGTGGACGGGGATGAGGGCGACCGCGAAGGGCACCCCTTCGGCGTGAAGCAGGTCGGCGATGGCGCGGAGCTGCTCTGGCGGGGTGAGGGGGTCCACGTCCTCGATCCTGATGACCGCGCGGCGCGACTCGGCGTGGTGGAAGCCGAGCACGTCGTGGAGCAGGTCGGCGAAGGCGAGGTAGCGGTCCTCCTCGGTCACATATGAGAACGGAACGTCGCCGACATACCACAGGTTCCGGCCCTGGATCACGTACGGCGTGCACTCGCCCGCCTGGGGGCCCTGGGTGACGCAGGCCATCGCCCACTCCCGGCAGAGTTCGCGGTCCAGCACGGTGACGATGCCGAGATCGAGGTACTCCCCGTAGCGCTCCAGCGTCTGCCCCTTGTAGTAGACCACATCATAGTTCTCGAAGGACAGACCGTCGAACCCGAACCCGAAGCGGGACTCGAACTCCGGCTCGACCCAGGCAAGCTGCCAGATGTTGTAGCCGAGCCAGCACACGGTCGTGTCGGTCTGCATCACGTCATCGAGGAATCCCTGAGGCAGCGCGTTGTCCCATGTCGTGCCCACGTAGAAGGTCGCCGCATACTGGTCCATCTCGCCCGCGAGGTACCCCTCCACCGGCCGCATGTCATAGGCGACCGGGAAGTGGCCGATCAGGTTCGCGAGCTGCATCCCGAACAGCTCGCCCAGCCACGCCCACTCGCCCGAGTGGTCGTAGAGGATCAGAACCCTGCCGGAGCCGACGATCAGGCGGGGCTGCCGCGGCAGCTCGTGGACCTCGCCTGCGGCGTTCTGAACGCTGACGACGAGCGTGTGCTCGCCTGCCTCGACCCAGCCCCGCAGGTCCCAGTATAGAACGAGGTAGGGGTCTCCGCTCGCCAGGGCCGCCTGCCTGGCGGCCTCGAGCTCCGAAGGCGTCAGCGAGACGGCGGCGCGGGCGGCGATCACCCAGCTCGCCCCCGCCTGCCGGCGCAGCTCGAAGGTCACCTCCCAGCGTCCGCTCTCACCTGCGGCCAGGCCGGGGCCGAGCCGCGCGGCGTCGAAGGCGATGTAGGCGAACCCCGGGTCGGTCGTCGTGGGGGCTGCCGGCGACGACCAACCGTAGTAGGGGGCCTCAGCCGGGTCCACCGCGCTGAAGGCCGGCCCGCCCAGGACCACCGCGACATCGGTCGGCCGCACGAAGGCGCGCCAGACGAACACGGCCATCTGATCGCGGCTGACCACCACCTCGGGCCGGTAGGTGCGGTCCCAGTAGCCGGCGACGATCCCTTGCTCGGCGCAGGCTGCGATCTCGCCGGCCGCCCAGAAGTCTGTCGGCACATCATCGAAGGGCGGCTCCTGCGGCTCGCCGACCTCGTAGCCCCGGGCGCGAGCGACGAACACCGCCATCTGCGCCCGGTCCACCACGCCCTCCGGCAGGTACAGACCGTCGGGGTAGCCCCGCACGACGCCTTGCCGGACGCAGGCGAGGATCTCGGCCGCGGCCCAGTGGTCAGCAGGCACATCGGGGAAGACATCCTCGAACGGCGGCGGCGTCTCGTACCGGGCGGCGCGGGAGACGAAGACCGCCATCTGGTCCCGACTCACGGGATACTCGGGCCGGTAGGTCCCGTCTCCATAGCCAGCGACGATGTGGGGCAGCCGGCCCGCGCACTCCTCGATGTAGAAGCGGGCCCAGGCCCCCGTCGTCCCGGGCTGGATGTCGGGGAAGCGGCTGATGACCACCCACTCCCCCGCGGCCTCGGCGGCAACCGGCTGGCCATCCCGCGCGAGCGCCCAGTAGCAGGCGAGGCCGTCCGCGGCGCCCGTCTCCGCTTGCCCGCCGGGCTCATAGGCAAGCGTCGTCCAGGGTGGTGCGGTGACCGCGAAGTCGAACCGCCGGCTCTCGCCCGGCGCCACGGGAGGGGTCACCCCGGCCTCGGGGACGAGCAGCAGCCCCCAGCGGTTGGCGGACGAGAAGGGCGCGGCCGGCTGATCTACCGACAGCAGAGCGTGCCCGCCGCCCCACTCCGCGTCGCCGTCGTTTTCAGCCTCGATGGAGACCTCCCCCTCCTCGTCCCACAGCAGGGACGCCGGGGCCCGCACCTCGCGGACCGCCCAGCTATCGGAGCCCGCCCCGGGGCTGACGGCAGACCCAACCAGCAACAGCAGCAGCACGGGGGCCAACACAGATCGCGCCATCACACCCTCTCGCCTGCCAGTGATGTAGCCCACGCTTTGCAGCTCTGGGGACGGAGCGCTCAGCGGCTCCCTGGTCATCATCAGTATTCCACTTCCCGCCGCAGTTCACTCCATGCAGCAGGCGGCTCAGTCCGACAGCAGAGGGGAGGGGAAGCTTGCTGACA
>Ga0209102_1000317_pt1 | contig 33086 bp, 31 predicted proteins | sample ConPoolayeHmetaG_FD_185483 | JGI IMG/M metagenome (GOLD analysis project Ga0209102, IMG submission 185483) | Hot spring microbial mat communities from California, USA to study Microbial Dark Matter (Phase II) - Cone Pool mat layer H metaG... ...
GTCTTCGATGGCTTGTAAATTAATGTAATTGTTCGCCTCGGTGGCTCAGCGGCTAGAGCAACGGCCTTGTATCCGCTGAAAAGTAAGGAAAGCCGTGGATCGCGGGTTCAAATCCCGCCCGAGGCTCTCAATATGCGTTCCAGTTGTTTAGTCTTTCATTTTTTACATTTCAAATGTTGTTTGGGACGTTCTTTCATGCTGCGTGCTTTTTTTGTGTAAGTTGTTGAGGGGGGAGGGGGGTATATATAGTCGGGTCAGCTTTTCTGGCCATCTTGCCTATTCTTATGCCTGTTCAGTGCGCATTGAAACTTTTTTCTTTATATAGTCGCTGTGGAAACACTGGAATTGCGGAATCCGTGGCAGCGTCGATGTCTTTTGATGTTAGGGAATTGGTTTGAGATTGTTGTCTCTCAATTCATTTTTTGTAGAGAATCCGTTTAGAAAACTTTTTCTCTTTTAATAAGTTGACGGTTTTCAGTTTCACTCAGCATGCTGGTATTCATTCTTCTAGGATAGTTTTTATTATGAGTTCCTTTGCCCTCTTAACTTCATTAGCAGAAATATATTTTTCAAGACCTAAGTTTTTGCCGATATCCGTGTGCAAGGCCTTCTTGGTCATGCCTATGTCTCTAGCTAATACGATGCTTCTTGCAATCTTGAATCCTGCGGCTTCAACGGTTTTTCGAGAGCATTCAAAAGGGCAACCATCAACAGTGATGATCTTCTTTGCTGCTTTAGACTTTCCTAAGACAGGTTTTACTTGTAGCGGCACTGAAGGCAAACAGCCGATAGCTACTTTTTCTAGGCCAAGCTCTTTAACAGCTTCCAAGCACGCTAGTGCACTCGTTATTCCCGTATTCGACAGTCCTCCGAAACAGGAAAACAATATACACTCATGGGTCGGCATTCCTTCTTGCCATATCTTCTCCTCTGCCATTTCTATTTTTTCTCCTTCATTTTCGACAGTGATGTCATTTTTTATCCTTTATCTTACCTCTTCCACTTTACATTCTATATGCTTCCGCTTAACATTCCATACGTTAATCCGAAGGTTACGCTGCCAGCCCAAGCTATGATCATATATGTTAAGACGACTTTCCATCTTGCTATCTTTGATACCGCTAAGGCGTTAGCAACATCGTATGGTTGACCCATAAGCCAGCTAAGCAACGCACCTTTTGACATCCCTAATTGCCACATACCTCTTCCCAAAACAATTTCAACAAGAGTCGGTGTGTATAAAGGTCCTCCAATAACAGATGCAAGCAATACACCTGTGACGCCAGTTAGATAAGTTCCAACAATGTCTTCTGGCAAGTACGCCTCCACGTAGCCGACAATGACTAAACCTAAGAGAAAAAATGGCAGAATCTGCTTGGCAATGTACACAGCAAACTTCAACGCCGACAGTAGCCTTTCGTCTAAGGGTGGTTTAACGATGTCAACTGATGCTTGTCCTGCTGGAGCGGTTATTTGATGTTCTTTTTCTACTGCTTTTCCCCAAGGAGTTTTGGAAACTACGATGCCCGCAACCAAAGCGACAACTACTGATGCAACAATTCGGACTCCAGCCAATTCCCACAATATCAGTTCGCCAGTCAATAAGATACTTAGTATATTGGCAGATGGAGCCATCAACAGAAAAGTTATTGCAGGTCCAATTCCTGCACCTGCATAGAGCACACCAGTGAACAAGGGAACCATAGTGCACGAGCAGACCGTCAGGAACGGAGCGATTCCAATGGCAAGTCCATATCCCACAATTTTTCCGCTGCTCATGTATCTTGTGATTGCCTCTTTTGGAACAAACTCATACACTAAACCTGCAGCGACAAAAGCGAAAAGAAGGCATATCCAACCGTGGCTGAAGTAATCAATAAGGTAAGCAACGGGGATTTCCCAGATCGCAAGCCCGTGAAAGTCAGCAGGCTTCATCGTTGGAGCTAAAGAATAAGCCATTACTCTACTGTAAACGAGTAGGCCAATAACGGTTAACACGAAAAGTACCAATATTATTGTTCTAATCTTTCTCGTGAGGTCGGTGGGCAAGAACTAGACTTCCCTATCGAGTATTTCCTTTAGGCTTTTTTCAACCTCTGATTCGCTTGGGATTCTTCCCATGAATTTTACGACGCCGTTGACAGCTAGAGCTGGCGAAATTAAAACTCCATATTTGCCTACTGTTTCCTTTGAAATTATGTTAGCCTTTTCTACTTCAATCTTAATTCCTGACTGTCTAAACTTTTCAGCTACTTTCTCCGCAACCTTTTTTGTTGCTTGACACCTCATACAAGGGGGGTCTGGACCTATAACCTCAATTTTTACTTCTTTCATGTTCTTCACCTTTTTGGTTGATAAAAAACAATATAGCAATATTTAAATATTGTTATCAATTATCTTTAAATGGTCGCTCAAAAATGAAAGATGATAACGCGTTTAAAGCTAAAATCTTCTATGCTCTGTCAGATCCAGATAGGATTAAAATACTTGAAATCTTACGCGACGGAGAAAAGTGCGTTTGTGAAATTATTCCGCACCTTGGCCTCATTCAGCCCGTAGTTTCTAGGCATCTAAGAATTCTAAAGGAATGTGGACTTGTAACATGCAAAAAAGATAAAAATAAAAGGTTGTACTCGGTTACTAACCCATCCTTATTCCGCATAATTGACTCGGTTTCAACTGAACTCATAAAGACACTATTAGAATGCGCTATTGCTCAGATAACATAAAGATCGGGAGCACAAGTTGATTCAGGGAGAATGTTTCAATTCTTCAAAATGATGAATTTGCTTAGAAGGTTGAGTTTATGTCAGAACAACCATGGTTTCCAACCATAATTTCCGAGAAGTGTAATGGCTGCAAAGGAGCATATAAATGCGTGAATTTTTGCCCCCACGCTGTTCTAAAAATCAGGGAAGAGAAAGCGTTTGTCGCTGAACCTTTAAACTGCGTTTATGGTTGTTCACTGTGTGCCAGTTTTTGTCCAAACGACGCAATAATTTTTCCGTCCATAAAAGGACAAATTAGATTCTCTAAGAAAGAGTCATGGTTACATGAAGTTACATGCAAAAGATGTGGAAAAAAATTTTTGACGGATAGAAACACCGAATACTGTTTTGATTGCCAAAAATGGATATTGGAAAAAACTATTACGAAAAGACAGATTACTTAACCAAGGAGTTCCTTGGTTCAAAAAGGTGATAAAACAAATTGATTATCAGAGTTAAAACATGGGACGAATTCAAAAAACTCATCATTGAACACAATCCAAAAAGTTTATCATATAATGTTGCTCGTGAAGCTCCATCAAAGAATTTTACGTGTCTTAGACTTATTTTGCCAACCACAGGAAAGCAGTACGTCTTTATGGATAACGCATCTGGAGACCACCTGCGAAAAACGGGAATAAAGCTGAACGCAGATGAATCTGGTACTCTTTACATCAAGGATGAAGACGTCGCAGAGTTTGTGAGAACCCAAGTAAATAGGAAAAACTTGGAATTTCATTCTTACTGGACAATATGAAACACCGAACACTGTATATTAATAGGTTTCATGAACAATTTCTGAATTAGGAATTATTACTTAAAGATATTTATAATGTCACATAATACTTTATTTTGGTGTAGATATGACCGATCAGGTTATTCAAATGAAACCTCGGTTTCTATCGATAATTCCTTTCTCGCAGAAAGTCGGAGTTTATGAGAAGTTCGAGCTTTTAATCGACTTAGATGCAAAATTCACAAACCCATTTGACCCGAAGGAAATCGACCTACAAGCTGAGTTCACATCTCCATCTGGCAAAAAATGGAGAATCTGGGGCTTCTACAACCAATCAAGCTGGACTCACCACTGGATGGTTCGCTTCGCGCCAACAGAAAAAGGAATCTGGAAATTTGTCTTAAAAGTAAAAGATGTGGAAGGCGAGGCTGAAAGTCAGCCAGGCACGTTTGAAGCAGTTGACTCACCCCACCACGGGTTCATTAAGATTTCGCCAAACAATCGTTACTTGATGTACGATGATGGAACATCCTTTTATGGCGTCGGTCTTTGGTACAACGATGGCTATGAACAATTTAACAGGGGATACATAACTGAAGAAGGACTTGACGGGCTAAAAAGTAGAGGCGTAAACTTCATCAGTTTCTTTCACACGCCCCTTGAGACTATGGGCACTGGCCTTGGCCGATACGACCAGAACAGGTGCGGGCGTCTTGACCAGCTTTTTGAATGGTGCGAAAAACGAAACATGCACATTTCATGGAATATTTGGTTTCACTCACACCTTTCCCAAGCTGTTTGGGGTCCTTGGGGCGCTCAGTATAGACATAGTCCCTATCATCTTGTGGCTGACGCAGTCGACTTTTTTGGCAACGAAAAGGCTTGGCGGTATCAAGAGAACGTTTGCCGTTACATCATAGCCCGCTGGGGATACAGCCGAGCTTTGTTTCTGTGGTTCATTATTGACGAGATTAACGGAACAGAAGGCTGGCAACAAGGCGACAAGGAAGTTGCTGAAAAATGGTGCCAAAAAATGCATGACTTTTTCTCAAAAAATGACCCTTATGGGCGTCCAACCACGGGCACTCAAAGCGGCGGCATAAATGAGTGGTGGCCAGGCGGATACAAAATTTTCAGCATTGCAGCCCGCGAAATCTACGAGGCTCAAGGTCATCCGATACCGAAATCAGGCAAAATAAACTGCGCAGGCGAAAACCCGCTTCAGTACAGCTACCGCAACTAGGCTACCCCGGCTACTTTTTTGATTACCTCGGTATATTTTCATCTGCGCTTCCTAAAAAACATTAAGTCGTCCTTTTGGCATACGTATTCAAAGCCTGTTTCAAGTAGTGCCTTGATCTCTTCTGGTTTAGTTGCTACTTTTACGGAGAATTCGTCGCTGTATTCTCCGAATATTGTCCTTTCAACGGTTATGTAGATTTCTGTGTTTTTCAGGGTTTTGTGTCCGAGGAATTGTTTGACGTAGTAGGGGTCTTTTGTCTGGTGGTAAAGCATTGTTGCCTTCCAATGTCTGAAGGTGTGAAGGGTTATCTTCTCAAGTCTTGGGTTTTGAAGTGTGTATGCAAGTCGTTTTCTCGTTCTTTGAAATGTTTGCTTGAATGTGTTGTAGGTGGCTTCTCCGAATATTTTTTGATTGTTTTTAGGTAGGTTTTTCAGCATTGCCATAAGTTCGTTGCTAACTCTCCACATCACTCAAAGACGTAGAAAAAGAATGGAACACCCTATACGACCACATCAAGAAAGCATACAACAAAGCCGGCGAAGTAGACCAAAAACAAACCCACCTAAAAAACGTCTTCGAACAAATAACCCAAATAGAGGAACAAAGCCCAAAATGACCAAAAATAAAAAAGAATACCATTGTGAGAGTTGCGGTAGAACAATAACAGAAGAAGAATACGAAACATATAATGGCTTATGCGAAGAATGCTACGAAATAGAAATAGACGAACTCGACTACGAAGATGAATAACAAATTTACAAGATAAACCAGTGCGTTGTACACTACAGGATACTGCTCATCATGTTTGCTTGTCTGTGTCCTTCTCCGTATTGACAAGGCCTATTCTTGTTCTTCTCCAGCTTTTTCCTAAACATTTCATTCATATTCACGGATGGACACGCAAGCCTACTGCATCCAACACATAGAAAATTACGTCATACAATTCTTCGCTTAAACCTTTCTTTCAAGCATCAGCCGCCTCACCCAACTCGATAAACGCGAAAAGAAGCTTCTTCGGAACATCCTCCCTGCTATTATAGGAGCCCTTAGCCACAACAAGTGCCTCAATCTCCCGCTTCATCTCCTCCAAATCCACCACATAAACCTCCACAGCAAATAAGCAATATCATTAAACACTTTCAAATCTTTTAGAAAATTTAATATGCCATAAAATGGGTAACTGCGTTAAAAACGTGAAAAACTGGTAACAAAAACCGAGGCGCTTTTTCACTTTCCTCCTGAATGATCCATCTATACTGCGTAAAGAATGCGAATAACCGAGAATGAATCTCTGTTATATCTCATACGAACAGCCAACTCATCTCTTCTGTAATTGAAACGGGCATCTACTCAAGCAGATTATTTATTCTCTTTTTCAACATAACTTCTTGCTCTCTTATGAGCACTCTTCCCGTAAACTCTTTCCACATTTTCTTGGCTAAACCCTTCTTCAGATCTGCCAATAAAGAATTCAACCTTTTGTTTATATGCTCCTCTAAATCCGAATATTTGGCGTTTGCCCAAAATCTTTTAACGTTAATTTTTCCGAAAGAATCAAGGATTAATGCCATAGCATCAAAATGGTCTCTTGACCTTTCTGTCATTAACTTCATTACAAGAACATCATCAATCGGCGCTACCATCACACTTGTTTTAACAGAGGTGTTCTCTTCAAAATACGGTTTTATGCTTATCTCTTTGGCATTAGAGAAAAAATCTTTGGGTAATCTGTACTCCAAATTTGTACTCCAATCAATCACTTTGTCAACTGAGATGTGAAGATCAATAGACTCATGATTGATTTTCTTGCTACCCTTAACCCCAAACTCAGTTTGATCGAACCCGTACTTCAGTAACTCAAAAACACCGCGAAGAGCCGCCAAATCCCTTTTTGTTGTAACGAAGTCGATATCTTTTGTAAACCTCCAACTTCTCGATTCAGTATAGGCTCTTACCGCGTAGCCACCAATCACCATGAGACTGATTCCAAAATCCTTTGCTTCACGATTTATCCTATCCAAATCCTTCAAGCTGACAGCTTCTATTTTACTTGCTCTACCCCTCTCCAAGCTTCACACCCAAATCTTCCAAAACCTTTCGGACAATTTCCCTCGGCAAAATGGATTGAAGATCCCATTTCTCGCTTAACACCTTGTATCCCTCAAACCTTTCTTTCATTTTTTCAAGCTCTTCAGTCTCTTCTCTCGTTAATAGCGCTCTATGCACTAATTTGTTTCTCAACTCCATAAATCTTGACAGAAATACATCGTCCTTGGGGAAAATCTCGTCACTCTTTCCTTTTACATCTACCATTATTTCTTGTATAATTTCATCTCCAATTACAGGTTTATGCGCCTCAATGTTTATAGCATCAAGCAGAACCCCCAATCTCCTTGAGAAGCCCATGTTACTTGCAAGTTTTATGATCCCATCATCGCCGTGCCATTTAAGCTGGTCTTTTTTCTGCAAAATGATTGCAATAGCCTCTATTATACTTGTTTGGGTTTGCCGTTCTAAAAGCTCAATCAAGAGAAACTCAGGCTTTTCCACATAATATCCTTCCTCAGTTCTTGTCCTTATTAACTCAATTGGCCTGCTTGAATGAACAAGCTTTACGTAACTTCTTATTTTTCTCGTCTCTATCACATCCCCGATAAACACTCTGGTTTTTTCATCAGTCAAGAAAGCTATCCATTTTCCTTCGTCCTTAGATTCTATTTTAATTTCAACAACTTTTGGCGGAAACATGTAGTGATGATAATAATAAGCGGCATGACTTCCAGTTATAGCATACAAAAGCCTATCTCCTATAAAAACAAGCTTTTCAATCAAACTCTGTTTGCCAATTTTCTCCTTCTCAACCAAAGAATAAATCCCTATGGCAAAGCTGATGTCTTCCGGAGAAATCAACCTATAAACTCTCGCTCTATAATCAACATCGCTTCTCTCCTTATTCACAAACCCCCTCTGCTCCAACTCCCAAAGTATTTTAATCGCCATAACTCTACTAACCCTCAGCTCTCTCATCACATGTTCTAAAGTAAACGCTTGTCTTCCACATTTTGTCCACAGTCTGTTATAATATCTCTTCAACCAATCCGGCATTTCCTTACGCATAATAATCACCAGCAAGCAATACACTTTATTTACTCATTTAGGTAAACAAATTTAAATAGTTTACCAAAATCATTCCACAAACTCCAACAACATTACGAAAAACCAAAGAAAAAAGGGGATTTGCGGGGGAAATCTCCATTACAAGCGCAAATAGGCTGTTCAGATTCAAAATCTTTGGAAAGGCTTCAATAAGCCTGCTATCATCGGCGAATGCGGCTGGGATCACACGTACTACGAACCAGGAACACCAGGATACTTAACGATGTACCATAATGCGTTGTGGGTTAGCCTAGCAAACGGGCTGTGCTGCACACCTTTTTGGTGGTCATACACGGAGTGGATTAACGACAGCGTCGTCACCAACCAAATAAGGCACTTCGCAAACTTCGTCTCCGACATAGACTTCGCCCACCTTAACCTAGAGCCGTCTAAAATAGACGCCGGTAGCTGTGATGCCTGGGCAATGAAGAGTGACAAGCTCATTTTCGGATGGGTCGTGAACCCACGAGTCAGCGTTGCGAGAGAATCCTTCACGATTTCTGGGCTAAAGGACGGAAGCTATGAGGTACGCATCTACCACGCTTGGAGAGGACAATACTTGGACGCAGTTATGGCACAATGTAAAGATGGACAGCTCATCGTTAAAATTCCTGAACTTACAAGAACTCAAGACCATGCCGCGTACATTGGAAATGACGTGGCCTTCAAAATAGTTCCGAAATAAATGCCTAAAACAGTCATGTGAAATGGCAGAAACGCCAATCTGGTTTGGTGTACTATAACTAATCTGCTTCGGAACATGCGGACATTACGATGCGTAGAGTAAGTCACCTTTTTTTAAAAAATAATAATGTTTTTTATGGTCTGCTTGAACATCGTCACCATATAGGTATTTAAGTGTCTTTTTTTATTGTTTTTAGCAAATAGAACCAAAAAAACTGTTAAGTGACTAGTTTGGGCAAAAAGAAGGTTATCAGCGAAGAGAACCTGAGTGACATGGTTCTTCCTGAAACGACAGACGTGTTTGGAGTAGCGGTCAAGCTACTTGGCAACGACCGCGTTACTGTTAAGTGCCAAGACGGCTACGAAAGAGTGTGCAGAATCCGTGGGAAAATGAAACGTCGCGTCTGGATAAGGGTGGGCGACATCGTTCTTGTCAGCCCATGGGATTTCCAGTCAACCCAACGTGGCGATGTTATTTGGCGCTACACTAAAGGGCAAAGTGATTATTTACGGAGAAAAGGTTTACTTAAACTCTAATTTCTTTCTTAGCGGGAGGGTTTTGTGGCGTCCATTAAAGAGAGAGTAATAAAAAAGCTTGAACGTCAAGAGAAAACCTATGAAACCACGCAACTAATGAAGGAGAAAAGAAGCGAAGAATACGATGCCTTAGAAGAAGTTTTCGACCGTTCAACGCTGATGACTATATATGATCTCATGAACAAGGGTGAAATCCAAAACATCTATGGTTCAGTCAAAGCTGGAAAAGAGTCAAAACTCTACTGGGGGACAAGACCTAATGGTGAAGTTATCGCCATAAAGATTTACTTAACGTTGTCTGCAGAGTTTCGCAAAGGCATGCTTCCCTACATAGCTGGTGATCCAAGATTCAAACACGTTCGGAGAGATCCTAAAAGCCTAATTTATACATGGGCAAGAAAGGAGTACAGAAACCTAACAGAGGCGTACGCAGCAAAAGTTAGGGTTCCTAAACCAATCGCGGTGGAGAAAAATGTGCTCATCATGGAGTTTATCGGAGAAAAAGGTCAAAGCGCACCTTTACTTAGGGAAACAAACCTCCAAGACCCTCAACGTACATACAAGATACTGCTTACTTATGTTGAGAAACTTTTTAAAAAGGCGAAACTTGTTCACGGAGACTTAAGTGAATACAATGTTATGATATGGAAAAACAATCCTGTAATTTTCGACATGTCCCAATCCGTAAACTTGGAACATCCAAACGCTATGCAGCTGTTGAAAAGAGACATAGAGAATCTTAACCGATACTTTAAAAGAATCGGTGTAAACGTTACTTCAACTGAAGATGTCTTTAGGAGGGTAAGTGGTGCCTCAAATGTTCGTTAAAATTCCAAAAGAAAGAATCGGGGTCTTAATTGGACCAGAAGGCAGAGACAAACAGCGCATAGAAGAAACCCTTCGTGTCGAGTTGCAAATTGATAGTCAAACTGGTGATGTTACAATAAATCTAAATGAAGGCGTAAATGACCCATCGCTACTTTTCAAAGCGCGAGATTATGTTTCCGCTGTTGGACGGGGATTTTCGCCTGAACGTGCCTTTAAACTGCTTGAGAACGAAGAAAACATGCTCACAATTATTGACCTTAGAGAAATCTTCGGAAGATCACTTTCTGACATACAACGTGTAAAAGGAAGAATCATCGGCAAAGAGGGGAAAACGCGAAAAATCATCGAAGAACTCACTGAGACATCAATTTCAGTCTATGGACACACAGTCTCAATTATAGGCGGAGTTGAACAAACAGAAGTCGCCCGAGAAGCCATTAACAAGCTCATAAAAGGAAGCCAACATGCCACAGTTTACAGGTACCTAAACCGAAAGAGGCAGGAACTTAAAAGAAGACGGCTTGAACTTTGGGAAGACAGCAAGCTGTTTTCAGCTGAAGGGCAGATCTGACCAATCGATTATTTATATAACAGTTTTTAAGTTATTTTAGCTGAACCGTAAAAGAATAGATGCTTTGAGCTCTAATGGCAAGGAGGTTCCAAGAATCTCGGAGACTTTCCAAGAAATCAGTCCTGCTGACTTCTTTTATCGAAACCGGGAAATAGCAGGTTTCACAAATCCAGCTCGAGCCATCTTCACAGCTATCAGAGAGCTTGTTGAGAACTCTTTGGATGCTACTGAACCTATGGGCATTCTTCCAGACATCTACATTCGGTTGACATTAGACGGGCAAAATGAGACTGCTGAAACATATACGCTTCGGGTTATGGATAATGGGTCAGGAATCCCCGCTCATCAGATGCCCTTGGCTCTGGGCCAGTTTTTGTTTAGTTCGAAGTATAAGTTGAAGCAGGCACGAGGCACCTTTGGACTTGGCGGAACCATGACAATTCTCTACGGGCAAATAACCACTAACAAGCCTGTTATGGTGTTTTCAAGCACTGGAACAAGTCGAATTGTTGAGTACCGTCTTATGATTGACATCCAGAGGAACAAGCCAATAATTTTAGACCGAAAGATTCACGTGAATCCTCAAAGAGGCAACGAAAGATGGCATGGAACCATTATTGAGCTTCACCTTGAAGGAAGCTACGGCCAAGCCAGCTCCAAAGTTCTTGAATACCTTAAACAAACAGCCATAGTTAATCCATATGCGAATATCACCTTCATCGATCCGAAAGGCAGATTCTATAAATTTGAACGAACTGTAACTGAGATTCCTAGACCTCCTAAGGAAACTGAACCGCACCCTCATGGTGTAGATGTTGAAACTATTCAAAGAATCATCCGAGCGACAAACGCACGGAACATGCGCGATTTCATGAAGAACAATTTTCACAGAGTAGGAGACAAAACTGCAGCTGAATTCCTTAAGGTAGCTGGAATCCCAGAGAAGGCGAATCCCAAAAGGTTGAGACCAGAAGAAATCGTGGCACTTGTTCAAAAAATGAGGGAATACAAAGGCTTTCTACCTCCAGATGCATCTTGCTTATCTTCGCTGGGAGAGGATTTGCTTAGAGCAGGAGTGCTCAAGGAGCTTGAACCTGAGTTTGTCGCAGTTAAACGAAGAGACCCTTCGACTTATTCTGGTCACCCTTTCATTGTTGAGGCTGCTATAGCTTATGGTGGCAAGGTTCCCGCTAAGGACGAAGTCTTACTTTACAGGTTTGCTAACAAGATTCCACTGGTTTATGATGAGTCAGGCGATGTTTGTTGGAAAATTGTTAGGTCAATTAATTGGAGAAGGTACAATGTTTCGCCTAATATGCCAGTTGCGGTTCTCATACATCTGTGTAGCACTAAGATTCCGTATAAAACGGTTGGCAAGGAAATTCTGTCAGACCAAGCTGAGGTCAGCAGGGAAATTCTCAATGCAATCAGAGAAGTCGCTCGGGAACTTGCAATGTATCTTTCCAGAAAGGAGCGGGTTAGGCGTCAGGTTAGAAGACTAAATGTGTTCGCACGGTACCTACCGAAAATAGCTGAATTTTCTGCGAAATTAAGTGGCGTTGAAAAGCCGCCTGAAACAGACAGGCTTTACAGAAGCCAAGTTGTCTTTAAAGATTTTGCAACAACAAATGAGTTTACTGAAAGCGAACCCTTTGATTCAAGATTATATAAGACTGTGCTTGTTCACATAATAAACAAGCACGAAACCAACGCTGTGAACATTAAGGTTGTTGGATTAACAGGTTCCTATTTGACTGAATTAATCCCAGAATCTACACTTACCTCCGGTTCTGAGATTTATGAAACCCTTAGAGGTAATTTTAAGCAAGTAAAAGTTCTGGCTAAGTCATCAAAGCCTGATAAAGAGGGTTTAATTGATGCCTACATTGACGGCGTCGGCGAATGATAAAATGAGATTAAGGAAGGTGCAATAAGTTATGTCTAAAGATGGTGTTAAGAGATCAGTTGTTGAAAAAAAAGCCAGCGTTCAAAGAAATCTTGAAACGCTTGGAGTAAAATTCTATAAAGAAATAGAACAAGGAGTTTTCCCCTGGGTAGAAATGAAAAGCCGTTCAATTGATAATATTTTTTACAGCCCAGAATTTAGGCAATACATTTTGGGTAACAAAACCGTTCGTAGAAGTGCGAGAGTCATTTCGCACCTACGTCCCTTCACACAGATGGTTTGGACCGCATACTTCGTTCATGATTTGTTGCAGCAGAGGAAAACTAGCACGCTTCGAGATGTCTATTATTCAGCCCAAGCCTATGACATAGCATTCCAAGACCAAGCTGAATCAGACAACATTATTACGGATCTAGAAACAGTAGTTGAGTCGCCTCGCGAATCCTTCAACGTATACCCCGAAGAAAGGTCAGCCGTGTTTGGTGATTTAACCATTCAATACACTGTTCCTGGATATGAGAATCGCAGAACTAACCTTTCATCGCACCCTGATGGCATGATGATTGGACCTGCGTTAACAGAGTCGCAGTTTATTGAAACGAGTGCTGATAAGGTAATCGTTATAGAAAAAGGCGCCATGTTCACTAGATTCGTCGAAGAAAATGTCCATAAAAAATTTAATGCTATTCTAATCTACACAGCTGGGCAAGCACCTAGGTCTACAAGATACTTCATTCGAAGGTTAAATCAGGAACTTGGACTGCCAACATACATTTTTAGTGATGCTGACCCTTGGGGGATGCACATCGCTATGGTCATTATTTCAGGCTCTGCTAATGCAGCGCATCTGAGGGAGTTGACGACCCCTGATGCGAAATGGGCAGGAGTTTGGGCAACAGATATTGTTAATTATAAGCTGCCAAGTGAGCAGCTTAACGAGATAGATATAAAACGGCTTAAAGAGTTGAAAAGTGACCCGAGGTACACGGGCGGGCTTTGGCAGAGAGAAATCGACACGTTTGTGGAGTTAAAAAGAAAATGTGAGCTTGAGGCATTCTCACGTTACGGTTTGACGCACATTGTTGACAAATACTTACCTGAAAGACTTAAAGAGCTTGGTTAGAAAAGTTTATAGACTGAAACTGCGACAAACCATAAGCATAGCACTTTGAGGCTGAAAGGCATGAGTAAACCCCGAACTATGCCCAAGTTTGGAGTCGTGTTCGCAGAAAAGATCCTTGGAATCTTGTTATTTTCCATAGGCATAATTCTGACGTACGAAACATACACTTACCCAACGATTGCAGGAATGGTAGGTCCACTTTTCATCATCATCGGGGTAATCCTAATAGCGTTCGGCGTCATACTAATAATAGCCAAAACTGAATAGATGCCGACCATTTTTCTGATCATATTTCAAAAAATCCTAGGTTGAAAAAGGAATATTACTATTTCCAAAATAAAAATACATTTTTGAACTCTTGTTTTTAATCACAATTTGTTAACGATGGGGAAAGCGTTATTTTGTCTTATAAAGAATTATGTTTTTGGTTATAAGAGGAAGAAGTATGACGCGTAATATTATTTCGTGTTGTCCAGCGAGCTATGAAAAGTTTAAAGACAAAATGTATGAGCACTTAGCAAAGATCGGCGTTAGCCATGTTGAGTTGCCGATGCCTAAGATTCAAGATGTAAAAAACATCATCAAAAAATTAGAAGTATATGGTTTATCTGTAGCAAGTATTCAAGCGCCGTTTAATATCCAAAGCAAAAACGTAGTTGACGAATTCAAGATTCCAGTTGATGTTGCCAAGAAGCTTAGAGCTCAAAGAATTTTCGTTAGCGTTCACGCTGGCGAACTTGATAGGAAAATAGTTTATGAGAGACTACGAGAAATAGGCGATTTGGCTGCTGAAAAGTCGTTAATTGTTATTCTTGAGACACATCCAGACTTGGTTACAAATGGTGATGTGGGGCTTCAAACTATGAAAGCTGTGAACCATCCTAATATACGGATAAATTATGACACTGCAAACATGTATTATTATAACGAAGGCATAGATGGAATAGAAGAGATGAAGAAAATCCTTGAGTATATAGAAGGCGTCCACCTTAAAGACACCAACGGGAAACCAAAAACATGGTACTTTCCAACCCTAGGCGAAGGAATCGTAGACTTCCAAAAAATCCGAGAACTCCTAAATAAACGAGGATTCTATGGACCCTTCACAATAGAAATCGAAGGAATCGAAGGTGAAAACCTAACCCTTACTCAAACACTTGAAAGAATGGAAAAATCCGTAAGCCACCTAAGAAAATGCGGATACTAAGCCACAAATCGAGTATGGCGCCGCCGGACGGACTCGAACCGTCGACCTTCGAGTTAACAGCATCAGCCTCAAAGACGCGTGGCCAATGAGTCCGCTGCTCTACCGAACTGAGCTCTCGTCCAAACACCCTTCTTGGTGAATGAACGGCGGCTCAAATGGCTTCGTTTTTCGGCGGCGCATTCTAAGCTGAAAACTACACGATATATTTAAAGCTTAAGATCATGCCCTTAAGGAAAATTCTTAAGTAAGAATCAAGCCGAATATAGAATAGAAAACAATTGGGCCCGTAGCTCAGCACGGTTAGAGCGCCAGGCTCATAACCTGTTGGTCCCTGGTTCAAATCCGGGCGGGCCCATCATCCTCATAATAATTACTTATTGTCATAGCTGTTATGGGTCTTTCTCGCAAGTTAATTGAGAATCTTGTGAGACTAGTTTTTCCTTAGGTTTTTTGAATGCTGGGAGCCCATTGTTCTTTCCTAGCGTTCTTTTTAAACGGATCGATGCAGTAAAGTTTTAGTTCTTTCCGAGATGCATCCAAATTTTTTGGTCTTGAAAAATAACAGCCTTTTACAATTTCATCAATGTTAAAATGGCGAAAATTGGATTCCACGTCGTCAAGTGTTAACTTACGCAGAAATAACTTATCCGTCTCTAGATGAGGAAACCTTACTGTTGCTCATCTGAATCTGCTAACTAAAAAATGAATTGGGAGGATTAAGCCAATCCTTTGTATCCAATTCTTTCCTTTAGCGTTTGAACGGATTCAGGATTCATCAGCGTTGTTATGTCGCCAATCGGCTGGTTTGTTGTCAAGGCCTTTAGAATTCGCCTCATGATTTTTCCGCTTCGGGTCTTTGGCAAGTCGTCAACCAACACAACCTTTTCTGGCCTAGCTGTAGGACCAATTACCTCTGTAACCTTTTTCTTGATTTCGTCTTCAAGCTGTGGTGAACCCTTAAATCCAGCCTTTAGAGCCACGAATGCAACTGGCACTTCGCCTTTAATATCGTGCGGCATAGCGACGACTGCGCATTCTGCCACTGCCTGGTGTTGTGCTACGGCGTTTTCAACCTCTGCGGTGGAAAGTCGGTGGCCAGCAACTTTCATAACGTCGTCTACTCTGCCTGTAATGCGGAAGTTTCCTAACTGATCAAAGATGTAGGCTCCGTCACTAGTATAGTATATCCTGTCTCCGTAAACTCCAAAGTACTGTTGTCTAAACCTTTCAGGATCCTTGTAAACGGTCCTTAACATGCCAGGAGCGAAAGGCGGCTTTTGAACCAAGAATCCTCCTTCACCAATGCTTGTCGGTTTACCTTCTTCTGTAAGAACAGTGAATCTTGTTCCTGGGAATGGCCTGCCAGCAACCGTCGGTATGAAGGGCCCAATACCTGGTAACGAGTTAATTAAGGTTGCGCCAGTTTCTGTTTGCCACCATGTGTCAATGATTGGGCATCTTCCACCACCAACAGTGTTGAGGTACCATAGCCAAGCGTCTTCGTTAATCGGTTCGCCCACTGTTCCAAGGATTCTAAGGCTGCTTAAGTCGTGTTTTTTAACATGTTCGTCGCCTAGTCTCATGAACATTCTGATTGCGGTTGGAGCCGTATAGAAAACGGTAACAGCATACTTTTCAACGATCTGCCACCAGCGGTCAGGACCTGGATAGTCTGGAGCTCCCTCATAAATCAAGGTTGTTACTCCATTCATTAAGGGTCCATAACAGTTGTAAGTGTGACCTGTAATCCATCCAATGTCAGCCGTACACCAGAATAAATCTTCATCATGAAGATCGAAATCCCATTTGGTTGTCCAATAAGCCTGAACAGCATATCCCCCAACATGATGCTGGATTCCCTTTGGCTTTCCTGTGGTTCCACTCGTGTAAAGAATAAAAAGCATATCCTCACTGTCCATGACCTCCGGTTCACAGTGGAGGTCAGCCTTCTCCATTAGCTCGTGCCACCAGTGGTCTCTGCCTTCAACCCAGTTGATTGGGGTTCCAAGCCGTTTAACTACAATTACATCTTTGATCTTGGTTCCCTCAACGCCGATGTCCGCGCCTTCTTTAAGGTTAACTGGCTTCCCCCTTCTATAATAACCATCAACTGTGACTAGAACTTTGGCTTCTGCGTCTATCATTCTGTCGCGCAGAGATTGACCGCTGAAGGCTGAAAAAACAACGCTGTGAACTGCACCTATCTTAGCGCATGCTAGCATAGCGATTTGGACTTCAGGAATCATAGGTAGGTAGATGCCAACTCTATCTCCTTTTTTTACACCTAAACTTTTTAGGACATTGGCAAATTTGTTTACTTCCCTGTAAAGATCTTGAAAAGTTAAAACTCTAGGTTGTTCATTAACTGGTTCAGGCTCCCAGATAATTGCTGCTTTGTTTCTTTTCCAGCTCGTAATATGTCTGTCAACAGCGTTGTAACAGATGTTAAGTTTTCCGTCAACAAACCATTGATAGAACGGTGGATTCTCCCGGTAGGTTACAGTCCAATCCTTGAACCACGTAATGCCTTCCTTCGCAAGTTTCCCCCACCAAGCAACTGGGTCTTTCTCTGCCTCCGCGTAGACAGATTCATCGTTTACCCAAGCCCTCTTTTTAAGTTCTTCAGATGGCCAAAAAACGTTCTTTTTCTTAGGATCCTCAACAATCCACTTCACAGGTTTCATCTTCATGTCCTACACACTCGGTTAAGGTTATCTTGGCGGTTCATAATGTTATGAAACATATAAACTTTTTCAGAATAACAATCTCGAAGCAACTATAAAATGAAAATAAAAAATTCTAAATGAAGTCAGCAAGCGTGGTTTTAGGCTTGGTGTCAAATGATATGTTCATAGGCTTGAAAGTTTGGTTTAAAGCTGTTCTTAGGTTCCTGACGTAGTCGTCCACGTTTACCTCGCTGAAATCCTTGACAAGATCAATTGGTTTTACAGTAAAAGTTTTGCCACGGTAACTGAATGGCTTAACCTTAACAAATTCAACAACCTGTCCAGGGTGAACTGTTTTTAGTGTGTCCGCAAGCTGCACAGCACATTGGTAAGGCTGGTGGAAAACGTCTTCTCCATTGAGTTTCTCAAACACATCAAAGTGCAACTTAACCGTGTAAACAAGGTCTTTCAACTGAACTTTTCCAAATTGAAGATCCATAATAGCACGTTTAACAATCTCTTTTATTTTTTCTTTTGCTACCTCAAATTCTGTCCAGTTCCTTGCGATGGCCAGTTCTTTGACGCACCCCAAGAAAACATTTCGTATGAATGGCGGCGAACTTGATTTTATGGCTGTTAATCCTTTAACGTCAGCAGTCCCGTCTTTCTTGATTCCGAAATATGCCTTCATAGCTCTTGGTAAAACACAAACTGAATAAACTTTGTCAACTGCAAGGTCAAGGCGAAGCTTCTCTTTCACTTTTCTTATTAAGATGTCAATACTACCATCAGGTGGGCAATCTAGGAAGAGTGAATCTGTGTCGCCATAAAGTGGCTTTAAACTTTCTTGCTCTGCGAGCTTCCAGGTTTGCCTTAAGGCGTACCTACCATAAGCCGTAATTGATTCTGCAAGAGCTGGTTGAGCCAAACCGTGAATTCGCACCGTAACTCCGTAGCTTGCGACTAAAATTAGCTTGAGAAGTTTTGATGTCGCTTCAGCTAAACGCCTTTTCTCATTTGGAATGGTATGATTCTTTGAAAGTGGTTTAAACCAATGTATACGAAGATCCTTTAATGCACCAATTAAGATGGAGTAAACCCCACGTCTTTTCATGCACACATGGTGGTTTTCTTCTGGAACACGATTTTCAACACAGTCCTCATGGTTGCAATCAACGGTTTCATACGACAAATTATAAGAATCGATGAGGCTTGGATAAAGGCTTTCAAAATCTACAACCACTGTGTCGAAGTATGTTCCAGCTTTAGGCTGAAAAGTTAAGGCTCCTGGGACTCTTTTCACAGCTTGACCTTTTCGAAGCTCAGGCGACCTAGGTATTAGGATATTCTTTTTCCGTAAATAAGAATAGAGAATTGACTTTATCCATGTGCTAACTTGACTGTTTGTAAAAGCTTCTGGCAAAGGAAGATTCGCAACCCTAGATAAAAGGAAAGACAAGTAAAGTTCTTCATATCCTTCTGTTTCCAGTATACCTAACTCCTTTAACGGTACCTGCGGTATAGGTTGCGAAAGAAGCGTAAACCAATGCTCTAGCATTTCATATTTTTCTGGGTCAGCTGACTTTACGTTCAAGAACTTTTCATTAAACTTTCCTTTTAAAGATTCACTTGTAGTCCAAGCTGGTTTTAGTTCACCGTCTTTTAGACTGTAGGGTGCACCAAAAACTAAGTGGTGATCATAGACGTAACTGAGAAGATACGGGATTTCGTCTTCCCATTTTTCCTCAAACAACTTTGAGACAACTGTAAAATGCGCTGGAGAGCTTGTTTCAACACGGGTCAGAATCCTTTTTTCTTTTGTAAAAAGATCTATCTTTTCAGCTGTACTTAATTTAACGTTCGTACCACTAAGCACAGCTTGGTCTTGGCTTGTAAGAAGGCTATGTATAAAGAAGTATGGTCTATAGGCATTGTCTCGTATTTTTCGCATTTCACCTGATTCAGCATTATATAGAGTAAGAGTAATTGTGCCTTCTTCGGTTGTCCCGTTTAATAGATACCACATGTTCACGGTGATCAGTCCTAAATTGTGTTAGTACTGATTTTAATATTTATTAGTGAAATTCAAGGGTTCAGTATCTTTAGATATAAACATTATAAGTGTTTTTTCAACATCTCAGCAAGAAGCTTATCTTTTTGTCATAAATAATTATTTTTGTACTTATTGACACATTAGTAACGGATTTGATTTAAATGTCAGTTTCAGAATCTTTGTTGCCTTATTTGCATGGAGATAAAGCTGAAAACCAGCCTACCATCATTGTTGACAGCAGAGAAGCAAGTGGTGCACCAAAAATTTTAAACGCCCTAAAAGAGAAAGGCACCCTAGTTCAAATTAAATATCTTGAGAAAGGAGACTACGTCATTTCAGACGAGTGCGCATTTGAACGGAAAACTGTTCAGGATTTTGTCTACACTTTAACTCGGCGTTACCTTTTCGACCAATTATTCCTCTTGAAAGATGCTTATCCAAAACCATTCATTCTAATTGAAGGATATCTGCCCATAATTTACAAATATAGCAAAATCAACCCGGCAGCCATTTGGGGAGCAATGTTCGCTCTGGCAAAACAAGGAATTAACATGATTCACACGACAAACCACAAAGAAACAGCAGACTTTCTCTACACATCAGCAAGACAAGAACAAATTGTGGAAAAAAGAATTCCAGCAATCCATCCAGTTAAGAAAATTGAAACTCTCGCAGATGCTCAAGTGTTTTTCTTAGCCAGTTTACCAAACATTGGGCGTGAAAAAGCAATAAGCTTACTTGAAACCTATGATACGCCATTTAACGCTTTGGCGAATCTTCCACGTTGGGTAAAAGACGTCTATGGACTGGGTCCCGTAATTACCCAAAAAGTCGAAGAAGTTATACACACATCATATTCTGAAGCTAAGAACAAGTCAAGAGTTTCAAATGAAAAATAAGAGTTAAGGGTCAACCTTTGACAACTGCAATTGGAACAAGCCTTGCCACTCTCGTCGCGATCCCTAAAGCATCACTTACCTCTGCAACCCTATCGACATTCTTGTATGCAGGATCTGCCTCCTCAGCTAAGACGGCTGCGCTTGCAGAGCGAACGACAATGCCACGGTTTTCAAGAGCTTTCCTAATATCGTTGCCCCAGAATCGCTTTTTCGCAGCTTCACGGCTCATCATTCTTCCAGCACCATGGGCAGTAGAGCCAAATGAAATTTCCATAGATTTCGAGGTTCCAACAAGAACATATGAGCTTGTGCCCATTGAGCCTGGAATTAGAACTGGTTGACCAACTTTCATGTAATCCGCGGGAACAGCTGGATGTTCTGGTGGGAAGGCTCGTGTTGCGCCTTTTCTATGAACCCAAACTTTAATTAGTTTGTTGTTAATGTTGTGTTCCTCAATCTTAGCGATGTTGTGTGCAACATCGTAGACTAAATTTAGACCAATTTTATCCGCTGGCATCCTAAAGACCTGCTCGAAACTTTGGCGAACCCAATGTGTAATCATTTGCCGGTTCACGAAAGCATAGTTCACAGCACAAGACATAGCTTTAAAGTAATCTTGGCCTTCGCTGCTTGTTCCAGGTGCACATGCAAGTTCACGGTCGGGTAACGTGATTTTGTATTTGTGAATCGCTCGTTCAGCAATCTGCAGGTGATCTGAACAAATTTGATGACCGTAACCTCGCGATCCACAATGTATCATAGTTGTAACTTGTCCTTCGTGGGTTATGCCGAAGGTTTTTGCAATCTGGACATCATAGATTTTGTCTACTTTTTGTATCTCTAGGAAATGGTTTCCTGAACCAAGCGTTCCAATTTGGCTGAGTCCGCGGCTTTTTGCAGTGTTAGAAACTTTATCCGGATCGGCCTGTTCCATATATCCGTTTTCTTCGCAGTGTTTAATGTCTTCTGGCCAGCCGAATCCTTGGTCAACTATGCGAGGAACCCCCTCGGTTACTATGCGGTCAAGCTCATGAGTAGACACCTTAACGTCTTTTCTACTACTTCCAAGTCCAGATGGAACATTATGAAAAATAACGTTTGCGAGTTCAGAGAGCTTAGGCTCAACATCTTTTACTGAAAAGTTTGTGGTAAGAAGCCTTACACCGCAATTTATGTCGTAGCCTACTCCTCCTGGGCTAATGACACCTTCCTCATAGTCAGTAGCTGCAACACCACCGATAGGAAATCCGTATCCTTCGTGTCCGTCTGGCAGCGTAATAGAATACTTGTAAATGCCAGGTAAGTGCGTCACGTCTGCGCATTGTATCAGAGTTCTGTCTGTTTTCATTTTCGCCAAGAGATCTTCATCAGCTAGAACCAACCCTGGAACGCGCATTCCAGGTTTGTATGTTTGTGGAATACGCCAAGAATATTTGTCGATTCTCTCAAGCGGAACACTCATTTTTTATGCACCAAATAATTATATCTGGAACGCTTGATATAAACTATGTTGAGCACCCTTAGCGATAAAATTCTTTAGCTTCTATTTTATTTGCACCACCAGAAAAGGGAACTAGCATCATCTTTTGGTAGTTGCATTGATTAAAACTCCAAATGATGATATCTTCGCTAATTGTAGTTCTTTCTAATGTTATAGAGAATTCTATTTTGGTGCACAAGAATGTAGTAATTGATTTAAATCTTAAGTTCGAACAATTAGGTGGTGAACATTGTGACCAAAATTGCATTTATCGGTGCAGGAAGCGTTGTTTTTGCCAGCAAGTTGTTAAATGACATAATTAGCCACCCTGAACTTTGCGACGTAACAATTTCTCTTATGGACATCAACACTGAAAGGCTTGAGCTCATCAATAGGTTGGCTCGTTCAACAGTTGCCAAATATGCACCAAAGATGAAGGTTGAGTCAACCCTTAACCGACAAGAGGCTTTAAAAGATGCAGAATACGTCATAAACATGATTCAAGTCGGCGGCTTGGAAGCATTCGAGAAGGACATATACATACCGCTAAAGTACCACGTGAATCAGGAAGTTGGCGATACAATTGGGCCAGGAGGAGTTTTCCGTGGGTTACGTACAATACCAGTTTTGCTTGACATATGCTATGACATGGAGGAACTGTGTCCAGACGCACTTTTAATTAACTACGCAAATCCAATGGCAATCAACTGTTGGGCCATAAACAAGGCTTCTAAGATTAGAAATGTTGGGCTTTGTCACAGCGTGCAAGGGACAGCTATGCAATTGGCAAATTATATTAATGTGCCTTACGAGGATGTTTCTTATTGGGTTGCGGGAATCAATCACCAAGCCTTCTTTCTTGAGTTTAAACACAAGGGTAAAGATGCTTATCCGATGTTACGGGTAGCCATGAATAAAAGGGAAATCTATAATAAAGACAAGGTTCGCTTCGAGATGATGAAATATCTTGGATATTTCATAACTGAATCAAGTCATCACTTAGGCGAGTATGTTCCGTATTTTCGCACAACAGAGGAGAGACGTCGAATCTATTGTAAGCCAAGATGGTTCTATTTGGAAATTTGTAAGAATGCTTGGAAGCCACATTATCAACGTATTGAAAAACAAATCAGAGGAGAGGAACCTATAAGAATCGAACGGTCTCATGAATACGGAGTTGACATCATACATTCAATGGAAACTGGTTTGCCATGTAGGATTAACGGTAATGTTCAAAATACAAGCTTAATAACAAACCTTCCACATGGAAGCTGTGTTGAAGTTCCATGCATGGTCGACAAAAACGGCATCCACCCGTGCCAAGTTGGAGACCTACCGCCACAATGCGCAGCATTAAACAGAACGAACATTAACGTCCAAGAACTCGCAGTAAAAGCAGCATTAGAAAAAGACCGCACGGCAGTCTTGCAGGCAGTCATGTTTGATCCTCTTACCTCCGCCATGTTAACCCCAAGTGAAATAGAAAAGATGGTCGACGAAATGTTCAACGCAGAAGCTCAGTGGCTGTCTTTCTAATTGTTACGCATGCTCCTTTTTTTAAGGTATATAAACCAAAAGTTTGCTGCACTAGGTTTATACGTAGTTTGTCAATAAATTTATTCAATACAAGTCTTCATTGCAGGTGGTTTGTTGTGTGGAATAGGGTAGCAAAGTGTTTTGAGGACTATCCTGAACGTCTCGCAGTGGCAAAGATACTCATAAAAAATGGGTTGTGCATAAAAAACGGAAACATTTACTGCGACGAAATCATGATTCCAACATTAAGAATAAGCCGAGTGGCAAACGTGGACCGTAGAACCGTAACACAAACAATAAAAATGATCCAACAGGATCCTATGCTAAGCATAATTTTCAGAAACATTAGACCAGCTGGAACATCACTGCGTGAAATTGCAAGAAATTTAGACTTAGGCGTCATAGAAATCTCTGTGGTTGACGCAAAAGCGCCTGGAATTCTAGCACAATCTGCCCTGATTCTTGCTGAGGAAGGCATCAGCATACGCCAAGCTATCGTCGATGATCCAGAGCTCGTGCCTGAACCAAAACTTACCTTGATTGCAGAAAAAAAGATTCCTGGCGAACTAATCCAGAAGCTTCTGAAAATAAAGGGCGTCTCAAAGGTTTCATTATATTAAATTAATTCAATACAGTGAGAATTAACCGTGGTGTTTGACCTAGCAGCCTTGGTGGCGGTGTCTTTTTTTGCAGCGCTTTCAGGTGCTGTTGTTCCAGGACCTGTTTTTGTTGTAGTTGTATCTGAGTCCTTGAAGAAAGGCTCAAAAGCTGGACCCATAATAGTATTGGGGCATCTACTCATTGAAGCTATCATTATTGGAGCAGTCTTCTTTGGTCTTGACACTTTACTGGGTTCAAACCAAACAACAATATACATCAGCTATCTAGGGGGAATAATATTTCTAATAATGGGGATATACCTCATGAACGTAGCTAGAACCCTTAAGGGAGACATGGTTTCAGAAGGCAGCAGGAAACTTGCAACGAGAGGTTTAGTTGCAGCTGGCTTCCTAAGTAGTGGTTCAAATCCCCAATTTTATCTTTGGTGGCTAGCAACTGGTGTACCAACAATTGCTGTTGCCCTGTCTTCAGCTGGAATACCTGGGTTCATAGCCTTTCTATTTGGGCATGCAGCTGCAGATCTTGTGTGGTTCAGCTTCATAAGCTGGTCGGTTAGTAAAGGAAAAAATTATCTCAACCCAAGAGCTATAAGATTTATCCTTATAGGAAGTGCTACATTTCTTCTGCTATTTGGCATCAGTCTGTTTCTTTCAGCAACTTCTCTGTTACCTTGACAGATTGCAGCAAAATCTTTTTACGAAAGAGGCTGCTTTATCTCTTCTTCCTTTGAGGATATGAAATCTTTGTCAAACGAGCAAATAAAGCAAGAAAACGTCTTCAACATGCTTGTTCGTCCAGTACGCAAGTTGCTTGAAGAAAAGGATTTCCAGACTCCAACTGAACCTCAGCAGAAGGTTATTCCGAAAATTCTTGAAGGAAAAAACGTTTTACTAATTTCACCTACCGCTACGGGAAAGACAGAGGCGGCAATGCTTCCGATTCTTAGTCAGTTGGTTCAATCTCCACGAACAGAACAAGGCATAAAAGTTCTTTATATTACGCCTTTAAGGGCTTTGAACCGAGACATGCTTGAAAGATTAGAATGGTGGTGTAATAACTTAGACTTGAAACTGGCTGTTAGGCATGGAGACACCGAAGTAAAAGAAAGAATGCGGCAGTCACGAAGCCCGCCAGAAATTTTGATCACAACACCTGAAACTTTACAGGCTTTACTTTTTGGTTGGGTTATAAGCCGCCACCTTCAATCAATCAAATGGGTCATAATAGACGAGGTACATGAGTTGGCTGACAATAAACGTGGAAGCCAGCTAGCTCTAGCTTTAGAAAGACTGCGTGAAATAACAACACACGAGTTTCAGATCATCGGGCTATCAGCTACAATAGGAACTCCTGAAAAGGTTGCCCAGTTTCTCGTCGGGACGGGTAGACAAGTTGAGATTGTGAGAGTTCCAGTTTCCAGGTTGATGAAACTCCAAATAATTTTCCCTGAACCTCAACCTGAAGATTACGCATTAGCTTCGACGCTTTTCACACATCCAGAAGTTGCAGCAAGACTTAGGATTATCCGAAAATACATCGAGTCGCATAACTCTGTTTTACTTTTCACGAACACGCGGACAATCTCAGAGGTTCTTGCAAGTAGATTCAAAGTTTGGGACATAAATTTTCCTGTTTCAATTCACCATGGGTCTCTAGCAAAGCCTTCAAGGGTCGCTGCTGAAAGAGGACTTAAGCAAGGAGATCTTCAAGGCCTCATTTGTACAAGCTCGCTGGAGTTAGGAATCGATGTAGGCAGAATCGACCTCGTCATCCAATATATGAGTCCTCGACAGGTTACCCGCCTAATTCAACGCATCGGGAGAAGCGGGCATAGAATTGGCAAAATGGCGAACGGAATAATCGTCACGATGGACTCTGACGATACCTTAGAGGCACTTGCAATTGGAAGGCGAACCTACGCTGAAGAACTGGAACCAGTGGACATTCCTGAAAAACCTTACGATGTGTTGGCAGATCAGATCGCAGGTCGCCTAATGAGAAGCAGAAGACTCTACTTTCAAGAGTTGTATGAAATGTTTAGGAAGGCCTATCCATACCGCAACTTGACTGTTGAGGACATACAACACATCGCGGAATACATGCACAACAGGTTTCCCAGATTCGCATGGGTAGTTCCTGAGGAAAAATTAATAATCAAGCCACGCCGATCAAAGCCACTTTACGAATACTTCTTTGAGAATCTTTCAATGATTCCAGACGAAAAACATTACCTCGTTGTTGACCGCCAGACAGACACAGCTATTGGATTACTAGATGAAGCATTCGTAGCGGAATATGGAAAACCAGGAACAAAGTTCATTATTCGCGGAAGCCCATGGAAAATAGTCAATATCATCGTTGATAAAATATATGTTAACGCAGTTGATGATCCGACAGGCGCAATTCCAAGCTGGGTAGGTGAAGAGATACCTGTTCCTTTTGAGGTGGCTCAAGAAGTTGGAGCTATTCGAGGTTTTGTAGAAGAAAAAATACTTAACGGAATGAAACCTGCCGAAGTCGCTAGGGATCTAACAAATAAGTATCCATCCAACGAACAAACAATTTTGGCAGCAGTAAAGGAGACGGTTGAAAGTGTTCAGAAAGGCTTCGCTGTTCCAACTGATAAACGAATAACCCTTGAAGACTGGGAAGACTTCGTAATTCTTCAAGCAAATTTCGGATCATTAACGAACAGGGCTTTGGCTCAACTTTTAGGGTACATTATCTCTGAACGGATCGGAATTTCTGTCGCTGTTCAGCACGACCCTTACAGGATTTTCATACAGACAACTGGCGAGATGCGGTCCTCAGCGGTCATGGACATAATCAACAATCTCAAAGACGCTTCGTCTGATTTCATTAGAGACACTTTAACTAGAGCCTGCGTTAAAACGGGAATCTTTAAGAGACGAATGATACACGTCGCAAGACGGTTTGGCGCCTTAAAGAAAAATGTTGACTTCAGCAATATGAGCTTACGAAGCTTAATAAAAAGTTTCGAGGGAACAATTATCTATGATGAAGCCCTTAAAGAGGTATTCACGAAAGATTTAGACCTAAACAGGCTGATTGAGGTCTTGGGAAAAATAAGAACAGGCGATATTGAACTTGTCAGAATTGCCCAGAGAAATGAGCCTTCACCTGTTGCCCGTGTTGGTATTGAAAGAGTAAGCATGAAAACCGATCTTATTCCGCCAGAAAAGATGAGATACATTTTACGTGAGTCTGCGAAAGCAAGGCTCTTAGATGAAGCTCGAACTTTCGTATGTACACATTGTTGGGACTACGCGGAAATGCTCACATTAAGAAATTTACCTGATAAGCCTTTTTGCCCTAAATGTGGTTCAGTAAATTTAGGTCTTCTTCCAGTTCATGAGGAAGAAGCCTTCGTTTTGATTGATAAGAAGGGTGAAAAGCTCGCCAAACACGAACTTAAGCTTAGAAATCGTGCAATAGAAACCTCAAAATTCATTTCAAACTATGGAAAAGCTGCTGCGGTTGCTCTTTCTGGGAGAAGGCTGAAAATAAGCGATGTAGTGGAAATCCTTAATAAACAAAAAACTTTGTCTGACGATTTCTATGACCTCATCATCGAAGCAGAAAGAAACGCATTGAAAAGAAGGTTCCTTTAGGAATATTCGTGGCTTATAATACCTTTTATTATCTTTTTTCTTTGTCCTCTTTTGGCCCAAGAATGTTTTCAAACCATTCTAGATCTTTTTTAAGGCTTTCTTCAGCAATTTCGCCTTTTTCCTCGATTTCTTCAAGGCCTTTCTTTATACGTTCGGAATCTTCATGCATCATTTCACCAATTTCCTTTCTAATTGTGGAAGGATATTTGTATGGCTCTCTAATTTTCATAAACAACAAGCCACAAGCAAGCCTTCCGACAGCAGAGATGGCATAGACAAATTGAAGAGATCCATTTTCTCCAAATCCAATAGATAACGCAAAGTCTGCCATATAGCCTCCTGTCAGAGATCCAACGAAGGAAGAAAATCCGTTAATGGTGTTATATAACGCGATAGAGGCTGCCCTTTGTTCTTCAGGAACGATGTCAAGCAAATAAGCAAAAACAGCTATTTCAGAAGCTGAAGCCAAGATTCCGACTGTAAAATCCACTGCATACAGATAGTAGACATTCGTTGCTATTGCGTAAATTATTGGAACCACAACTATGCCTGCCCTTCCAAAAATTATGAGAGGCTTTCTTCCAGCTCGATCTGCTAACCTTCCAACAAACCTTCTAACGATCAGCGAAACTGAGCCTTGAACAACAGATAGATACGCAATTTGCACAGCGTTACCTTCCGTAACTCTTACAGTTGTTATTGGAAAGATGGGCCATGCCAAGGTCATGAAAAAGCTATGCAAAATAGTAACGTAGCAAAAAGTTCGGAAATAAATGTTCTCCTTAAGTATGAATTTCATTCCTCTATACCGTTGAGTCCTAATTCTCTTTGGCTCCCGCAGCGTAAGCATCGTTAAAGAAGCTATTATTCCACATACTGTCGCAAGAATTAAGGGAACCGTGTATTTTGATGAAGTTGCAGCACCAAATGCCTGAATAACATACCCTGAAAGTAGAGTTGCAATTATTGACCCAGCTGAGGCCGCCGCGTTGATTGTAGCAGTCACGGTACCTCGCACTGATTGATGCACCATGTCGCCAATTAGTGCAGACCAAGTTGGTGAAACCATGGAGCCAACAAAAGCTTGTGAGGCAACCAAAAAAAGCAGCTCGTGGGAGTTTTTTACGTAAATCATAGGTAGCCAGAAAAGCGCCGTAAGAATGCCACCTAAAATAATAAAATATACCCTCTTTCCGAATTTGTCGCTTATCATTCCCCACGGAATCTGTAGAACATTTGCAAATAAATTGTTTAAGGAACGGAACCAGCCCATCTCTGTAGCTGAAGCTCCCAGTTCAATTGCATATATTGAGGTGAACGGGCTCATAACTCCGTTGCCAAAATTTGAGATTACTGAACGTAAATATAGGGGTTTCAATGAAGTCTGATTCTCGGAATCCTGAATGTTTTGTTGGTCTTTTTTGGTTTTTTCATGATTGGTTGCTGAGAACACTAACGGTTCAACCTAAGGATTAAAACAACATGTTTTTAACATTTATATATTTTGTCATTTCGTTATAGAGTAAACATCTAGGTGCGAAGGATGCGTTTTAGGCTAAAATGTCTGATGAAATCAAGAAAAGGATAATTAGGGTCTTTGCTAATCTCATTGTCCTATCTTTGATTATAACTGCATCTGGACTTTCCTTACCTGGTATCATTGCGATTTTCACAATACTTCCCAGAGAAGGTCTTACTTTAAGTTCATTTATTATGTTGATTCTGGTTTCGGTCTCTACTTTTTTTGCTTTAAGGATTCTTCTTGACATAATAAGGCTTGTTGATTTGGCTTCTGGCTTCCTTATTAAGAGCATTCCTGGACTTAATGACAGAAAAAGGGTCTCAATAGTCAGAGCCTTAAAAGAGGTTATGCTTGCATTTTTATTAGTACTTTTTAGCTCCTTAATTTCACCGTTTCTGATGTTAATTCCAAATTTCGGTCCTTGGCTTCTTTTCGGAGTAACTATAATAATACTTTCTATTTCATTGTTCTTAATTTACGATGCTGGGAAAACGTTATATGCCATTTTTGAGTCCTGGATTCAAATGATCGTTGACAAAATTTTCAGATGACAAACCATTGGGTGAATTTTGAAATAACAAATGATCAGAAAAACGCAAAATAAAAATATCGGCTTGTTCATAGGAAACCAAAAAATAGGAAGGTCGTCATGTACATCTCTCCCTTTGTTGCTTCTCCCCCCTTGGTTATAAGAAGACTGCTTAATCTTGCTGAGCTGAAGCCTGGAGAAATGTTCTTTGATTTAGGGGCCGGGGATGGAAGACCGGTCATCATAGCAACTCAAGAATTTGGTGCAAAAGCAGTTGGCGTTGAATTGAGGCAGGATTTGGCGAAACAGGCCATGCAAAAGATTTTTGAGCTCGGTCTCCAAGAAAGGGCGACAATATTAAATGATGACATTTTTAATGTTGACTTAAGACAAGCTGATGTTGTCTATCTTTATCTTACAACAAGCGCAAACGATAAGGTAAAGCCAAAGCTTGAAACTGAATTAAAAAGAGGAGCAAGAGTTGTTTCACATGACTACGAGATTGTAGGTTGGACAGCCACAAAAGTTGAAAGATTTTGTGAAAACCCAAACTTGGGATTTCCAACACATACATTATATCTTTATAAAAGGTAAACCAATCGTAAATTCATTGTTTTACTCTGTCTGTTATCTAAGCTAAATGTTCAAATTAAAGTTTATATGATATTGTTCCAAAGAATTCCTGTAGGTGTTCAGAAAAGACGGTTGACCTCAGATGATACCTGTGCCTTGGACATACATAAATTCCTGGCGGTGCACCGGCTGTGGAATATGCTGCAAAAAATATGAGGTAGTCTTGAAGTTCAACGAATGGCTTAAGTTAGTTCAATTATATGGCGCAGGCGTCACAAGTGCTGATATTAACAAGTTCTACTTAGGTAAACGCGCTGATGGCTCATGTATCTTTCTAATATTGTCAAATGGCGTGCATTTTTGCGGGCTGCAAAATATGAAACCTGTTGCGTGTAAGCTTTGGCCATTCAAAATTTTGGACAGGCCAAGATATGGCAGAGCTTCTGAGGCTGCTTTTGATTATCAAGGACATAGATTGTACATCTACGTTGACCCGTTTTGTCCTGAAATTCTGTATGGGCACCCTTCAGCTGTACTGTTGCATAAGATTATTCCAGAATTCATCGAAATAGCCTTAGGCGTAAGAGAAAAACAGTATTACTCTACATCCACGCCACTTTACGATATGCATCTAAAAACGAAGCAGAACTATAGGCTAATCTAATTATGATGTTCAACTCACTCTACATCAAATATCATGAAAACAGGTGCAGTTTACCAAAGATTTTATATGAGAAAAAACTATCTCTACGTAAACAACCAAAATCTTCGTAAAACCAAAGAAAAGGGCCGGTCGTCTAGCTTGGTAAGGACGCCTGCCTGACACGCAGGAGGTCGCCAGTTCAAGTCTGGCCCGGCCCACCAGTAAGTAAATATTTAAAAATTGTTAGATAAGACTTCAGAAATTTTTGGCATTTATGGTCTTTTTACTGATTTGGCTTGTTTTTTATGTTAAGGATTCAGTTTAATGAGTGTACTCTTTCGTTTATTTAGTTTTTTGATAGCCTTCTTTCTTTAAGGCGTATTCAAGGGCTTCTATAACCAGTTTTACGCTTTTTCTATTCGCGTTTACACCCATAAGTCCGATGCGTACGATTTGGCCAGCTAGGTCGCCGAGTCCTCCACTTATTGTTATGTTGAACCGTTCACGCAGTGTGGCTCTTATGTTCTTGTCTTGAATGCCTTCTGGCACTCTTACTGAGGTTAGAGCCGGACAACGGTATTTTGGCTCCTCAACATGCGTTTTTAAGCCTAAATCTTTAAGGTGCTTTATCAATTCCTGAGCGTGTTTTGTGTGTCTCTGCCATCTGCTTTCTAGGCCTTCTTCATAAAGCAGTCTCAGGGCTTCTCTGAGAGCGTAAACTAGGAGGATTGGAGCTGTATGGTGGTACACTCGGCTGTTTTCCAACCAGTATTTCTCGATTGTTGAAAGGTCAAGGTACCAACTTTGAACCTTGGTTTTTCGGTTACGAATTGTTTCCATAGCTTTTTCGTTCGCAGTTATTGGCGCCAGTCCTGGTGCACAGCTTAAACACTTCTGAGATGCGCTGTAACATATGTCTATTCTATAATCGTCAACATCGAGTTCGCATCCGCCTAATGATGTCACAGCGTCAACGACAAGTAAGGCATCATATTCATGTACAGTTTTTGAAATTTCCTTTATAGGCTGAAGTACGCCTGTAGAGGTTTCAGCATGGACGATTGTTACAACTCTCGCATTAGAATTGGACAAAGTTTCAGCAACAGATTCAGCAGTAATAGTTTTTCCCCAATCTGCTTTGACGACGATTGGAGTTCCTCCGCACCTCTGAACCATTTCCTTCATCCGCTCGCCGAAGAACCCGTTTATACAAACGATTGCCTCATCTCCCTTCTCGATAAGGTTACATATAGCTGATTCCATGCCAGCGCTTCCTGAGCCTGAAATGGGCAGCGTGATGCGGTTCTTTGTTTTGAAGGCGAACCTAAGCAGTTCAACAGTTTCATCCATGACCTCCATGAAGTAGGGGTCCAGGTGCTCAACAATCGGTGAAACCATTGCCCTCAAAACTTTTGGATCTACATTACTTGGACCTGCACCAAGAAGTAATCTTTTTGGCGGGCAAAGTTCACCATAGATTCTCTTAGACATTTCCAACCACAAGTTTGAAAATTCGACCCTAATACCATCGATGACTTCATATAAATGTCTTACGCATGCAGTTGCCTAAGCCTGAAATTTTATCAACACTCTAACCAATAATTTTCGCTCTTAGAAACACATAAAAACTATTATTATTGTGAAAACCGCAGATTCTAATATCGTTTTACGTAACCATTCCTAAAAAATAACGTGCATTTCCTTAAAATTTTGAGTTAACTTTTATTGCCAGTAAAACATTTTGTTATCGTGGGTATGATGTAGCCGTCCCAGACAGACCATAAAAGGATGAAGAACTCATGACGAACTGACCCAAAAAACAAATAAAAATCAAAACAAACAACATAACACGCCAGAAAAAACGAAGATAAGACTTAAGTCTAACCTGAGCAATGAAAAAATACTAAGCGGGGGTACCCGAGCCAGGTCTAAATGGAGGGAAACAGAACAACAACCCCTAGGACAGGGGGGAGGACTTAAGATCCTCTGGCGAAGGCCTCCGTGGGTTCAAATCCCACCCCCCGCACCAACCAGATTCTCCATTATTTTCAAAAATGGGGCTTGAAATGGGCTCTGTTTCATTTATGGCAAGTGGAAGCTGAAACGTGTTCTGGGGTTCGGTGGGGTATACCCTGGGGTGTACCCCGCATGTGTCGGGGTGAACCCTAAGCAG